>Ga0302286_10001109_pt1 | contig 20428 bp, 17 predicted proteins | sample III_Fen_E2_3_FD_198765 | JGI IMG/M metagenome (GOLD analysis project Ga0302286, IMG submission 198765) | Peat permafrost microbial communities from Stordalen Mire near Abisko, Sweden - III_Fen_E2_3 | ecosystem: Environmental > Terrestrial > Soil > Wetlands > Permafrost | place: Sweden: Abisko...
TTGTCCACCAAATGCTACAAGATCGGCAACACCTGGAATGGCTCTCAATTGACGGTCGATAACCCAAGTTTGAAGAGTCAATAAGTCACGACTATCGCGCGATTTACTTTTTAACGTATAGCGGAATATTTCTCCAGTTGGACCATACGGTGGTTGCACGTCGGGCTCAACACCATCGGGTAATTGAACATTATGCAAAAGGTTGTTAACTTGTTGACGAGCAAAGAAATCTTCAACATCATCCTCGAAAATGATTTTAATAACCGAAAGCCCAAACATTGTAACACTGCGAACACTGGTCTTTTTTTGCACCGAGTTCATCGCAATTTCGATTGGCGAAGTCACAAATCGTTCAACTTCTTCGGCACTACGACCATTCCATTGAGTTACAACAATGATTTGAGTATTAGTTACATCGGGAAATGCTTCGATAGGCATTTGACGGAAAGCAATAAAACCAGCAACAACAAGAAGTCCTACCCAAAAAAAGGTAAACATTCTGTTTTTGAGGGAAAATGCTATTATAGATTTAATAAACTTGTTCATGGCTTTGAGCTTTACTAAACAGTATGTGTAAATATGTTAAAAACCTAATTTGATTGATTTAAATCCTTCGACAGGCTCAGGGTTACCGTTGGCGTGACTTTCGTCATGCTGAGCTTGTCGAAGCATTCATTTCTTGAAATAATCATCGTTTGTTAATTAATGCAATTATTCTAATGAATGACAAAAAAAACTTAGTCATTTAAAGCATCATAAATTAAAAGCTGATTGTGCGTTATAACAGAATCGCCCACTTTAATTCCCGATTTTATAAAGGTAATATCACTCAATTGTCGGAATACATCAACCTTTCTGGTTTCAATATTAAAGCGATCTTTATACACCATCACATAATATTGACTTTTATCGAATATCACAGCTGACGATGGTACAGTTATCATTTGTTCTTTTTCTTTATAGCTAATTTTAACCGAAGTTTTCATTTCGGGTTTTAACAAATACTCAGGGTTTTGAAGTTTAATGCGAACTGTCATTGCCTTTGTTTCGGGGTCGATAACGTTAAATATTTTATCGATTTTACCATGAAATACTTTGTCGGGATAACTCATTGTCGTTACACATGCATCGAAACCTAAACCAACTTCTTGAATATCCGATTCACTCACATTAGCAAGTGCCCAAACCTCATTAATATCGGCAATGTCAAAGATATTGTTTGAGTGATCGCTACGAAGAAGCATATCTTGATTGATATCTTTTTGAAGGATAAAACCACTTATTGGTGAACGAACCTCGTAAATTGCTCCTGCTTTTAGACTATAGATTTTATATGTTTCTTGAACACGACCCAATTGCGATTGAGCTTTATCTAATTCGCTTTTAGCAGTAATAACATCGCGTTCGGTATTCAGTTTACCTTCGTACAATTCTTGAACTGCTTTAAGGTTATTTTTTGCAACCACAACGTCGTTCTTAGCATCATTTAAATCTTTTTCGAAACTTGCTACCTCTGTACTTCTTATGGTTGCAAGTAATTGACCCTTTTCAACATGATCGCCTAGTTCAACATATACCTTCATTACACTACCACCAACCATCGGATAGATTTCAATAAGCTTATTGTTGTCGGCAGCAATTTTACCGTAAAACTCAAGCTCATTTTTCACATTTTCGATGTTTGCTCTACTAAATGTTGTCGATTTCAACATTGTATCGCTAAGGACAAATGTTTGTGCCTCTGCATTTGAGTCGGTTTTATGGCTTTTGCACGATGCAAACATAAAAACACTCACTACAACTATTACATTAATCAGGTATTTCATATTCATACATTTTAATTGGTTGTTCTATTCCTTTTAGTATATTTTTGAATTGGTTGTGAAATTAATTTCTTCGCAAGCATCAACTAAGTTTTTTGCAAATTGATGAAACTGCACCATCGAAAGAGTATAGCTTTCCATAAAATCGGTAAACTCAATGAGCGAGATGTTTCCATCTCTGAAGTTTTTAAGTACTCCAGCTTCAACATCATCGAAGTTTTTGGTTGATTGTGCGTTTAACATATTGAAATTTTCGTGAGCTTCCTGCCATTTTTTATACGCAGCAAAAACCTCATTCGAAACCGTGTTTTGCGTTAATGTTTGTTGTACTTCGGCTTGACTTTTTTGAGCTTTCGCGATTTTAATATTTCCTTGATTACGATTCCACAACGGAAGTGGAATACCAACCGACATACTAACTTCATTTTTAAAAGCCGAACCAAGTTGATCGTATGTTACGCCTAAAGATACATCGGGAATAGCCAATGCCTTTTGCCATTTCACATTGGTATTGGCAGCTTCTACTTGTTTTTGAGCTATCAATAAATCAGTTCTATTTGCCAATGCTTTGCTTTTAAGTGAATCGACTGAAATAGCACTCTCTGCTTGAAAATACATTGTTTCACCTTCACTTGGTTTTGGATTAATGTTATTTGTACTGCCAGTAAATACTTGCAAATCGCGTTGATTTTCAATAATACTATTATACAGATCGGATTTTTGTTGTTTAAAGCCAAAATATAGCGATTGTAAACGAACAAGATCTTTTAATGGCAAATTTCCTTTTTGAACTTGCGTTGTATAAGTTTTGATGAGTGAATCGAGGTTATTGATTTGTTTCGAAATATCGATGTACGAAAGCTGGTCGAAATATAAAGAGAAATAACTTTTGCGAAGTTGGTATTTTAGATTCCGTAATAAATCGGCAAATTCTTGTTCAGCAATTTCGGCATTGGTGCGGGCTAAAGCTATTTCGTTGCGTTTTTTGCCTCCCATGTAAATAAGTTGCTCAATTCCAAAAGCCTTTTGCCCCACATCACCTACATCGAAATACTTTTTTCGTTCAGGATTATAGGCATTTAATTCTGTTGTAAACATTGGATTTTCCCAAAGTCTTGCTTGAATTATAACCGCTTTTGCCGATTCAATATTAAACTGACCAGCCATTAAGCTTAAATTGTTTTTCAAAAACATCGATTCGCATTGTTCCAATGTCAATGTTGAATCGTTTTGAGCAAATATTCCGGAACTAAGGAATACAAAAAATATAATTATTGAAGTTCTCATTTTTTTGCTATTTTATCAATACAAAGATTACAACAACAAAATTAAACGAGACTTAAATGGAACTTAAAAAAGAATTAAAAGACGGAAGGTTTATATCTATTGACAGAAAGACTTGCGAGGTATGATTTTATATTTACAGAAAGTCGTAATGGATTTAATATACCTAAAATCCAATTGTATCCCAAACGGAGTGAGATCGAACTAGATCCAAGGATTAAACAACGACAATTCATTTTCATAACTTACTTTTAATATACAATTAATTGCTTTACTGTTGTTTTTGTGTCGTTTATAATTTTGATGATATATGATCCAGAACCTAAATTATTCGTCGAAATATTTGTGATAGTATTCGACGTTTGACCAATATAAAGTAATGTTCCTTCGGTTGAATATATTTCAACTAATGAATGTTTATCAATATTGATATTGAAACTTTCATTTGCAGGATTTGGATATATCGAAACTTCATCAATAGTTATTTTTTCAATTGCAGTTTGAGTACCTAATTGTTCAATTTTAATTGTTTTTTCAATTTGACCTTTAAGAGAAACGGCATCGCTCGATGTAATTAATAATTCTGACGAACGTGAAACTCCGGTATTGTTAGCTTTAGCAATAACAGTAATGGTATCGCTTCCTATTCCTGATGTAGGGCTAATAGTTAACCATGATGCACTATTGCTAATTGACCATGAACCACTAGTTTTTAGTACTAATTTTATTGAACTACCTTCTGTATTCGTTAAGCTAATGGTTGAATCAGAAAGCCAAAATCCACCAAATTCTTTTACGTTTTTGAAATCTTTCCAAGCATTTGCTTTTTGATAGCTACTTTTTGTGTCGAATGGAACTAAAAGAACACATTTGTTTGTATCTACACCATCAAAAACTCTATATGAACCTGTAAGCGCAGGAATAACAGGATATGAATAAATGGTATCAAGATTTTTGCAATCGGCAAACGCCATGTTTCCAACATAGGTTACGGACGATGGAATAATAATAGATTTCAAACCAGTACAGCCATAGAAGGTAGAATCCATTATTGTATCAACTGACGAAGGTATTTTAAAGCTTGTAAGTCCGCTACAAAATTGAAAAGCTGTGTTTGAAATTGTTGAAACAGATTCAGGTAATTGAATTGATGTTAAACCCGTACAATTAATAAAAGCAGATATTCCAATTGATGTTACCGATGAAGGAATTGTAATTGATGTTAGCTTAGTACAATAATTAAATGCGTATGGATTTATGCTTGTAATAGTTGAAGGAAGTACAACCGTTGTTAATGTTGAAATACCCGCAAGAGCATAATCTGGTAAAATATTATTTTCAATTGTCGCTCCACTTAAATCGATTTTTGTTAATGCAGGCATGCTTCTTATATACTGAAAATCGAGTGCATTAAGTGTTCCAGTTATAATCAACTCTTTAGTAGAATTATATAAACCATTATTTAATGTTGTTAAAAATTCACCCGCTTTTACAGAAACTGTTATAACTCCATTTCCCGATGCTTGATTAATCTTTATAATTTTTGCTTCAGAACCTAATGCTGTCACTGTTATTTCGGCAGTTCTATTTGTTCCTGTGTTTGAATTAACTGAAAATGAAAGCGTAGTTGAACCTTTAAGCCCCGATTTATTATCTAATGTTAACCAAGATTGGTTTGATGTTGCCGTCCAACTTGTGTCGGCAGTAATTTTAATATCGGAATTGTTGGATGCAGTACTAGCTAAATCAATAGAACTTGTTGATATTAGCAAACTTCCCATTTCTTTTATATTGAATTTAGCCCAAGTCGTGTTCGATTGATAACTTGCTGTTTTACCTTTCTTAACATATAATGTACAGTTCGAATAATTTATATTGAAAACTTTATTTGATATTGCAGGAGGGATATCAGAATATAAATAAATTGTGCTAATTTTTTTACAATTTATAAACGTTTGGAATAACGAAGAAACTGATGAAGACAATAGTTTAATTGTATCTAAATTGGAGCAGTACATGAATGCTGATTCACCAATTGTTGATGATGCTATTGAAATAGATGTTAAACCAGTACATGATTCAAAAGCCCATTCACCAATTATTGTACTATATGAGGGAATATTTATTGTTTTTAAACTTGAACAATAAGCAAATGCCTCTCTTTGAATTGATGTAACTGTTTGAGGTATTGTTACCTTTGTAATATTTATACAATGATTGAAGGCATAATTCCCAATTGTTGTTATCGAAGATGGAATTATGTATTCTCCTTTTTTAGTAGATGGATATTGAATTAGAACAGTTTTAGTTTTGTCAAATAAAATGCCATCAATACTTGAATAATTTTGATTATCTATTTCAACATTGATTTCACAACTTTGAGCTATTGCTCCTTTAGGTAAAACGGTTACTGATGAAGGTATTTGAATTGACGATAAACTATTACAGAACTCAAAAGCATTATATCCAATAGTTGTAAGTGCAGGAGGTAAACTTACGTTTGCTAATTTACTACAGCCATAAAATGCATAACTTTTAATCTTTGTAATATTCTTTTTTAGATTTATAGAAGTAAGGTTTATACAATTATTGAACAGGTTAGAATCAATTGACGTTAGTGAATCAGGTGTAATGAAATTTGACAAATTGGTACATTCGGCAAAAGCAGAAGCACCAATTATTGCTACTGAATCTGGAATATCAATAGTTTCTAATGAAGTACAATTATTAAAGGCACTTGCACCAATTGATTTGACGGTAGTAGGTAATGAAATATTTTTCAGACTAAAGCATCCTTGAAAACATCCATTAGGAATTTTACTTAAAGAGTGAGGTAAATTAACAAGAGAAGATTCGTACATGAATTAAAAATATCATTGCCTAATGTTGTAATATCGTCAGGTAGTTTTACAGAAATTAATTCATTGCAAGCAAATAAAACTCCATTTTGAATTTCATTTACAGAGTTTGGAATTTCTACGTTTTTAAGACTTCTACATCCAAGAAATGCGTACGTTTGTAGAGTTTCAACCCCTTCGGAAATCTTTAATGTTTTTAGGCTATCACAATTGCAAAATGCACTAACTCCAATTGTTTTTACTGTTGAAGGAATTATTATTGAATCTAAACTACTGCAACCATAAAAGCAATGGTCATTAATAGTAGAAAGTGATGAAGGAATAGTAACAGTTTTTAATTTAGCACATGAAAAAAAAGCATATTTACCAATTGATGATATATTTGATGGCAAAACAATGTTAGTCAATATTGAACAGTATTGAAAACAATTCGATCCTAGAGTATTAACTGATTGAGGAATTGAAATACTCTCCAAACTAGTACAAGATATAAATGTAGAGTCTCCAATTTTCGTAATCGAAGTAGGCAATAAAATTGAGTGCAAACTAGCATTATTTGCAAAGCATTTATTGGGTATTGAATTATCCAATTCATTATAATTTACATTTGCATTAAAACCAGTAAATGCAATAACTGAAGTTCCACTAATATCAATATCGCTCAATGCTGGCATACTATCTCGCATTGTCACAAAATCTCTTACATCAATTGTTCCTGTAAGGCTTAGTTTGCTAATTGTTTGTTTTTCGGCAGGTAAAATTGAATCACATAGATGTCCAGCTGAAATATTTACAATTGTTTTGGACGTTTGTGCGTGAATCATGCTTATGAATCCTAAACTTAATAGGAATAGTAATGATTTTTTCATGTTTTGTTTAATTCTGTTAATATATTAATCTCAGGTATATTGATGAAGTAATATTGCTAAAGGTTGCGTGTAAATAAAATTTGTATTTTGAGTCCATTCTATTTTTTCATTCAACACAAATATACTATTTAAAATAAAATGAGCAAAAGAATTTGTGAATAGATTTTACATAAAATATCTTTATCCTCAAACCCTTACAATAGAGCTTCAATAGATTTAGTAAAAATAAAAAATTATACGATTCCTTTACACGCAATAAATTTTAACTTTGTGTAAGACAATACACCATTACACTTAAAATGAAAAATATGAGTAAGTCACTAAAAGGAACAAAAACAGAACTAAACCTATTAAAGGCTTTTGCTGGCGAAAGTCAAGCACGCAACCGTTATGAGTTTTTTGCAGCAATTGCTAAAAAAGAAGGTTATGAGCAAATAGCAGCCATTTTTATGGAAACATCGCTACAAGAAAAGGAACATGCAAAACGTTTCTTCAAATTTCTTGAAGGAGGATGTACCGAAATCACTGCTGGTTATCCTGCCGGAATTATTGGTACAACCAAAGAAAACTTAAAAGCAGCTGCCGAAGGCGAAAACGAAGAATGGACACTTTTATATCCTGAATTTGCAAGAATTGCCGAAGAAGAAGGATTTCCTCAAGTAGCAGTAGCATTTAAAATGATTGCAAAAGTTGAAGCAGAGCACGAACGTCGTTATATGAAACTATTACAAAACGTTTCGGAAGATAAAGTATTTATCAAAGACGGAAAAGTATGGTGGAAATGCTTGAACTGTGGTTACGTATACGAATCGGAAAAAGCTTTGGAAACATGTCCTGCATGCTTACATCCAAAATCGTACATGCAAATACGCGAAGAGAATTATTAAAAAAATCAAATGTCATAAAATCAAAAAAGGCTCAATCATTCTAAATGATTGAGCCTTTGTCTTTTTTGAGCTTTTATTCATCCAAGTCGTAGAGTGGATCTTCAAAATCGCGATTACCTGCTTGTTGGCTGCGACGCATCAAATGTTCTTTAAAAGTGTCGGAAACATGAATTTTCAATCTTCCGCCACAATCTCTGACCCATTTCAATGGTTGCTCGTAATCAGATTTTGTTTGCATTACCCAAATTTCTTCTAAACAGTGCGAACGTTTTACCTCAAATTTATCTTTTATTGCGTGAATAAAAGTCTCGGGAGTAGAACATTGCGATGTAAGAAAAGAGATCTGAGCATTTTTGCTCTCTTTCTTCCAGAATTTCAAAATGACTCTAAAAGTAAACTCTTGTTCTATTAAACCTATTTCGTTTCCTAGAACCGAATGTATTAGTTCATCAAGCTCCATAACTATTTAAAAATTAGTTAGTACAATAATACAAAGATTTTAAAGGCTTTACGGTTTTTGTTTTTAAACATTTTATTGACAATCAATACGCTACGTTTTTTTACCTCACTCCCCTATCTATATTTTTAATAATCAAACATTTATCTGTTTATTTTTTTATCATTTACCTCAACACTACCAAAACAAGGTGATTGTTAATATGTTAATAACTCCACTTTTTTAGAGTAAAAATTTAAAGCAAAACGGCAAGAATAAAGGAAACTTGACTAAAAACCGACGAAAAATATTTGTTAATACCTATGTTAAGATCATCTTGATAAATAAATCAGAATAAAACGTTTTTAATGGCATGAATGATCGCATTTTTTAGTTTTTAAAAAAGGCAGAAAAACAGTCCAAACTTTTTGTGTTTCTAGTATGGATAAATATCAAATTTTTAATAAATTGCGTGGCTTTTGCATTTAAAAAAGAATTTATATTATAAACTAATAAAAATCTAATTAACAATGAAATACGGACATTTCGACGACAACGGCAGAGAGTACGTTATTACCAATCCTCGCACTCCTTGGCCTTGGATAAACTACTTAGGTAATGAAGATTTCTTCTCGTTAGTATCAAACACAGCTGGAGGTTATACATTTTACAAAGATGCTAAATTCCGTCGTTTAACTCGCTATCGTTACAACAACGTACCGATGGATAATGGTGGAAAATATTTTTACATCAACGATGGTGGAACAATTTGGTCGCCAGGATGGAAACCCGTTAAAACCGAATTAGATAGCTACGAGTGCCGTCATGGTATGAGCTATACTAGCATCAAAGGTTCGAAAAATGGTGTTGAAGCTGAAGTACTTTTCTTTGTTCCATTGAAAACATGGGCCGAAGTTCAAAAAGTAAAACTAAGCAACAACACAAAAGAAGTTAAAAAATTAAAACTATTCTCTTTAGTTGAATGGTGTTTGTGGAATGCCGAAGATGATATGGCAAACTTCCAACGTAACTTCTCAACTGGTGAAGTAGAAATCGAAGGATCAACCATTTACCACAAAACAGAATACAAAGAGCGTCGTAATCATTTTGCATATTATGGTGTAAATGCTCCAATTCAAGGATATGACACAGATCGCGAATCGTTCGTTGGTCTATACAATACATTTGCTGATCCTCAAGTTGTTGTTGAAGGAAAACCTCGCAACACCGAAGCTCACGGATGGTCACCCATTGGCTCACATTATATCGAAGTTGAACTACAACCAGGTGAATCGAAAGAATTCATTTATGTTTTAGGTTATGTAGAAAACGAAGAAGAAGATAAATGGGAATCAAAAAGCGTTATCAACAAAACAAAAGCAAAAGAAACACTTGCTAAATTCGATACAGTAGAAAAAGTAAATGCAGCCTTAGCTGAATTACGTACTTATTGGGATGGTTTATTAAGCACTTTCGTTGTTGATAGTGGCGATGATAAATTAGATCGTATGGTAAACATTTGGAATCAATACCAATGTATGGTTACCTTCAATATGAGCCGTTCTGCTTCGTTCTTCGAATCAGGTATCGGACGTGGAATGGGATTCCGCGATTCAAACCAAGATTTAGTAGGTTTCGTTCATCAAATTCCTTCACGTGCTCGCGAGCGTATCGTTGATATTGCTTCAACACAATTCGAAGATGGTGGATGCTATCATCAATATCAACCACTTACAAAACGTGGAAACAATGCAGTTGGTGGAAACTTCAATGACGATCCATTGTGGTTAATCCTTTCAACTACAGCTTATATTAAAGAAACAGGCGACTATACATTACTTGACGAAATGGTTCCTTTTGATAATGACGAATCGCGTGCTAAATCGCATTTCGAGCATTTAAAAGCATCATTCTATCATGTAGTTAACAATTTAGGACCACACAAACTTCCATTAATTGGCCGTGCCGACTGGAATGACTGTTTAAACCTAAACTGTTTCTCTAAAAACCCAAATGAATCGTTCCAAACAACCGAAAACAAAAGTGGTGGAACAGCAGAATCGGTAATGATTGCTGGTTTATTTGTAGTATATGGTCGCGATTATATCGAACTATGTAAACAAATTGGCAAAAACGACGAAGCTGCTGCAGCACAAGTTGAAGTTGACAAAATGGTTGAAACAATCAAAACTGCTGGTTGGGATGGCGAATGGTACCTTCGTGCTTACGATTATTTCGGTCGCAAAATCGGAACAAACGAAGCTGAAGAAGCTAAAATCTTCATCGAATCGCAAGGATGGTGTACAATGGCAGGAATCGGTCTTGAAGAAGGAATGGTTGAAAAATCATTGAACGCTGTAAAAGAACGTCTTGACACACCACACGGAATTGTATTAAACAATCCAGCATTTACAAAATACTACATCGAATACGGTGAAATTTCTACGTATCCAGCTGGATACAAAGAAAACGCAGGTATTTTCTGTCACAATAACCCATGGATCATCATTGGTGAAACCGTTCTAGGACGTGGAAACAATGCTTATGACTATTGGCAAAAAATATCTCCAGCATTCCGCGAAGACATCAGCGACCTTCATAAAGTTGAGCCTTATGTATATGCTCAAATGATTGCTGGTAAAGATGCATTCAAACCAGGAGAAGCTAAAAACTCATGGTTAACTGGAACTGCAGCTTGGAACTATTATGCAATTACTCAATTCATCCTTGGAGTTAAACCAGCATACGATGGCTTACAAGTTGAACCATGTATTCCTGCTGACTGGAATGGATTTAAAGTAACACGTAAATTCCGTGGAGCTACTTACAACATCGAAGTGAAAAACCCAAGTAAAGTACAAAAAGGTGTTAAATCACTTACTGTAGATGGAAAAGCTGTTCAAGGCAACATAATTCCAATTATGCCTGAAGGTAAAACATATCAAGTAGAGGTTATCTTAGGATAAAAAATTAATAAATAAAAAAAGGGCTATCTATATTTTTTAGATAGCCCTTTTTTATTAAAAATATTGAATATACTGAACCTCTATAGTAATCAACAAATCTATTTTACTACAGCTAAAGCAGCTTCATAATTAGGTTCTTGAACAATTTCGGGTACAAGTTCACTGAATACAATAGTACCAGATTCATCAATAACAACAACCGAACGAGCCATTAATCCTTTTAATGAACCATCAACGATAGAAACACCATAAGCAGTCGAGAAATTAAAATCTCTGAATTCCGATAATGAAATAACATTTTTCAATCCTTCAACTTCACAAAAACGCGAATTAGCAAATGGTAAATCTTTTGAAATACAAAGAACTACTACATTTGGCAACGCATTTAACTCTGCATTAAATTTACGAACCGACGATGCACAAACAGCTGTATCTAAACTTGGGAAAATATTTAATATAACTTTTTTACCTTTGAAGTCAGATAATTGAACTTCAGACAAATCGCTCTTAACTAATGTAAAATTTGGAGCAATTGCTTTTGGTAATTCACCATTAGTATTAATTTCGTTTCCTTTTAATGTTATTTTTGCCATACCTTTAAATTTTAAATTTCTTTTAAGTTAAGACAAGGCATTTTAAAAATCCTTACATCGACATAATTAAAAAATGGCCGAACAAGAAATATATATGAATCGATGCCTTCAGCTTGCTGAATTAGGCAAAGGATTTGTGGCACCAAATCCAATGGTAGGTTGCGTTATAGTGCACGAAGGGAAAATTATTGGCGAAGGATATCATCAATTCTATGGACAAGCACATGCTGAAGTCAATGCCATACATTCGGTTAAAGATAAAAGTCTTTTAAAAAACGCAACACTTTATGTAAATCTAGAACCATGTTCACATTGGGGAAAAACACCTCCTTGTGCCAAATTAATCATCGAGAAACATATTCCAAAAGTAGTTATTGGATCTATCGACAGCCATTCAAAAGTGGCAGGCAAAGGTATTGAAAGAATGAAGCATGCAGGAATTGAAGTCAACGTTGGAGCACTTGAAGATGCATGTAAAACGTTAAATAAACGTTTTTTCTCGTTTCACGAACAACATCGCCCCTATATTATTCTTAAATGGGCCGAAACACAAGACGGATTCATAGACATTGCTCCGCAATATAAGTCGTCGCAAAAAGGGCTATGGATTACAAACGATTTGTGTCGAAAGCTTGTACATAAATGGAGAGCCGAGGAAATGGCTATAATGGTTGGGACAAACACGGCAATTATCGACAATCCATCGCTTACAACACGCGACTGGGCAGGTAATAGTCCCATCAGAATTAGTATCGACAAAGAACTTCAATTCCCGAAACAACTTCATTTACTTGATGGCACGGTTCAAAGTATTATTTTCACTAAAAAAAACACTGAAAACCTTCAATCAATTGAATATATAACCCAAGATGAAATAACGATTGATTCGATGATTTTGGAGCTGTATAAGCGAAATATTCATTCGGTAATTATTGAAGGGGGAACAAAATTGCTCCAAAGCTTTATCGACCAAAATCTATGGGACGAAGCTCGAATTTTTATTGGTGACAAAAAGTTTGTTGAAGGTGTTAATGCACCACATTTTGAAGCAAAAATTTCGAAGTCGGAAATGATAGAGGGAACTCGATTAGATTGGTATTATAATGAATGTTTAATGTAAGCAAATCCTACTCTTACTAGAATGTTTTAGTATAATTTTTTATTTAAAAATACCCCAATAATATTTGAATTCATTGGGGTAAATTTTTATTTCTATGTTATCAATTAAAAAGCTTTAAAACCGATTATTTCGCGAACTTCTTTTATTGTTTTGTTCGCATTTTCATGAGCTTTTTCTTTTCCTTGTTCAACTACTTTTCTTAAGTAATCGGTATTATTGTAAATATCGCTAATCTTAGCACGAACGGGACTTACAGCCTTAATAATATCTTCAGCTAATTGTTTTTTCAAATCGCCGTAACGAATACTACAATCGTTGTATTTATCTTTAAAGAAATTGATTGTATCGGCTTCCGAAACAACATCCATTAAGGTGAATATGTTTTGAATCGATTCTGGCATTGGTGAATTTGGTTCAACAGGGCTAATATCTGTAACCGCTTTCATTACCTTTTTGCGAATTTGTTCATCGGTATCAACCAAATAAATACCGTTTCCTTCCGATTTTCCCATTTTTCCACTACCATCTAAACCAGGAATTTTTATTGCTTCTTTGGTAAATACATATACTTGCGGTTCTGGGAAACATTCTGTTTTGTACATATTATTGAAACGATTCGAGAAATTTCTGGTCATTTCTAAATGTTGAACCTGATCTTTTCCTACAGGTACTCTATTCGCTTTATGAATTAGAATGTCAGCAGCCATTAATACTGGGTATGTTAAAAGCCCTGCATTGATGTTTTCGGACTGATTACGGGCTTTTTCTTTGAATGATGCTGTTCTCTCTAGTTCTCCTAAATATGCGTTCATATTAAGGATTAAATAAAGTTCAGCAGTTTGAGGAAGATCACTCTGAAGATAAAGAGTTGCTGCTTCAGGATCGATACCGCAAGCAAGGTATTCGGCTAATACTTGACGAACTTTCCCGTGCAAATCGGCTGGATTTGGATGTGTTGTGAGCGAATGATAATCGGCAATGAAGAAAAAGCAACGATTTTCGTGTTGCATTTGTACTGAATTTTTTACCATTCCGAAATAATTCCCCAAATGCAAATTTCCTGTTGGTCTTATTCCACTTACTACCGTTTCCATACTTAAATATATTCTAATTGAGCGACAAAAATAAGAATTAGTTTTTAGTTTTTAGTTCTTGTTCTTAGTTTTATCCCTAGAAAATTACATTACCATTTTAATATTTATTTTCCCTATCTCGTTTTTTATCGGCACGGCGTTTTATTTCATAATCGGTAAGATATTTAAACCGCAATCCTATTGAAACACTTCCAATAATTTCTTTATGAAAACCACTCCACGATTTATATTCAATAGCTGGACGTACAAAGAAAAAACATGGACGAGCTCCCAATTCAAGAACTAAACCTACATTTCCAAAAAGTCCACCTCTCGTATTCGTTGTATCTGAACTATTTTTTACTTGAGCATTATTCGACGAACTTTTACTTGTTCCAAAAAATCCAATATGAGTACTAAAACCTAAGTTTATAGGGAAATTTCTAAAAATAAAAGCCTCATATGAGAAATATAGTTTTTTTACACCCAATCCTTCTCCTAAAACAAGACGACCTAATGCTTCGGGAGTAACATAAATTTCGTTAGCAAATCCAATTCCACAGCGATGATGATGTTTTTGAAATAATAGTTCCAAATTCATTGGAAATAAAGCTCCACTATTTATCACATTTGAACTTACAACAGCACCTCCACCAATACTACCACCAATCCATACCGATTCAATTTCAGATGGTTTTGATGTACTTGTGTAGGTTGTTTGAGTAGTACTGCTTGTATTTGTTTGATTCGGTTTTGCATCAACAATTACGGGTACGTTGTTTGGCTTAGGTTGGGGTGTTGGTTGTGTTGCTGGCTTTGTTTGGGTTGCAGGTTTATTGGTCGACTTTGGTGTTACGGTTACAGTCGTCGATTTTGGCTTAGTTGTAGTTGTTGTAGCTTTCGGTTTTGAATTTGTTTTAGGTGTAACTACCGTCGCAGGTTTTTTCGACGTTGTTTGTGTTGGTTTTTGAGTTTGCGAAAACGATATTTTACAAAATAACAGTAAGCAAATGGTCGCAATTTTTTTCATCATCTACAAATTTTAAATTTTAAAATCCCCCGCATCTTATCAAATAGTTTGCCAAACTTTACTTTCGCCAAACATTTTTTTACTTCTTAAAGAAATATTCAAATCCGACTAAAAGACAATAACTTTGCCGATATAATTTTGAATTATACCCATTATTTGATGATGCTATTGGTAAGGTGCAATTAAACTGAACATTTGCCCAAATGTTATTAGATATTTTTCGTTTAACAAACAAAATTCCATTTATATCAATTGACATTTTTTTGATATATGACTTTTCCGAAACAAATGAACTATCACCTATTATCAATTTATTTGTCGCATCGATTAATGTCAATCTTACATTAGGACCAATACCAAGGCCAAACCATGTTCTCTTTTTCTTAAATATATATCCACAAACAATGGGTATATTGATAAATCTATATCCGTTTTTGTGAGAGTATATCGTATCAGAATGTATTGTGTCGGTTTTGGGTAGATATGTTATTTTAATACTTTGACGTTGAAAGGTATCTTTACCAATAATCTCAATATATGAATCTTGAACGGTTTTAATTGTATCAATCCAATGATGTAAACTATTATAACGCTTACTATAATGTAATGAGGTCTTTTCAGTAGTACTCATACCTATACCAATATTTGCAAAAAGATGGTTGTAGACATACATTCCTTGCAAATTGGTCACAGCAATTATTGAAGATTTATTGTACAATGGACGTAAATGCGATATTCCAAATCCAATTTGAGGTCCTACATCTGCTGCCTTTCTCGTAAATGTATCTTTGGAAGCTTCTTCAATATATTCAAAAACGGTATCTACACGAGTCGTTTTTATTGTATCAGGATTATAATACACTGTGTCATAAGCTGTAATTACACTATCAGGATTAGCTGTAGTTTGTGCTGTAGTGCAAAGTGTTTGCATTAACAAAACAATAATTGTAATTCCCAAAAACGTATATATACGTTGGCTCATATTCTCTTTAGCATTTATGCAAATGTATTAAAATGCTCCAATAAAATAGTAATAAAAAAAGAGGGTTTCCATAATTGAAAACCCTCTTAAAATTGAAAATAATTTCTTTTCTTTCTAGCCTTTTAAAGCATTTGCACCACTTACAATTTCCAAAATCTCATTGGTAATTGAAGCTTGACGAGCTTTATTGTAATCTAATTTTAATGCTTTTAAAAATGCTCCAGCATTATCGGTTGCTTTGTGCATAGCAGTCATACGAGCTCCATGTTCCGAAGCTATTGATTCCAATAATGTTCTGTAAAATTTAATTCGAAGTGATTTGGGTATAAGTTCTTTAACTATCAATTCTTTCGATGGTTCAAATATATAATCATTCGTTAATGCATGTTTATCTTCTGATTCAGGATTAATATCAATCGGAAGAAAACGTTCATACGTTAAAGCTTGTGAACCAGCATTTTTGAATTTATTATACACTAATTCTATCGAATCGTATGATCCAGCAACAAACAAGTCCATAAATTTACCAGCAATAGCCGATGTTTTTTCGTACGATATTTTTGTGTAGAGATCATTATAACTCTCTACAACTCTATATCCACGGCTTTTCAATTGCTCAGCACCTTTTTTACCAATACAGTAAAAATGAACATTACCTAATTCAAGTTGATTAGCATATCGTTCTTTCGCTAAATGAATTGCTTGTTTTACCACATTTGTGTTAAATGCACCGCAAAGACCACCATTTGACGTTACTACAATAATTGCAACTCTATCAATTGACCTTTTACGAGCGTAAACCAAGTCATCGGCTGAATCAAGACCCGAACTAATATGCTCGAATATCTCTTCCAATTTTTGTGCGTATGGTCGCATTTGCATTACAGCATTTTGTGCCTTACGTAACTTCGCTGCCGATACCATTTTCATGGCACTGGTAATCTTCATTGTAGAGGTTACAGAGACAATTCTAATGCGTATTTCTTTAATACTAGCCATGAATCAAGCTTGTGTTATTTTTTATACTTCGATGATAAATCTTTAGCTACTGTTTCAAGAATCTGAGTCATATCGTCAGCCAATTCACCTTTACCTAATCTTGTTAAAACATCTTTATGTTTTATTTTTAGGTAATCAAGATATTCTGATTCAAATTCTTTTACTTTTTCAACTGGAACATCTTGAATAAGTCCTTTTGTTCCAATGTATATTACAGCTACTTGATCTTCAACCGTAACAGGAGAAAATTGTCCTTGTTTTAGGATTTCAACATTACGACGACCTTTATTTAATACCGACATAGTAGCAGCATCAAGGTCAGAACCGAATTTAGAGAATGCTTCAAGTTCACGGAATTGAGCTTGGTCAATTTTTAATGTACCAGCAACCTTTTTCATCGATTTAATTTGAGCATTACCTCCAACACGAGATACCGAGATACCAACGTTGATTGCAGGACGTATACCAGCATTAAATAAGCTTGACTCAAGGAATATCTGTCCATCGGTAATTGAAATTACGTTTGTTGGGATATAAGCCGATACGTCACCTTCTTTAGTTTCGATGATTGGAAGAGCTGTTAACGATCCGCCACCTTTAAGTTTATGTTTAATTGATGGTGGTACATCATTCATATTTTGAACCACAGCATCGTTTTTAATTACTTTCGCAGCTCTTTCAAGTAAGCGAGAGTGTAAATAGAATACATCACCTGGATACGCTTCACGTCCTGGTGGGCGTTTTAATAAAAGTGATACTTCACGATACGATACCGCTTGTTTCGATAAATCATCATAAACAATCAATGCTGGACGACCGGTATCGCGGAAATACTCACCAATTGCACAACCTGCAAATGGAGCATAGAATTGAAGTGCAGCAGGATCCGATGCTGTAGCACAAACAATTGTTGTGTATGCCATTGCACCATATTGCTCAAGTGTTTTTGCGATGTTTGCAACAGTCGAACCTTTTTGTCCGATAGCTACATAAACACAATATACGGTTTCACCTTTATCGTAAAATTCTTTTTGATTGATAATTGTATCGATAGCAATAGCTGTTTTTCCTGTTTGGCGGTCACCGATGATTAACTCACGTTGTCCACGACCAATTGGAATCATTGCATCGATAGCTTTAACACCTGTTTGAAGAGGTTCGTTTACTGGTTGACGGAAAAGTACACCAGGAGCTTTTCTTTCAAGTGGCATTTCAAATAACTCGCCAGTTAAAGGACCTTTACCATCAATTGGATCTCCAAGTGTGTTCACTACACGACCTAAAAGCTGTTCTCCTACCATGATAGAAGCAATTCTCTTAGTTCGTTTTACGATATCACCCTCTTTAATTTGGTCTGTTGGGCCTAAAAGTACCGCACCTACGTTGTCTTCTTCGAGGTTAAGTACAATTGCTTTCATTCCATTTGAGAACTCAATCATTTCGTTTGATTGAACATTTGATAGTCCATAAATCCGAGCAATACCATCACCCACTTGAAGAACATATCCAACTTCTTCTAGCTCAGTAACGGTCTTTAATCCAGCAAGCTGCTGTTTTAAGATTTCAGACACTTCAGCAGGTTTTATATCAGCCATACTTGTTATTTATTATCTGTAATTGTTAAATTATTTCTATACTTCTTAAATTTTTTCAAGCAATGATTTTTTCATTTGCTTAAGCTTGTTCGATACACTTGCATCGTATTGTTGATCTTCAACACGTAAAATAAATCCACCAAGCAATGATTTATCGATTTTTTGAGTCAAGTCAATTTTTGAATTCATCGAAGCTTGAACCTTAGCGATTATAGCCGTTTTAAATTCTTCAGTAATTGCTTGAGCTGTGATAAGTTCAACAGATTTAATTCCAGAATGCTTTTTATACAACTGGAGGAAATTTCTTGCTGAAAGTGTGATATATGCTTCACGTCTGTTTTTTATCATTAAATCGATAAACGCAAGCGTTTCTTTGCCAACAAATGAACCAAAAACATTTTGAGCAAGTAGTTTCTTTTCCGAAACTTTAGTAATTGGACTTAAAAGATACAAGTTTAAAGCAGGTACTTCGGTACTGGTTTTAAATACCAATTCGATATCTTTTTTTGTTTCTTCTAATTTGCCAAGCTCTATTGCATGTTGAAATAATGCTTTGGCATATCGTACTGAAATCTTACTTTCGTTCATTCTGAGCGTTATCTAAAATATCAATATTAATTCAATTTCATATTTTCAAGCGATTTGCCAATCACATCATCGTAGCTTTTTTTATCAGCCAATTCTTTAGTAAGAATCTTTTCAGCTATCTCGATTGATAATTCAGCAACTTGTGTTTTAATTTGATTAATAGCCGCCATTTTTTCACTTTCGATTGCTAATTTAGCATTCTCAATAATTTTAGCTGCCTCAACACTTGCTAAACCTTTTGCATCGGCTATCATTTTTTCTTTAATATCGCGAGCTTCTTTTAAAAGTTGATCTCTTTCAATTTTTGCTTCAGCCAAAATCTTTTGATTATCGGCATTTAAACGCGACATTTCTTCTTTAGCTTTTTCAGCCGATTTAAGAGCATCGGAGATAGAATCTTCGCGTTCTTTCAAAGACTTCATGATTGGTCCCCACGCAAATTTACCTAATATAAAAACTAAGGTAAGGAAGACGATGGTCATCCAAAATATTGTTCCAATTTCGGGTTTAACTAATTCCATGATACTTATATTTTATTCAATTAAATTATTCGTTTAAAAAACCGGAGATGCAACCAAGCGTTACAGCTCCGGCATTACTCTTAGATAAAGAGAATAAGTAGACAAACTACGATTGCGAAGAAAGCAACACCTTCGATAAGTGCAGCAGCAACGATCATGTTTGAACGAACATCACCAACAGCTTCTGGTTGACGAGCGATAGCTTCTAAAGCACTACCACCAATACGTCCGATACCAATACCAGCACCAATAGCTGCTATACCTGCACCGATTCCGGCACCCATTTTCGCAATTGCATTGTTTGCAACGTCTTGTAAGATAACTGACAATAACATGTTTGTAAGTATTAAAGGTTAATTGTTATACAATTTTAATGTGCATGCTCAACTGCATGCTCAGCGTGTTCGTGATGATGTTCAACTTTAGCCATTCCAAAGTAAAGAGCTGAAAGCATTGTAAACACATAAGCTTGGATAAATGCTACTAATAATTCGAGCAACGACATGAAAATCATAAACGTTACTGAAAGTGCCGATGCTCCATAGCCTGCAGCTGGCAACATTTTACCGAAGATAAATATTAAGCTTACAAAGCCTAATGCAATGATGTGACCTGCAGTGATATTTGCAGAAAGACGAATCATTAATACAACTGGTTTTGTTATTACTCCAATGATTTCGACAATTGGCATAAGTGGAATTGGAATTTTTAACCACCAAGGAACTCCAGGTGCGTTAACAATGTGACCCCAATATCCCAAATTTGTTGAAAATGTTATGATGATAAAGGTAAACACAGCTAAAG
>Ga0302286_10001113_pt1 | contig 20387 bp, 21 predicted proteins | sample III_Fen_E2_3_FD_198765 | JGI IMG/M metagenome (GOLD analysis project Ga0302286, IMG submission 198765) | Peat permafrost microbial communities from Stordalen Mire near Abisko, Sweden - III_Fen_E2_3 | ecosystem: Environmental > Terrestrial > Soil > Wetlands > Permafrost | place: Sweden: Abisko...
CCCACATGCGTCTGGAAGAGGCTCCTCCATCAAAAAAAGAGTTTCGATTGGTGTCAAAGGCAATGGAGGTCGGCTCATCTAAAATAATGCCCTTATTTGGTTGGTACACAAGGGTATTATTGGTGCCAAGGTCAATAGCAAAAGCGTTGGGAGAACGAAGTAGCGAAAACATTACACCTCTTTATGTGTTATTGATTTTTTAGTTTTTTTCTTACGGCTGTAGATGTTTATCGACTCAACCGCTAAAGAAAATGCCATAGCAAAATAGACATAAGCTTTAGAAATATGCAAATCTAATCCTTCCGCAATCAGCGTCACTCCGACCAAAATCAAAAAGGAGAGTGCTAACATTTTAATAGTGGGATTCTCATCAATAAAATTAGAGATACTTTTGGAGGCAAACATCATCACGCCCACGGCAAGGACAACCGCTAAAATCATAATAAAAATATTATTCACCATTCCCACGGCGGTAATGACAGAATCGAGTGAAAAAACGATGTCTAAAACGGCAATTTGAATCAAAGTTCCCACAAAACCGTGAGCGCCTTTTTTAAGCTCTTTTTCCTCTTCTCCCGAATTTTCAATATCTTGATGAATCTCTGTAGTCGATTTGGCAAGTAAGAACAGTCCTCCCACGAGCAAGATCAAATCACGTCCTGAAATCTCTTGTGCAAAAATCGTAAACAAAGGCGTCGTGAGCTTCATAATCCAAAAGAGCGAGAGAAGAAGCATAATGCGCGTCACCATTGCAAGCGCTAGTCCAAAAATACGACCTCTATCGCGCTGATGAGCAGGCAATCTGCCCACTAAGATCGCTATAAAAATGATATTGTCAATTCCAAGCACAATTTCTAATGCCGTTAAGGTTGCCAACGCCATCAACGATTCAAGACTAAATAACAATTCTAGCATTTCACTCTTCCCTCATTTTGTTTATTTCTATTGTATCAACTTGTGGGTATAACTCTTCTTAGTAAATCATCTTGTTAAGTTAGCTTCGTTATAATTTGATTATGCCAACTAAGGAGTTTTTATATGATTTTTGGAAAGATAGATTATATCAATCTTCTTCCGTTCCATGTTTTCTTGAAAAAATCTTCACTTCCAAATGCCTTTAAACGCTCTTGTGAACATCAAAAAGACGTTCCTTCCGTTATTAATCGCAAATTTAGAAAACGTGTTGTGGATGCCGCCTTTATCTCCAGTATCGAAAGCAAACGCTCAAACATCAAACGCCTCAATATCGGAATTGTGGCGCAAAAAAATGTTAAAAGTGTGCTTATCAAAAAAGGTGAACCTAAAAGCGATCCCGCCTCAGCAACATCCAACAAGCTTGCACGTGTACTTGGATTACACGGTGAAGTTTTTATCGGAGATCGAGCGCTGAAGCTCTATTTAGAAGCCCCAAACGATTACGTTGATTTAGCGCAAACATGGAATGACACATACCATCTTCCTTTTGTTTTTGCACGTTTTTGTGTCAATGCCCGTTACTCCTTTTACAAACGACTCTCGCATCAATTTGTCCAACAGCCCATTAAAATTCCCAATTACATTCTCTCAAAGTATGCAAAAGAGCGAGGAATAACAGAAAAAAATATTAAAGAATATCTCAAACTTATTAGCTACACTATTGCAAAAAAAGAACAAAAAGCACTCTACATGTTTTTAAAGAAAGCCAAACGCCTTTAAGCCTTCATCATAAAATCCTCAAAGGAGTTACCTGATGTCTGTTAAAAGTTATATTGAAAAAGTGCTTCAATCAACCATCCAAAGTACACCTGGACAAACCGAGTTTTACCAAGCGGTCGAAGAGGTTTTAACCTCTCTTGAACCGCTCTTACACGCAGCGCCCAAATACGATCAATACAACATTTTAGAGCGTATTGTGATCCCTGAGCGTCAAATCCTTTTTCGTGTCGTCTGGATCGATGACCAAGGGAAAATCCAAACCAACATCGGGTACCGTGTCCAATTTAACTCTGCCATTGGACCGTACAAAGGCGGACTTCGCTTTCACCCGAGTGTCAATCTTGGTATCATCAAGTTTTTAGGCTTTGAGCAGATTTTTAAAAACTCGCTCACAGGACTTGCCATTGGTGGCGCAAAAGGCGGGAGCAATTTTGATCCTAAAGGCAAAAGTGAAGGGGAAATCATGCGCTTTTGCCAATCCTTTATGGTCGAACTCTCGAAACACATCGGCGAAACAAAAGATATTCCTGCCGGTGACATTGGTGTTGGAGGGCGAGAGATTGGCTATATGTTTGGCGAGTACAAACGCCTAACGGGTCGTTTTGAAGGAGCATTAACAGGCAAAGGACTCAACTGGGGTGGCTCGCTTGCTCGCACCGAAGCGACAGGATACGGTTCGGTCTATTTTGCAGAAAATATGCTCAACAAAGCAGGCGACTCCCTAAAAGGTAAAATCTGTACCGTCTCCGGTGCGGGCAATGTCGCCTTGTATACGATTCAAAAACTTTACGATCTTGGCGCAATTCCTGTTACATGTAGCGATTCCAAAGGGATGATTTATGATCGAAATGGCATTGATTTCAACACCCTTAAAGCCGTTAAAGAGGTTGCCCGTAAAGACCTCAGTGAATATATGACCATTCACCCAGAGTCAATCTACGTCCCGATCAGCCAATACCCAGAAGGAACGAATGCCGTATGGAATATTCCTTGTTTTGCCGCGTTTCCAAGTGCAACACAAAATGAACTCAACCTTACTGACATTCAAATTCTCTACAAAAATGGGTGTCGCGTAGTCAATGAAGGGGCTAATATGCCAACAACACCGGGAGCGATTGGCTTCATCCTTGCTCACAAAATGTTTTATGGCCCCGCCAAAGCGGCAAATGCGGGAGGTGTGGCCACCAGTCAGCTTGAAATGAGTCAAAATGCAAGCATGCAAAAATGGAGTTTTGCCGAAGTCGACAACAAACTCAGAGGCATTATGAAATCCATTTTTGAACTCTCTTATAACACATCTAAAGAGTTTGGTGATGAAGGAAATTTAATGTTGGGAGCAAATATTGCAGGGTTTAGAAAAGTAGCGGACTCCATGATCGATCAAGGAGCCGTGTAGTAAAACGGGCTTTGCCCGTTTTACATGTAACGATCAAAAAAGAGTTTTGACGATTAATTCAGCGTATTAAAAACTCGATCGCCTGCGTCGCCAAGACCAGGGACAATATAGCCATTTTCATTCAAACCATCATCAATAGATGTTGTAAAAACAGGTACATCAGGATGGATCTCACAAAAACGTTTGAGCCCTTCGGGTGCAGAAACCAATGCTAAAAAGCGTATATCTTTAACTCCCTTAGACTTCAAAAAGCTTACCGCATCAATCGCCGTTCCCCCTGTGGCGAACATCGGATCGATAATAATCGCAATACGCTCTTTATGATCAGGTGGGAGCTTCGCATAGTAAAATTCTGCTTCAAGCGTTTTTTCATTGCGCTGAAATCCTAAAAAGCCAACACTCGCATCGGGGATCAATTTAAAGATACCATCTAACATACCAAGGGCGGCTCTTAGAATCGGGCAGATCATGATCTTTGCATCCAACTTTTGAGCATTTGCTACGGCAACGGGCGTTTGGACTTTAACATCGCGAAGCGGCAAATCACGCGTCGCTTCAAAGAGCATCAAATGAGATATTTCATCCACCAAAAGACGAAACTGAAAGGGGTCCGTTTTTTCATCTCTTAAAATGGAGAGTTTATGCTCAATTAAAGGATGTTTGATGACATGAACGTTTTTCACTTATTTTTGCTCCGCGTCGATAATCGCTTGAAGTTTTGCACGGTACGCTTTCACATCAAAATCTTTGACACGAGCAACACCGTCTTTGATCGCAGCTTCAGCAACCGCGGCAGAGATCCAAACAAAGACTCTTCGATCAAACGGTTTTGGAATGATGTAATTGATACCAAATTTAAGCTCTTCTCCACTGTAAACAGATTTCACATAATCAGGCACGTCTTCTTTTGCAAGCTTAGCCATCGCGACCGCAGCTGCCATTTTCATGCCTTCAGTGACTTTGGTGGCTTTCACATCAAGAGCACCTCTAAAGATGAAAGGGAAGCCTAAGACATTATTGACTTGGTTAGGATAATCACTTCGACCTGTTCCCATCATCACGTCATCTCTCACTGCATGAACCTCTTCGGGCAAGATTTCAGGCGTTGGGTTTGCGAGTGCAAAAATGATTGGGTATGGATTCATCGATTTGACCATCGCTTGTGTGACAACACCAGGAGCTGAGAGACCAAGGAACATATCCGCACCGTTCATTGCATCTTCAAGCGTTCGATCGCTTGTTTCTAGGGCAAATTCTGCTTTGTATTTGTTAAGGTCGTCTCTTCCAGAATGAATAACACCTTTTGTATCGATCATCACGATTTTTTTAGCACCTAAAAGTTTGTACATTTTGGCACATGCAATACCTGCCGCACCCGCACCTGAAACCACGATTTTCATATCTTCGATTTTTTTGCCACTGATTTCAAGGGCATTGATAAGACCTGCGGAGGTAATCATTGCTGTACCATGTTGGTCATCGTGCATAACAGGAATGTTTACGCATGCTTGAAGTTTTTCTTCAATCTCAAAACATTTTGGCGCTTTAATATCTTCAAGATTAATACCGCCAAATGTTGGTGCCAACGCTTTACAAATCGCTACAATTTTATCGGCATCATGTTCGTCGAGTTCAATATCAAAAGCATCTACATCGGCAAACTTTTTGAAAAGGACTGATTTCCCTTCCATAACAGGTTTTCCAGCAACCGCACCAATATCACCAAGCCCAAGGACAGCAGTACCATCGGTGATAACAGCGACAAGATTGCCTTTGTTGGTATATTTATACGCTAATTCGTTATCTTTTTCAATTTCTAAACATGGATGGGCAACACCTGGGGTATAGGCCATAGAAAGGTCTCTGGCGGTATCACAACGCGTTTTGATATTGATCGCAATCTTTCCACCTATGTGGTATGCTAAAGACTCTTCTTTCGTTACTTTTCCTTTATTACTCACCAGTACTCCTTTTAAATAAAATTAATGTTTCGATTCTTTTAACGACGTCGTCATAACCAATAATTTCTAACACTTCAAAGATGGAAGGACTAACAGAATTTCCAACCATTGCAACACGAATTGCTTGTGCAAGGTCTTTGAGTTTTAAACCACGCTCTTCTAAAAATGCTTTGGTAAATGTTTCAAATTCACTCGCTAACTGGAACGATTTTTCACTTTTTAATGCAGCCAAATACTGCTCTAAAACAGCTAATCCATCGGCTGTTAAGAACTTTTCAATCGCTTTTTCATCGTAACACGTTGGTGCTTCTAAAATCTGCCTCACCAAGCTTGCAAACTCAACTAAGGTCTTTGCACGATCACGAAGTGCGTCAATTAGTAACTCTTTCTTTACATGTAAAGCAATATCCACATCAAAAAAGCGCAATTCATCAATCAAACGCTCATAACTGGCTTGTTTAATATAATGAGCATTGAGCCACACCAGTTTTTCTTGATTATACGCCGAAGCAGATTTATTAATGTTAGAAGGATCAAAGAGTTTTTGCATTTCCTCAAATGAGAAAATCTCTTGATCACCATGGCTCCAACCTAAACGAATCAGAAAATTAAGCAGTGCTTCTGGCAGGTAGCCTTCTTTTTTATAGTCCATCACATCAACGGCACCATCACGTTTTGAGAGCTTTTTACCTTGTGGATTTAAGATCATTGGCACATGGTAAAATTTAGGAATATCAAAACCAAGTGCCTCATATAAAATAATCTGTTTAGGCGTATTAGAGAGATGATCATCGCCTCTAATGACTTCATTGACACCCATAAGGGCATCATCAATCACAACAACAAAGTTATACGTTGGCGTGCCATCACTGCGTGCAATGATAAAATCATCGAGCATATCGCTCGCATTAAAACTAACTTCACCTTTGACACCATCGACAAAAGAGATCACACCACTCGTTGGCGCTTTGATACGAATAACAGGTTCTACGCCTTTGGGAGGTGTTCCTGTGAAATCACGGTATCTACCATCGTATTTTGGGCGCTCTTTTCGTGCGGATTGTGCTTCACGAAGGGCATCAAGCTCTTCTTTGCTCATATAACATTTATAGGCTTTTCCTGCATCTAAAAGCTTTTGAACATAGCTTTTATACAGATCGAAACGCTCTGATTGATAGACAATCTCACCTTCATGCGCCAAGCCCACCCACTTAAACGCTTCAACAATGGCATCCGCGGCCTCTTTGGAATTTCGTGCGAGGTCTGTATCTTCAATACGAAATAAAAATTTTCCACTATTTCTTTTTGCCCAAAGATAACTGTAAAGAGCAGTTCTGAGCCCTCCAATATGCAAATATCCCGTAGGACTCGGGGCAAAACGTGTCACTATCATGACTCTACCTTCATTAATATTTTGATTAGTTATGTATAAATTATGTATCATTTTGTTACGCGGTAACTAAAAATTCTACAAGAGTGAGAGGAAAAACACTTTTTAAATTTTTTTTGTCTAAAAAAATGTTATCATTCGTAGCTCTTATTTTTTAATACAACGACGATTATATAGCTATTTTTCTTAAAACAAAGGATTATTGATGAAGATAAAACTAAAGGTGTTAACTTTTGTAACGTTGAGTGCAACCCTTCTTTTTTCACCTGCAACGGCAGGTACAATTGATGGCGTCGCGGTCATTATTAACAAAGAACCGATTACACTTTACGATGTTTTCAAGTACTCACAACGCTTCAACATCTCTAAAAAAGAGTCAATGGATATTTTAGTAAGACAAAAACTCGAAGAGTCCGAAATCAAAAAATTAGGTATCAATGTTGAGAATTTTGAAGTGGATCAATACATTGAAAACTTGGCAATTAACAACAAAATGAGCCAGTATGACTTCCTCAATATGATCCGTTCAAAAAATATTGATGTCTCAGAATACAAAGAAGATCTCAAAAAGAAATTGCAACGCGACAAACTCTATAAACAAATTGTTAGTACAAAAATGCACCAAATGAGCGATGGCGAACTTCAAGCCTATTACAATGAAAACCTCAATGAATTTTCACAAGCAGGTGCTTTTGATGTCACGATTTATACCAGTGCAAACCAACAAAGTCTCACAAGCATTCAAAGTAATCCTATGAGTGCAGCAAGCGATGTTGAACTGAAAGAGGGAAAACTAGACGCTTCTAAAACGGATCCAAAATTAGCAGCACTTCTAAACAAAACGGCTATCGGTAAATTTTCACCTATTGTTAAATCGGATGCGACTAACTACGTTATGTTTTTTGTCAAAGACAAACAAAACGTTCAAAATGTCTCATTTGCTGATGCAAAAAATTACATCTACTCTAAACTGGGCGAAGGCAAAGAGCAAAAAGCAATTGAAGAGTATTTTGAGAAACTCAAATCTTCTGCAAATATCCAAGTTTTAAGAGCGCCATAATTTACATGTAAACTAAAAAAGGGGCTTGCTTCAGTTAATGAAGCAAGCCCCTTTTTTTATGCCTAAAATGTGTAATGTTTCGTTGAAGCACCAAGGGTGCGAGGGCTCTCTGCCGAAGAGAACCTAGTGTTAACGTAGCCTTTAGAGCTTTGCTTTAAAGGCGTATCAAGAGTTCTGAAAGAACTCTAATAATGTGAAAGATAGTTTGTATCAAACTTATTGTCAATAAAATCTTTGTTATCCATCATATTGAGATGAAAATCTCTGACCGTTTTAATTCCTTCGATTTGTAATTCACTAAGAGCTTGTTTCATTTTTGCAATAGCGCGTGTGCGGTTTTCACCCCAAACGACAAGCTTTCCAATCATAGAATCATAATTAGATGGCACAATATAGCCTTGGTACGCATGAGAATCCATACGAACATTGCGGCCTCCAGGAATGATATACTTTGTGATCTTACCAGGACTTGGAATAAACTTTACAGGATCTTCAGCCGTGATTCGACACTCAATCGAATGACCACGGAAAGTGAGTGCACTTTGGTCAAAGAGTTTTTCACCCTCCGCCACACGAATCATCCACTCAATGATATCAATACCACTGACCATTTCACTGACACAATGTTCTACTTGAAGTCTCGTGTTCATCTCCATAAAATAGAAGTTTTTATCTGCATCCAAAAGAAACTCAAACGTACCCGCATTTTCATAGCCGATATATTTAGTTGCTTTGATCGCAACTTCATGAAGGCGTGCTCTGGTTTTATCATCTAACGCAATCGCAGGGGACTCTTCAATCAGTTTTTGGTGACGTCTCTGCATCGAACAGTCACGCTCACCAATATGCACCACATTGCCAAACGAGTCACCAATAACCTGGACTTCAATATGGCGAGGGTTTTTGATGTATTTTTCCATGTAAAGCGCGCCATCACCAAACGCACTAAGCGCTTCGCTTTCAGCGGCAAGAAACGATTTTTCTAAATCTTCCATCTTCTCAACCACACGCATACCACGTCCGCCACCGCCTGCACTTGCTTTCACAATGACAGGAAGTCCAATCTGCTCCGCCAATTTTTTGGCTTCTTCAACGCTCTCAAGGATGCCTTCGCTACCAAGGATAACCGGCACGCCCGCTTTTTTCATGACATCTTTAGCTTTGGATTTATCGCTCATCAAAACCATCGAATCAACAGAAGGTCCAATGAATTTGATGTTATGGTGTTGGCACACTTCGACAAAGGTTTGGTTCTCACTTAAAAAACCATACCCTGGGAAGATTGCATCACAACCACTAATCTCTGCCGCACTGATGATAGAAGGAATACTCAGATAACTCTCAGAGGACTTTGGGCCGCCAATACAAATGCTTGCATCCGCATGTTGAAGATAGAGTGCATCTTTGTCCGCAGTGGAATAAACCGCAATCGCTTGCTTCCCCATCTCTTTGATGGTTCTTATTGCACGAAGGGCGATTTCACCACGATTGGCAACAAGAATTTTCTCAATCTTCATTACACTTTCTCCACCGCGAAGATTGGCATGTCATACTCAACAGGTTGACCATCTTCAACAAGGATATCGAGAACTTTACAGTCAAACTCTGCTTCGATTTCATTCATGATTTTCATCGCTTCGATAATACCGATCGGTTGACCTTTACGGATAATATCGCCTACTTTTGCAAACGGAGCAGCTCCTGGAGCTGGAGAGCGGTAAAAGGTTCCTACCATCGGTGATTTCATACTGAGTCCTAAAGAAGCCTCATTGATACTTGCTTCGCCTCCAACATTTGCTGCAGATGCTACAACGGCTGCTGAAGTCATAGGTGCTTGCATAACAGGTGCTGCTGTATAGGCAACGGGACTATCAAAACCTTTTTGAAGTTCAATGCTAAAATCACCCTCTTTGATTTTCAATTTAGTAATATCACTTTTATCAAAAAAACGCATTAACTCTCTAATCTCATTTTTGTCCATTCGGTTTCTCCTAAATATTTGCCATTTTTGGCATGACATAAAATGTGTTATAATACCATACTAAAGATATACACTCACTTAATAATATAAAGGTACTTTTATGGGTCTAAAAGCAGACAGTTGGATACGAGAAAAATCGCTCAAAGAGCGTATGATAGAGCCTTTTTGCGACGGTCAAGTCGGCAAAGATGTGGTCAGTTATGGTGTGAGTAGTTATGGATATGACATCCGTGTGGGACGTGAATTTAAGATTTTTACCAATGTCAATTCCACCGTGGTGGATCCTAAAGAATTTGACGATAAAAATGTAATAGATTTTGAAGGAGATATCTGTATTGTTCCACCCAATTCGTTTGCCTTAGCACGTACCGTGGAGTACTTCAGAATCCCTAAAAATGTGCTGGCGATTTGTTTAGGAAAAAGTACCTATGCCCGTTGTGGTATCATTGTTAACGTTACACCGTTTGAGCCAGAGTTTGAAGGGCATATTACGATCGAAATTTCAAATACAACACCACTTCCTGCAAAAATATACGCCAACGAAGGCATCGCACAAGTACTCTTTTTAGAGGGTGACACGCCATGTGAAACCACGTATAAAGATAAACACGGTAAGTACCAAGGACAAACCGGTATTACCTTGCCACGCATTTTAAAATAAGCATTTATGGCTTTACATGTAAAAGCTTTAGAGCAGAATAACACACAAGAGTTTGATGGCTTTTATGCCATCTACTCTACTGCATTTCCGCTTTCAGAACAGAAATCTCGCGACGCACTTTTAGCGATGCAACACGCCTCTTTTTACACGATCTACCTCGCTTATAATGACGAAAAAATTGTAGGATTTTGTATGATGTATCACCCACAGAATGAAGATTTTTTCCTGCTTGAATACATGGCAATTGATGAAACACAACGAGGGATTGGACTTGGCTCAACGCTTTTAAAAAGTAGCATTGACCAACTCTTTCAAACGCATGGCATACGAGCTCTTTTGATTGAAATTGACTCCCCCGAAAAGAGTTCAACAGAGCAAAAAATTCGTGAAAAACGAGAAGAATTTTACCGTCGTTTGGGTGCATTAAAGATTGACCCGTTTGATTATATTCTTCCTTCACAAACAAGCGAACTCGCCCCGCCTATGGAGCTTTTGGTCTATCATCCCACCATGAAAGACGTCTCTAAAAACACCCTGAAACTATGGCTTCAAAAGCTTTATGTCAATGTGTATGGATGTTTAAAAACCGACCCACGCATTGCGTATATGCTCGAACAAGTACCACCGATTTTAAACCTAATCTAAAAGGAGTTTTTGATGGAAATTTTTTTAAGTGACGAATACGGAACTTTTTGGGCAGCCATTAGCGCTATCATGAGTATCTTAGCGACGATGATGGCTATCTTTGCGCTGATTTACTCGATGCGAATGTATCGCAAAACCATGCAAATCGTTCACTACGGTGAGATCGATAAAATGTACTTTGAGATTCTCAAAGAAGCCCTCAACAAGCCTTTTCTACTCAGACAAGATATAAAACGCTCTATTGACGAAGAGATTCAATACAATACTTATGCGTTTATTGTGTGGAATTTTTTGGAGTCGATTTACGATCGTTGTATGCTCGACCATGACCTTCAAAAAACATGGTTTCCCATCATCGAAACCGAGCGTAAAATTCATCTTGCATGGATACAAGAAGATGAGAATAGAGCTAAGTTTAAAGCAGAGTTTTTGAGTTTTATTGATAAAGGAAAGTTTGAAGTAGCGTCTTAGTTATCTAATAAGGATATCTGAGGCACTTGAATTAATATATTCCAATGCCTCAATAACTCTATCTATTATAAAATCTAATGCTAAACCATAACCATCATTAATTTTTTGACTATCGAATCCTAGTCTTTCTAACGCCTCAATAGCTTGCCCAACTTTTTCATGTGCATCTACCTGGCGTAAATCATTATTAATAAAAAGTGCCGATAATTTTGAATTTCTGACTTCCCAATCTATAAAGTTTGCCGCATTTTTCAAAGCATCAATACTCTCATGATTTTTATTCAATACTTCTAATATATTAACTAAAACTTGAAGAAGTTTAAGACTTCCAAATTCTTTTATCATTTCTTTTTTGCAACCACATTCAATTAAAATTTGTTTTAAATAACCCGTTTTAATATCTGAAAGAATTTCATGCAATGTCTTGCAACGTGATAAAAAATCTTGTTCATACATCTGTAAAGGAGCGACTTGTGATAACTTTATAATTTTTGGATAATCACGAATACCTTCATCTCTAAATTCTTGCGCAATATAGGCAATGACTCGTGCGGGTTCAATAGGTGCCTTTGGAATTAAAACGTTAAAAATTTTCGATAAATTTTCTCCTAACTTAATTAACTCTTTTAGAAACCTATATGATTTAGAAACAACATGCTCTTCCTCCAAATTATAAGTAACGATTTCAGTTGCAGAAAGTTTATATTGATATGCATGTAATACTTCACTGAAGGGAATAGCTTTATATAAATAACGTAATGGCACTATTATTAAATTTCGACCTATTCTTCTACACTCTTCAAATGTCCATTGATTTCGATATGATGGGCTACACCAACATATTTTTTCTTCTACAAAAGGGACACTATCATAAAGACTATTTTTTTCATATTTTTCAAGAAACGTATCTTTAAGATAAACTTCCCTTTCATTAAATATAGACTCTATATCTTTTTTAGAAATAATTCCTTCTTCTTCTTTCCAAACTAGAGTATAAATATCTTTTTTTTCACACAGCTCTGGCAAAACTGCAACAATAGTCGCCGAAACTTTTAACAAAAACTTCCTTTTATGCTGTTGTATATCTACTGTGCACCAATCATCATCAAGCGTTTGTGAATAATATTTTTCGCCATTCATCAATTTTTGAAGGCTCTCGCTGTTTTCAATTAATTTTTCATAATGGAAAACACGTACTCCAACATGTCCTCGCATCCATAAATATTTACGCAGATAATCATTACGCATCGTCCATCTAACATTACGACTTTGTTGCCAATAATATTCGTTAGCGACTTCACCTTGTACAATACCCATTATCGGTAAAGAAAGGTCATCATAAATTATTGTTTGATTTGCATTTCCTATAACACGAGGCGAAAGTCCTAATAACATCCAAACTTTTTCAGCTAATGCATATGAATAAAATGATGCATCTCCCCATGATGCAACAATATAATCACAATTTGAGATACAAGGAATCCAGTCTTTTAACTCACCTTTATGTTGACAATCTGGTGTTGAATCGGCAATAACTCCAGAGTAAAATTCTCCAAGTTTAGAGATTTTTGATTGTACATCATCTTCTGACATACTAACCATAAGCATTTGAACATATTCTTGATTAGGCCCATGACGATCAACTTGAATACGTGACGTGACTAAAACTTCTTCTTCTGGATTTTTTTTTGATATTGGAGTTAGTAATAATTTAAGCTGTTCTGGGATATCTTCTTTTGCCAAAGGGAAATTACTGATATAATCAATCATTGAAATATTCTCCCTTTAGATATAGATAAAATGAATAACTTTTACTTCTCAACCCGAAGCAACAACCCATTCAAATAAAACGAAGCAGAGGCATTGATAAGGCACGGATGGTCGCTGTCTTGTTGCATTTGCTCTAAGAGGATGTATTGTACTTTAAGATCGTGGGAGACTTCCATGGCGATCTCTAAAAGCTCTTTTTTACCGACGTGAAATGAGCAAGAGAAGAGCGCGATTAAACCGCCATCTTTCACTGCTTTTGTGGATTCCATCAACAAGTGTTTGAAGCCTCGTTTGGCACCACTGGCTTGTTCTTTGGTTTTGGCGAAGGAGGGTGGATCAAGAACAATCATATCAAAACTGTTTTTATACTTTTTCTCTTTCATAAACGTAAAGGCATCGGCAGCATAGGTCTCATAGGTTTCCATGGTATTCGCTACTAAATTGGCTTTGGTTTGTTCTATCGCTGATCCTGAAATGTCAACAAAGACGGCATTTTTTGCCCCTTTAGAAAGTGCATAAATACCAAATCCACCCGCGTTACAGCAGATGTCAAGTACCGTGTCGCCTTCTTTGATGTAGCTGGCACAAATGGCTCTGTTTTTACGTTGGTCAAGGTAAAAGCCTGTCTTTTGCGCATCTTCAATGTCGACTAAAAAATTAAGTCCATTTTCATTCAGTGTAAATTCTTTGTTAGGTGCGCCAAAGAGTGTACCATTTTTGCTTTCCAAGCCTTCAATTTCGCGAGAGTGAACGTCGGATTTTTCGACGATCCATGAAGGATTTACAAGTTGTTTGAGTGTGCTAAGGATGAGTTCGCGAAAAGTTTCCATTCCTGCGGTGTTGATCTGAAGGGAGAGCGTGTCGCCGTATTTATCGACAATAAGACCTGGTAAAAAATCGGCTTCGGAGTGAATGAGGCGCACGGCATTCGTTTGAGCCAAAAGTACTTCACGTTTGGCAATGGCTCGTTTGATGCGATTATGGAAAAACTTTTTGCCAATCTCTTCTTTACCAAAGCTCAAAATTCTAGCGAAAATAGCGCACTTGGGATTGACGTAGGCAGTCCCTAAAAAACCATCTTTCTTGGAAAAAAGAGCGATGACTTCGCCACTTTGAAACTCCTCGGCACTTGAGTCGATCTCGTTCGCATACACCCATGGGGTAAAGCGCCTAATTTTGGGAACGACGGAGTGTTTTACGTAGCATTTATTCATCAATTTTTCCTAATATTTTTTGTAGTGTTCGTGTAAACGTGGGGTTATCAAGCACATTGCCATGGGTCGTATTGGTCAGAATAACATGCAAAGGACGAGAAGGCATCGCTTCTAAGAGTTTTTCGAGATGATAATGTGGAATGATTGTATCATGTTCCACCTCAATGACGGCAATTTTCGCTTTGACTAAAGGAATATAATTCACGCTTTCAAACTTGTTTTGAAGCAATAGTTCGATCGGAAAGAAGGGGTATTTGAGCTTGGCAATCGAGAGTATCGAATCATACGGCGTAACTAAAACTAAGCCATCGACGACTCGTTGAGACGCTAGATACGTTGCGACACCACTTCCAAGACTTCGCCCTATGAGCACCACCTTACGCCCTTTGGCATAAGTGTCATAAATCTTCAGCGCATCTTCAAACAAGGCTTGCTCACTCGGCGTTCCAGTGCTTCCGCCATAACCTCGGTAGTTAAACGCAAGAACATCATAGCCTTGCAACTCCTTTACATGTAAAAGAAATTGTGTCGCATCATCGGCATTGCCACCAAAGTAAATCAATAATCCTGCATCGCTTCGCTCATCCTTGTGCAACACGCCTTCTAACACCGCGCCATCGTTTACATGTAAAGAGAGTGATTCGATCGTTTCACCGTTCACTTTGGGCTGTTTTTCAATCAATTTGGTAGGGAAAAGTTGATCATTTTGCGTCAAATAGAGATACCCCGTTGCCACTAAATAGAGCCCAATTATGCCAAATAAAAGTTTTTTCATAACGCTTCCTTCTTCAAAAATACGGTAAAATCGCCGTCCATGTACGTTTCGCAGATTTGGACATCGTAGACAAAATCATTGACATACGCTTCAATCTCATCGGGTAAAAAGTAATTAAAATGCCCTTGTTTCTCTTCGCCTTTGAGTAAATTAAAGATAAACCCTTTTTTTGAGGCTTCGTAACAACGGCGAATAAACAAAAATGTCTCAAAACGGTTCAAAATATTCATCGAACCACTGGCAATATAAAAGTCTGCAAAATCAAGATCATCATTCAAGATGTCTTTATGCACAAACGTCTGCTTGGTACGTTTTTGGGCGACAAAAAGAGCTTCTGGGAGCATGTCGTAGCCTATATAGTGACGAGGAAGTGAGCCTTTTTGCTGTAAAAAAAGATAGAGATCGCCAAAACCACATCCCGCATCAATGATTTTACTGGAAGGTAAATACTCTTCCAAAAGTTCATGGATAACCTCAAAGCGCATGTGCTGTGACTGTTTCGAGTTCCAATTAAGACCCCGTGCTGTACAACCATAACGTTTGATAGCATTTTCATAAAAAGTTTTATTATTGATACGTGGCATAAAGGAAGGCTAAAAAAGAGGGGACACTTTTAGCTTAAAAGTGTCGCAATGCTTTGTTGCATCATACTGTTTTGGTGTACTTGAGCAAGTACGGAACTGGTAAGTTTGGTCTCATCACTTTTTAGAGCGGTGACTTTTTGATCGAGTGGAGTTTCAGAAACCTGAGAATTGGCACTGCTTAAATTTGTAATTGTCGTCAGTGAATTGGTAATGCTACTACTGGCCGCATCGATTTGAGAACCTGCAACACTTGAGAGGCTGCTTACAGTGTCACTAAAGTTTGAAATACCCTCTTGATTGTCGATAGAGAGCGAATTCATCCCAGAAACATCCAGTCCATAGTCACTGCTCAATAGATTTTGTCCATTGTATGTCGTTTGACTGGCAATGTCTTGCATCGAACTGCTGGTTGCATTAAACTGCTCCGTGAGCATCGCTTTTTGGTCGCTATTGAGTGAAGCATTGTTGTAACGAACAGAGAGGTCATTGAGTTGATCCGTCCCTGTTTGAATCGCTTGCAATGAAGAGTCTGCAATTTGGTACATGCTGACCGTTTCATTGGCATTTTGAACATCTTGGGTTAATGAGGAGATCTGAGAACTGAGTGCATCGGATATAACAAGGCTGGCACTGTCTGTTCCTTTAAGCTCTTTAGTCGCTGCTATTTTTTCTAATGTTGTATCGGTATTGGATTTATTTTGGGTGATTGTGTTGAGTAATTGTGTATTACCATTGCTTGAAATTGTCATCACATGCCCCTTTGTTTTAAAGATGTCTTTATTATACTCCTCCTATGATACACTTGTCAAATAAGAAGCGGAATTAAAATTGCTTTAAAATCAAAAACGGATACAAAGGGCTAATGTGTTTAACGGTAAAAATATACTCATTACGGGCGGTACGGGCAGCTTTGGCAAAAAATATACGGAAATTCTTTTAAAAAAATACAAACCCAACAAGATCATTATTTTCTCACGCGATGAACTTAAACAATACGAAATGGCACAGCAATTCACAAACCCTTGTATGCGCTTTTTTATTGGCGATGTTAGGGATGCCGAACGCTTAAAGCGTGCAATGGATGGTGTGGATTATGTCATCCATGCTGCCGCACTCAAACACGTCCCCATCGCAGAATATAACCCAATGGAATGTATCAAAACCAATATCAATGGCGCTCAAAATGTGATCGATGCCGCGCTAGAATGCAAAGTCACCAAAGTCATTGCACTCTCTACCGATAAAGCCGCCAATCCAATTAACCTTTACGGGGCAACCAAACTTGCGAGTGATAAGCTTTTTGTTGCTGCCAACAACATTCGAGGTTCCCAAAAAACAGCCTTTTCTGTGGTACGCTATGGCAATGTTTTAGGTTCTCGAGGCTCTGTGGTGCCTTTGTTTAAAAGGCTCATTGCAGAAGGAGCCACAGAGCTTCCCATCACCGAAATAGAGATGACACGTTTTTGGATTACGCTCGAGCAAGGGGTGAACTTTGTGTTGAAAAATTTTGCGCGTATGCAAGGGGGTGAACTTTTTATTCCCAAAATTCCTTCCATGAAAATGGTCGATTTGGCGCACAGTTTAGCCCCACACCTTGGCGTTAAAGTGATTGGTATTCGTCCCGGAGAAAAGATGCATGAAGTCATGGTTCCAAAGGATGACAGCCATTTAACCCTTGAATTTCATGACCACTTTGTGATTCAGCCTACGATCCAATTTGTTCAAAAAGTTGATTTTACATGTAATGCGTTGGGCGAAAAAGGCGTGCCTGTGAAAATTGGTTTTGAGTACAGTTCAGAGACCAATCACGAGTGGTTGGATTCAAAAGGGCTAAAGGAGTTATTAGACGTATGATTCCTTACAGCAGACAAAGCATTGATCAAAGCGATATTGACGCGGTTGTAGAGACACTTAAGAGTGATTTTCTCACAGGGGGAGCTAAAGTCAGTGAGTTTGAAGAAGCCTTGGCAAACTACCTTGGTGTCGCATACGTCTGTGTCATGAACTCCGCCACATCCGCCTTACATGTCGCCTACCAAATCATCGAGCTTAAAGAAGCGGATGAAGTCATCACAACACCACTGTCTTTTGCAGCAACCTCCAATACCGCGATTCAATGCGGTGCAACTCCTGTATTTTGCGATATTCGTTACGATGGCAACATTGACGAGCGCAAACTAGAGGTGTTAATTACGCCTCGAACCAAAGCAATAGTGCCTGTGGATTTTGGCGGAAATCCACTGCCTATTGATGCGATTAAAGCACTGTGTACAAAGCATAAACTCTTTTTAATTGAAGATGCTAGCCATGCACTTGGAAGCGAAATTAACGGACAAAAAGTAGGCAATATCGCCGACATGACAATTTTTAGTTTTCACGCGATTAAGCCCATCACCACCTTTGAAGGGGGTGCCATTGCCACCAATCATAAAGAGTTTTATGAAAAAGCCAAACTACTTCGCAGTCATGGCATCGTGAAAAAAACACACTGGAATTCCGACATGATCCTCTTGGGTGAAAACTATCGCCTGAGCGACGTGGCATGCGCGTTAGGAGTTTCCCAACTTAAGCGGTTGGAGCGTTTTATTGAAAAACGAAATGAAATTGCACGCTATTACGATGAACGATTTCAAAACAGTCCTTACTTTACCACGATTACGATTGATCCTAATAAAAGAAGTACCTACCACCTCTACCCTATTTTGCTGGATCGCTCCTTGTGGTGCGCAAAAGAAGAGCTTTTTGAGGCTTTACATGTAAAAGGAATTGGGGTGCAAGTTCATTACAAACCGATCTACCAATTCAGCTATTACCAAGAGCGTTTTGGTGAGCTCCGTCTTGCCAATGCCGAAGATTTTTACCGTGCGGAACTCTCTATCCCATGTCATCAAGGTATGAGCATAGAGGACGCTACGTTTGTTGCCAATACGCTCATCGCAGAGATTGAGAAACTCAAAGGATGCACAAGGTGAATATCGCCATTATCCCAGCACGCGGTGGAAGCAAGCGCATTCCTCGTAAAAATATTAAAAACTTTTGTGGAAAACCGCTGATCGCGTATAGTATTGACGCAGCACTTCAAAGCGGACTTTTTGAGAAGATTATTGTGAGTACGGATGATGAAGAGATCGCCAATGTTGCCAAACAATATGGTGCCGACGTTCCTTTTCTGAGACCAACCGAACTGAGCGATGACTTTACAGGCACAGGCGCAGTAGTTGCGCACGCGCTTCAAACGTTGCGTGAGAAAGGTGAAGCGTATGATTTTGCCTGCACGATTTACGCCACAGCACCTCTTTTAGAACCTCATTACCTCATCGAAGGGTTTGAAAAACTCAAAGAGAGTGACGCGGTTAATGCCTTTTCCGTGACCTCAATGCCCTATCCTATTTGGCGCACGTTTAAAATTACCGACAATGCACGCTGTGAGATGTTTTGGAAAGATAAATTTTCCGCACGTAGCCAAGATTTGGAAGAGGCATACCACGATGCGGGGCAATTTTACTGGAGCAACCTGCGTAAAACGGCGCATGACGTGATGTTTGGGAGTGAGAGTATTCCCATCGTTCTGCCTCGCCATCTGGTTCAAGACATCGACACGCCAGAAGATTGGATACGCGCAGAACTCATGTACAAAGTGCTTCATGAAAACACTGATAAGAGCTGATAGTTCAAGCACCATCGGGCTTGGACACATTATGCGAGACCTTGTGCTAGCCCAAAGCGTGGAAGGCGAAGTACTGTTTGCTTGCCAAGCGCTTTCAGGAAGTATGATAGAGAAAATTCCCTATGAAGTTAAAATCCTTCAAACCAACGAAGCAGACGAACTTATAGCGCTCATAAAATCTTTACATGTAAACCTTTTGGTGATTGATCATTATGGCATTGACGCACGTTTTGAGCGCGAAGTAAAAGAGGCGACGGGTGTGCGCATTTTAAGTTTTGATGACACCTATCAAACGCATCACTGCGATATTCTGCTCAATCACAACATCTGCGCCGATGCCACGCGTTATGAAACCCTGGTTCCCAAAGGGTGTGAACTGCGCTGTGGCAGTGCGTACACGCTGATTCGTGATGAGTTTAAAAAAGAGAAAAAAAGTAAGCGTGAAAAAATTTACGATGTGCTGATTGCCATGGGCGGAAGTGACGCGGGAAATCTTACCTCAGAAATTTTAAAAACCCTTCCCGAATCTTTACATGTAAGCATTCTTACCACCACAGCCAATGCACATCTTTCTGAGCTTCAAAACTATGTTACGAGCAAACCCAATATCGCTTTACATGTAAACTCAAACGAAGTAGCAAAAACCATGAACCAAAGTGCTCTTGCCATCCTAACGCCTAGCGTCATCGTCAACGAAGCGCTTTTCATGGAACTGCCCTTCATTGCGATTAAAATTGCGGATAATCAAGACGATATGGTTGTATACCTCAAAGAGAAAGGATATGCGGTGCTTTCATCGTTTAATCCAGAAGTGTTGAGAAATACCGTGAATAAATTGCGAAAAGGTCTTAAATCATGTCACTAAAAACGATCGCTTTTTTATCCAATACCATCACCAAACCTTTTGATCGGTTTTTAAAAAATCATACCATCACGCACTATCCGCTTGATACCATCATCCCACAACTCTATGCCACTGTGCCTGAAGAACTGCTCATTCTCGTACTTGATATCACTTTTTTCAAGCCCAATTACGATGAACGTTTTGCTCTTTTGAAAGATGCGCTGATCCATTTTAGAGAGCACAACCATGCCAAACTGATTATTAACACACTCA
>Ga0302286_10001115_pt1 | contig 20362 bp, 19 predicted proteins | sample III_Fen_E2_3_FD_198765 | JGI IMG/M metagenome (GOLD analysis project Ga0302286, IMG submission 198765) | Peat permafrost microbial communities from Stordalen Mire near Abisko, Sweden - III_Fen_E2_3 | ecosystem: Environmental > Terrestrial > Soil > Wetlands > Permafrost | place: Sweden: Abisko...
GATATTTCAAATTACCTCAGATACCGGCGTACGCAACTAATAATGCGCATATGTTTTATTTAGTTTGCCCGTCGTTAGAGGATAGAACCAAGCTGATTACAACATTAAAGCAAAATGATATATTGGCAGTATTCCATTATCTGAGTTTGCATAGCAGTCCGTATTATACCGAAAAACATGATGGACGCGTATTGGCTAATTGTGACAGGTTTGCCGATTGCTTGGTGCGTTTACCGTTGTTCTATGAGCTAAGTATTGAAGACCAGAATAAGATTATTGATACTATAAAATCAGTTTATAATGATAGATGATAATTATTACCAAATTATCACATTATCATATTGCCACATTATATTCTATGAATAAAAATAAGTTTATTATTCCCATTTTATTTCTGCTTTTATTTGCAGCTTATTATGGTATTTTGAAGGTTATACCTGCCGATTATAATGACATGCATGATCATGCAGCTTTTGCACGACAGATGTGTACAGGTGAGATTCCGTATACCGGAAACTTTCTGGTTTATCTGCTGGTCAATGTGTTTTCGTTTTTCAGTGCGCAGGTAACAGCAACTGAACTTAGCTTGTGTGGTTTATTAGCTTTTGCAGGGGTGTATCGGTATTATTTATCTCAAAAAATGATTTTAGAAGTAGTTAAGAGTCGTACCAGAAATACATCGAATTATGCTTCAACAGCATTTTATGCTCTGTGTATGTTGTTTGTTTTTGCTATTCCTATTCCAAGCTATTTTTCAGATGATTACTTTATGTATATTGGTAACTATGTTCCTAATGTGTGGCATAACTCTACTATCCTCTTTTTGTTCCCGTTTGCAATGTTGCTTTTCTATCAATCATATAAGCAGTTACAAGATTATGACGCAAAACGCAATCTGTGGATTTTCTTATTGATACTGTTGAATTTATTTATCAAACCAAGCTATTTCTTTGTATTCCTGTGTGTGTATCCTTTGATGCTATTATTCAAATACAAGTTTAAGAAAGAATTTTGGTATAGCGTCATTCCGTTGATTATAGGTTTTTTCTTTTTGGTACTGGAATATTGGATTATTTATAAAATCACGATACCAACAAATAAAGAAGCTTCATCTGTTATTTTCTTACCATTTTATCGCAATCCGGAGTTTGAAGAATCTAATTTGATGCCTGTTGCGATGTTGTTTTCTGTGTTTTTCCCGCTTCTTTATGCATTTCTCAATATCCCAAAAGTAATTAAGAGTCAGGTTTTTTGGTACGCTTTGCTTTCATTTGTAGTATCGGTGTTGATTTTCTTTTTTATATCAGAATCCGGTCCACGGGCAGCCCATGGAAACTTCTACTGGCAAATCGTTATAACTACGTGGTTATCTTTCTTTGTTGCCTTATTAGCTTTGCTAAAAGATCTGAAAATGGAAGGTAAAACCTTGAAAAATATTTTATTACTTTCAGTATTTTCAATTCATGTTTTAATGGGACTGATTTATTTTGTTCGACTTTTGATCACCGGGTACTACTATTGATGCGCAGTGATAGACATAGATTCTAAACAACTATTTTCTTATATCTCTTTCAATATTGTTTTTTTTGCATACTTTTGTGTTAGTAATATTTACAACTTAAGTCGAAAATAGACTATGTAATGTTATTAACCACTAATTACATAAATTTACACGAATCTATAAGTCCTACAATATTGAGTATGTTGTAATTTATTGATAGCTTTAAATTCCAAGAAAATATGCTATATAAAGATGAAACATATAATATAGTTGGTGCTGCAATGGAAGTGCATCGTACTCTGGGTGCAGGTTTCTTAGAGTCTGTTTATCAGGAAGCACTTGAGTTGGAACTCAAAGCACGAAAAATACCTTATGTTGCGCAGTCGGAAATAGTTATAACTTATAAAAATCAATTATTGTCAAAGGCTTTTATTGCTGACTTATATTGTTATGATGCCATTATTGTTGAATTAAAGGCTGTCTCTGCAATTTCACCTGTGCATGAAGCTCAACTGATAAATTATTTAAAAGCAACTAAATGTAAGTTAGGTCTTTTGATAAACTTCGGTTCAGATAGTTTAGAATACAAACGCTTCTTGAATACATAAAATAAAAGTAAACCACTAATTTCACTAATTAGCACTAATAAGAAAATGTTTCGTGAGGATTCGTGAAATTCGTGGTTCAATTATTTCTTAATGTAATTTGTAGTTCAAAAAATAATTGATGCAATTTGTAGTGACTAATTAAAAATATGAGCACAGCGATAAAATTTGAAAATATTTCCAAGCAATACCGTCTCGGACTCGTATCCACTCAAACCCTGAGCCACGACCTGAACCGCTGGTGGAAGATGAATATTCGTGGAAAAGAAGATCCATATTTAAAGATTGGTGAAGTAAACGACCGTGCGCATAAAGGTGAAAGTGATTATGTGTGGGCGTTGAAAGACATTAACTTCGAGGTACAACAAGGCGATGTGTTGGGGATAATAGGAAAAAACGGTGCAGGAAAATCTACCTTGCTGAAAATCCTCTCCAAAGTAACAGCACCTACTACCGGAACCATTAAAGCTGCGGGGCGTATAGCTTCTTTACTGGAAGTTGGTACAGGTTTTCACCCCGAAATGACCGGACGTGAGAATATCTTTATGAACGGTGCCATTATGGGGATGACTAAAGCAGAGATAACCCGCCGCTTCGACGAGATCGTCGATTTCTCAGGTGTGGAACGATATATTGATACTCCCGCCAAACGTTATTCAAGCGGTATGACTGTACGTCTTGGTTTTGCCATTGCTGCTCACCTGGAACCTGAAATACTGGTAGTAGACGAAGTCCTTGCTGTAGGCGATGCAGAATTCCAGAAGAAAGCCATTGGTAAAATGCAGGACATTTCTAAAGGGGAGGGTAGAACGGTATTGTTTGTGAGTCATAACATGGGTGCAATAGCCAATTTAAGTTCTCGATGTGTTTTGTTAGAAGATGGCTCAGTTCTAGATGACGGTCCAACAACTAAAGTTATATCAAGCTACTTAGACAAAAATAATAAAGTTTCAACTCAAAGGATTGTATCTTCTGATTTGATTGCAAATTTAGTGACTATATCAGATTTTATACTAAAACAGGGTAATCAAGTTAATAGTTCAATTTATCAAGGAGAGGCTTTCGAATGTCAATTTGAAATAAGCAATAAGTCAAATCATAGCTGTTTATTGGAATTTAATGTTGAAGTGAAAAGTGGAGATGGAGAATCTATTACTTGTTTTGGTAATGAATTTCAAAATAAGCAGATATCAGTTTTTCCATCACAGAAGAAAGTGATAAATGCAATAATAAATGAAATGTTGTTAAAGAATGGAAATTACTACGTTTCGTTATATTTTAAAGTTATTCAGAACAATGTTGTAACTGAAAAATATATTGAAGATGCTATAAAAATTGAAGTTGAATGTGCTTCTCCACTATATTTAAGTGATAGTAATAGAAATTGGAAATTATTTCCACTTGGTCATCAACATGGAAATTTAAGTTTGAAGATAGATCGCTTTGTCGAAAGAGATATTTGATATGAATGAAATCTTGAAAATAAAAAGAATGCCCATGCTTTTATCAATCATTATCCCAGTCTATAATGTAGAGCAATATTTACAAGAATGCCTCGATTCTATTTTTACTCAAGACATATCAGAGTGTGAAATTATTGCAATAAATGATGGATCAACTGATGGCTCTGGAAGTATTTTGGATGAATATGCTAATATATACCCTCATTTTATCGTTGTTAATCAGGCTAACAAGGGGTTAAGTGGTGCTAGAAATACAGGAATTGATAATGCTAAAGGTGAATACCTATACTTTCTTGATAGTGATGATTTTTTACTACCAGATGCAATAAATTTGATGCTTTTAAAGATTAAAGAGAACAAAGCAGATATTATAGGATTTAATGCGAAAATTAATAATGATTCCCTGTTTGTAAGTTTTAAATCATTGTCTGAAAAATGTCAATCCGGTATAGATTTTTTTGTTGATTTTTATTTAAAAAATGATTTTTATTTATTTGTGCATGCACCCCTATATGTATATAAAATAGAATTTATTAACAAAAACAAGCTGCGTTTTATTGAAGAACTATATCATGAAGATATTCATTTTTCTATGAAAACAATATATTTGACTAAAAGTATTATTGTCTTCGATATACCTGTTTTTAGTTATCGAATTCAAAGAGAAGGATCAATAAGTTCAACTGTTCGATTAAAAAATCTTAAAGATAAATCACATATTAATAGGGATTTAGACTTTTTCTATGTTTCAAAAAACTTTTATAATCCTTTTTTTTATAATCTCCTTTTTCAGTCATATGTTTTCACTATTATGCAGGCGGTTGATAATAATCATACTTTCAACAGAAAAGAATATTTTTCATTGAAAGATATGCATGTAATGAAGAAGGGAATCATGTCTGAATTTGAATTTAAATTGTGGATTCTTGCTATAATTGACAATAAATTCATGATTAATTATTATAGAAATTCTCTTCCTAACTATATGCGACGTGCAATTAATATTGTTTTGACTAATATTTACAATAATTTAATGAAAAAAATGATTGATAAGAAACTAAATAACTCAGGTTATATTCCAAGATAAATCATCTAGAAAGTAATTAGATCGTTCTGAATTGATTAATTTAAAAAGCTAATGAATACAGTATTATTATTTAATGGATTAGGAAACCAGATGTCCCAATATGCCTTTTATCTGGCAAAAAAAAATATTAATCCAGATATTATATGCATGTATTTCCCATCAAAGTATGATGATCAACATAATGGACTAGAATTAAATAAAATATTCAATATAAGAATACGAAAAAATTTTAAGTATTATGTTTCATATTTCATTTATAGTATTTATTCAAATAGAGACACAAATGGTTTTAAAGGAAAAATAAGTAGAAAGATTTCAAAATATTTAAATATAAATGTAATATATGAGAAATCTTATGCATTTGATTCAAAATTATTATTGGAAAAAACGTCAGGTATTATGTATTTTTGGGGAGGTTGGCATAATGAAAGGTACTTTGATACAATAAAAGATGATATTTCAAGAATTTTTAGTTTTAAAATTCACAATAGCGATAATAGTATTTTGAAACTTCAAAGTGAAATATGCAGTAAATCAAGTGTTTCAATTCATATTCGAAGAGGGGATTATTTAAATAACAATATAGTAAATGTTTTTGGTGGAATTTGTGATTTAGATTACTATAAGCGATCTATTGATTATATAAAAGAAAATGTAGAAAATCCATATTTTTATATTTTTTCTGATGACAAAGACTGGATTAAAGAGAATTTTTTATTGCAGAATTCAGAAATAGTCAATTTAAATCTTGGAGCAGACTCTTGGAAAGATATGTATTTGATGAGCTTATGTAAACATAATATTAATGCCAATAGTACATTTAGTTGGTGGGGTGCATGGTTAAATAGCAATAATAATAAAATAGTTGTTGTACCCCAAAAGTTTAATTTACATGGAGAGGCAGATATATATCCCAAGTCATGGATAAAAATACCTGTTTCTTTAATAATGAAAGAATCTTTATAATATTTTAAATACGACTAAATATCAAATTAGCAATGAGTAAAGTTTTTGTAATTATAGTGACTTATAACGGAAAAATATGGTATGACGTATGTTTTAGAAGTTTACGTCAATCAAATATTAACTTGCAAATTCTTGTTATTGATAATGCTTCATCCGATGACACTGTTTTGTATATAAAATCGAACTATCCTGAAATTATTCTTATTGAATCGGATAAGAATTTAGGTTTTGGGCAAGGTAACAATAAAGGAATGCGATATGCATTAGATCATGAAGCTGATTATGTTTTTCTTCTCAATCAGGATGCGTGGATAGAGCCTGATACAATTGCTGAATTAGTCAGAATACAAAAAGAAAATCCTGCTTATGGAATACTGAGCCCAATGAACTTGACTGCTGAAAAAGACACCATTTTGAACGGCTTTATTGAATATATAGTTGATTATAATAACACCGATTGTAAATTAGTAGATGATTTATACTTTAACAGATTGAAAGATGTTTATGATATAAAGAGTGTCAATGCTGCATCATGGTTATTGTCCCGTAATATTTTAGAAACAGTTGGTGGGTTCGACCCTATTTTTTTTCATTATGGTGAAGATGATAATTATTTACAGAGAGCACATTATCACAAATTTAAAATTGGAATTTGTCCAAAAGTAACTCTTGTTCATGATGCGCAAGTAAGTAATCAATTTAATTCAAATATACAGAAAACTGCTTACAAACGCCACATATTGTTTATTTGTGCCGATATTAACAATGACTTGACGCCAGGTAAATATATCAAGTATTTAACAAGTAAACTGCTAATGAGATTTTTTACATTAAAGTTTAATCTATTGAGTGCATATTTCAAAGAACTAAAGTATGCATTGCGATTAAGAAATAGAATAAAATATAGCAGAAAAAAAAATGTACTTAAAGGTGAAAGTTGGCTCTAAATTATTTTGCTTATAGTTGATAAATATTTTATGCATTAGAAAATATCATTATTTGAATTTATATCATTATTAGATGACTAAAATACTTATTTCATATATATTAGCCTGCTACAACGCCGAGAAATATATTGGTTTTTGTTTGGACAGTTTGTACGCACAAGATATAGATGAAAATGAATTTGAAATTATTTGTGTAAATGATTGCTCTCAGGATAAAACTCTTGACATTATTTTGGAGTATAAGAAAGAGCACACTAATTTAGTGCTAATTGATCATGAGAGTAATAAAGGGTTAGGTTGTACACGTAATGACGGTCTAAAATATGCACAGGGTAAATATCTTTGGTTTCTTGATAATGATGATGCGATAAAACACAATGTAATTAAATCTTTAATTGATATGTGTGAGAAAAATAGTTTAGATGTTTTATTGTTTAATTTTGAAAGAATCAATGAGAGTGGATACAAGATCGAAAATGTTGTTGTTTTTCCTGATTCTGAAGTGATGAATGGTTGCAAATATATAAAACAAACATTTGGTGAAGAATACGTTTATCATTTAGGATATGTTTGGCGTCAAATTTATAGAAACGATTATTTAAAGCAATTAAATGTAAGGTTCCCGGAAGATTCTTTGTGGGATGATACTGTGATGCCACCTAAGAGTTTAATATATGCAAAGAGAGTAAAGTCTTTGACTGAATCATATTATCAATACAGGATAAATTCAGATTCTATATCGGGAGAATATAATAAAAAATGCCGTGGAGATTTAATATACCAATGGTCATTTGTAGCTGGCATGGAGTTATACGATTTTTCAAATGAGCTAAATGAATTTGACAACGAAATTGCAAGTTGGCTAAATGAAAGATCAACGTTTTTTTTTAATGGATTCACATTGAAATTAATAAAAGCACCTATTAAAGAAAAATTAGTATTTTTTTCTTTAATAAAGAAGCACATTACTCAGGTTAAACCAATTTTACCCTATTTGAATTTATTCAATTCTTTAATTTGTCGATATTGTGCTATTGGTCTAGTAAGTTCTGTAATAATTAAGCCATTTTATTTATTAAAGTTATATGTCAAAAGACTTGATCTATGAAAGAAAAGAAATATGTTTTATTGTTGGGTGGTTTTGGATTTATTGGAACTAATTTATTGAAATATATTGATAGTAATTTCCCCGATGAATTTTCTGTAATTGTTTTTGATCGATTTGAGAAACATCCACATAATGTTCATTTTAATTGTGTTGAAAAAGTATACGTTGGCGATTTTTCTGACGATACTACAATCGAATTCATCTTTAAAAATTATTATTTTGATTTAGTTATTCATTCTATTAGTACCACTATACCTTTGTTGTCAAAAAATGCCCGTTACGACATAGAAACTAATTTAATACCAACTGTAAACTTGCTTAATACAATGATACAGTATGGAATAAAAGATATAATATTTATTTCATCGGGTGGAGCTGTATATGGAAATAATATTAATAAAGCCAAGCATAAAGAATCCGATGATCTTTTTCCTGTAAGTTCTTACGGTATTGTAAAACTGACTATTGAAAAGTATCTTATTCAATATGCAAATATCTATCAAATACGTCCATTAATATTACGATTGTCTAATCCATATGGTCCTTATCATTTTTCACTTAAACAAGGACTTTGTAACGTTGCTATTCGGTCTGCGGTACAAAGTATTCCGTTTAATGTCTGGGGTAATGGTGAAACAAAAAAAGATTACATTTACATTGATGATTTTTGTGACATATTTTTTCAATTGTTTTTTATGAAAGTGAACAAGCAAATTTTAAACATTGCCAGTGGTGACATTTATTCAGTAAATACAATTTTAAATAAGGTGAAAAATTTCATTCCAGAATTTGAATGGGAATATTCTAATGCTAGTAATTTCGATGTAGATAATGTTGAATTGGAAATTAGTAATTTGAAAACACTAATTGGAGACTATCAGTTTACTTCATTTGATAAAGGTCTACAATTGACATTTGATTGGATTACAAAAAATAAAAAAAATGAATAAATTAGCGCCAATTATCCTTTTTGCTTACAATCGTCCCTGGCACACTGAGCAGGTATTGCAGGCATTGAAAGAAAACGAACTGGCTGATCAAAGTCATTTGATTGTTTTTGTAGATGGAGTAAAGGATAATGCGACATCCGCTGATATAAAACAGAACCAACAAGTCATAGAGATTGCACGAAGTCAAAAATGGTGCGGTTCAATAGAAGTACATATTTCAGAATATAATCACGGATGTCGTTGGGCACCAATTAATGGAATTAGTTATGTTCTTTCTGAATATCCAAGTTGTATTATTCTAGAAGATGATATTCTTACTTCACCATATTTTCTTACGTATATGAATAAGGCATTGCAGTTCTATGAAAATTATCAATCTGTATTTTCTATTAGTGCCTTTAACTTATCTGAGAAAGCAATACCTATTCCAGAAGATTATGATTATGATGTGTATGTGTCTCTTCGTCAGTTAAATTGGGGTTGGGGTACTTGGGCTAATCGATGGAATTTGGTAAATTGGGAAAAAGATAATATACCTTTATTTATTGATGATAAACAACAAGTGGATGCCTTTAACCGGGGTGGTGATGATCTGAGTCAAATGTTATTGGATGAATTTGATGGAAAGTCTCAAGCATGGGACATTCAGTTTAGTTTTGCTCAGTTTTATTATCATGCTGTTTCTATTGTTCCTTGTTATTCGTATACCCAAAATATAGGTTTAGATAATAGCGGAACTCATACACTGAATAATATAGGAGGCTCATTTGTAGCCGATTTATCGAAAGCAGTGCTCGAACCTCGTTTATTACCTATTATTTACGAAGACAAACGAATTGTTAACCATTTTTATAATGTTTTTAGCACTAAAAAAAGACCATTATGGCAAAAGGTTTTTAACCGTTTAAATAGATTGTTGGGAGGCAAAAATATTTTTGTTGTGAAGAAAAAGATCTATGACTAAGAAGTAAAAGTCGTAAATGAGACTATTTTCTAAAAATGATTTAAATTTGTACTATGAAAATTATACGAAGCATAAGAAAAAAATTAAATATCAAATATTTTTGCATTAATTTATTATCAACAAAGCCAGTAAGTGATGTATTTGGTTTAGACAGAGGAACACCAATTGATAGATTATATATCGAACATTTTCTGAAAACATACTCGGCAGATATAAACGGAAAAGTTCTTGAGGTGGCAGAATCTACTTATTCTAAGAAATTTGGGGCTGATGTAAATGTATGTCAAATCTTACATTTTGACAAATCCAATGAACAAGCTACGATTGTGGCGGATTTATCTGTCCCTCAAGACTTGCCTGAAAATATATGCAATTGCTTTATTTGTACGCAAACGTTAAATTTTGTTTATGATATAAAATCAGCCATTGTAGGTTGTTACAAATTGCTTTCGAAAGATGGGGTATTTCTTGGAACTGTAGCAGGGCTGTCTCAAATTTCAAGATATGATATGGATCGATGGGGTGATTATTGGCGCTTTACGGACTTATCGGTGAAAAGAATGTTTGAAGATGTTTTTGGAATTGGAAATGTAGATGTTAAGGTTTATGGAAATGCAATGGCTGCAACTGCATTTATTCAGGGCTTGGCTGTAGAAGAAATTCCTTCCAAAAAAAATCTGATGAAGTTAGACGATAATTATCAGATAATAATTGGCATTCGAGCCATAAAAAGAAATGCCAGCTTAAGTTTTTGAAAAGTGACTATAGAGAACAGGTAGATAATGGTAAAAAGACTATGAAAATTCTTTTTATAAGCAGTTCGGATTCTCATGGAGGAGCTGCTAAGACAGCTTATCGTATATTTGATAGCTTGCGTGAACAAGGCGTGGAAGTAAAGATGTTGGTGCGTGATAAATCAACGAATGATCCCGATGTAATCTCATGTTTAGATTTTGAACGAAAAGGAATTGTAGGTAAATTTGATAAGTTCATATGGAAAATTAAAAATAGAATTAGAAAACGAAAATGGAAAGAATATCCTGACCGTGAAACAGTTTTCTTGAATGACTTGAACTCAATTTCACTCATTCGTGCAATTAACAGTGTTGATTTTGATATTATACATCTGCATTTCATTGCCAATCGGTTCTTAAATTTAAATGAATTAACTAAAATTGGCAAGCCGATTGTTTGGACACTGCACGATTGCTGGCCGTTTACAGGCATTTGTCATTATTTTTACGAATGTAGAAAGTATACTATTTCTTGCGGTCAATGTCCTTTTTTACATTCAGTAAATGAATCTGATTTAAGTAACCATGTATGGAAGAAAAAAAAATATATATATAATAAGCTGGATATACATGTAGTAACTCCCAGTAGTTGGTTAGCAGAAGCTTCCCGTAAGAGTACATTATTTGCTAATTTTCCAGTTATAGTAATTCCTAATCCCATTGATGTTGATTTATTTTCTCCAGGAGATAGAAAACAGGCAGCTGATATTTTGCAACTTGCAACTGAAAAAAAATATTTACTTTTTGGAGCAATGAATGCGGTAAAAGATACTAACAAGGGTTTTCATTACTTAATTCAAACCTTACAATACTTTGAACTAAACTATCTTAATTCAGGTATTGAACTATTAATTGTTGGAGCAGAGCAACCTTTGGAAGAACTGAATTTGAAAATCTCTGTAAAGTATCTTGGAGTAATAAATTCAGATGAAAAAATGACATTAATTTACAAAATAGCTGATGTGATGGTAGTGCCATCTCTTTCTGAAAACTTATCAAATGCTATTATGGAAAGTCTCTCCTGTGGAACTCCTGTCGTTGCTTTCAATATCGGAGGGAATGGTGATATGATAGATCATAAGTTAAATGGGTATTTGGCCAAACCTTTCAAGGTTAATGATTTGGCTAAAGGAATAAATTGGTGTCTGGAGAATAATCGTGAAATGAATCTATCAAAAAAAGCGAGATTGAAAGTGGAAGGTAATTACAAAGAAGAAAATATCGCAAGTAAATATGCGAATTTATATTCTCAAGTAATAGAAAATAGCACTATAAAAATTTGTTAAGTATGGTTTGCTTTATAATGATAATATTGATTTTATGTTGCATTATTTCATATTTTTATTTGTTTTATCCAAAGCAAATAATGCCTTTTGGCAGTCCTGTTAAAATTAAAACTCCAGAATATGAGAAATACCACAACGATTGTCTTCATCCTTGTGTTCGTTATATTCCTTCTGGTTTTTTAGGGTATAACTGGTGGATGGTACAATCTCCCTACTACAATCGGAATAATAGTATTGAAAATCCTATTCTATACTATTCAAATGATACGACATTTCCATTTAAATGGGAGTGTATGGGTGTAATTCGGGATACTCCCGATAAGGGTTTTAATTCAGACCCTACGCTCTATTATGAAGACAATAAACTTTGGATTTTTTGGCGTGAATGTTTTACCCCACTTTGTGAAAACTTGAATGTTTCAATGGCAACTGTAGGATATTCCACTATAGATGGAGTGAATTTTAATGAATTGAAAGTATTTCTGACTCAAAAAGATGAACATTTCGATATGGAGCAATGTCCGATTCTCATAAAACGGAATAACAAATATCTTTTTTATGCAGTACACCATCAATATAAACCAATCAGAAAGTGTTTAGGACTAGCAATCTGGGAAGGAACATCGCTTGAAAGTCCTGATTTTAAACTAAAAGAAACAAAGCCATTTGATAGTACTTTTACGTGTGACAAGTACAAACAGCTTAGGATCGCAAAGCACCTACTATTTGTTCCAAAACCATTAAAACATCAATTGTGGCATTTCGATTTATTCGAATATAGGAATAAACTCTATATGTTTTCAGTTGCAGAATGGGGTGATAATATTATATTAAGCATATCAGAAGACTATGGCAATTTTAAAACCATTCGTAAACCTCTGGTCAATACTCATTATTCTGAAAAGTATACCGGATACAGACAATATTACTATAAACCAACCGGATTTATTGACAATGATATTCTTTACCTCTATTATACTTCTGTTGGGAAAGAGAATAGCAAAAATAATCAATTATTTTTTGCTCAGGTTAAATTGAAAATTCAATAAGATATATTACTATGAAACTCACTATTATTACCATTAACTTCAACAATGCTTCCGGCCTTAAAAAGACAATGGAAAGTGTGTTGGCTCAAACATCAGATGATTTTGAGTATATTGTTGTGGATGGAGGAAGCACTGATTCTTCGTGTAAGGTGATTATTGATAAGTGTTTATTGATAAATGGGGAAACTGGGTTTAACGGAATACAAGTGACTTGTATAAGTGAACCCGATACAGGAATTTACAATGCTATGAACAAAGGCATCCGAATGGCGAAAGGGGAATATTGTCAGTTTTTAAATTCAGGAGATTGTTTAGTCGCAAAGGATGTTACCGAAAAAATGTTGAAAGCTCTGCCGGATAATTGTAATATTTTTTATGGAAATATGTTGAAACAAATGCCCAAGGGAAAAATACGTAGAGATACTTGCGAAGAAGGTAATATTACCATGTTAACCTTTTACAAGGGTTCATTAAATCATTCTCCGGCTCTTATTAAACATAGCTTATTTGATCAGTATGGGCTATATGACGAAACCCTGAAAATTGTATCCGATTGGAAATGGTATTTGAATGTAATTGGTATTCACAATGAACCTGTACAATACATAAATATGGATATTACTCTTTTTGATATGACAGGTATTAGCTCTGTAAATTCAGAACTTGACAAACAAGAACGTAGAAAAGTATTACAAGAATTACTGCCAGCTTCTGTTGTAATAGATTATGAGCGTTGGGCTTTCTCGATTGATCAACAGAAAAGAATTAATCGGTATTGGATTACTCGAAATGGGTTTTGGCTTATTGAAAGGGTATTGTTCAAATGTGAAAAATAATTAATAAATCAAAAGGAGTAAATATGATCAAAAAAATTGACTTAAAAACAATAATGTATAAAATAAAAAGAAGGGCAAGGAAGTATATTAGAATTTTTCTTGACTTTGTGTTCACCATTATTTGTAATCAAATTTACTTTTTAAAAAAAACATATAGTAAAAGAAAAATTAATTATATAATTAAAAATAAATCTTCAGAATTTTTGATTAAATTAAATCTAGGATGTGGATTGGATTATAAAATTGGATGGATCAATATTGACAATAATTCAGATCAAAATATAGTTAGGGTTGACATAAAATGGGACTTAAGAAGGCCATTACCTTTTAAAGACAATTCGGTAGATTTAATTTTTAACGAACATTTTTTAGAACATTTGACTGTGGAAGATGGGATTAAAGCTCTGTGTGATTTCAGAAGAATATTGAGACCAAAAGGTGTTATTCGTATTGCTATGCCTGATTTAAAAACAGTAATAGATGAGTATCTCGATCCTAACTGGAAACAAAGAGCATGGCTAAGTAAATTTGGAATGAGCCATGTACAAACTCAAGCAGAATTAATAAATATTAATTTTCATGCATGGGGGCATAAATACTTGTATAATAAAGAAGAATTAGAAAGACGCTTACGAGAAGTTGGTTTTTATGAAATTCGTTTTTGTAAGTGGAGAGAAAGTTGCCTGTATGAACTCAATGATTTAGAAACAAGAGATGAATCTACATTGATTGTTGAAGCTGTTAAATAAACAAAAGGAAATGAAGTCAATTCGAAATATCACTGTTACTCAACCTTGTCTACCTCCATTAGAAGAATTTTTTCCATATTTGCAACAAATTTGGGAAAATAAATGGTTGACCAATAATGGTCCATTGCATCAACAATTGGAACAAGAGTTAGCTGATTATCTAGGAGTTAAATATATTTCATTGTTTTCGAATGGTACATTGGCATTAATTTCTGCTTTACAAGCACTGAATATACAAGGAGAAGTTATAACTACACCTTTTAGTTTTGTGGCAACGACCCATTCTCTTTGGTGGAATAAAATAACTCCTGTTTTCGTAGACATTGACCCTGAATATCTTAATCTTGATCCTGCAAGGATAGAGGAGGCTATAACGCCTCTTACCTCAGCAATAATGCCAGTTCATGTATATGGTAATCCGTGTAAGATGGATGAAATACAACGAATTGCCGATAAGCATGGTTTGAAAGTAATTTATGATGCTGCTCATGCTTTTGGAGTGAAAAAAGCAGGTGAATCCATTTTAAATTGCGGAGACTTGTCTGTTTTAAGTTTTCACGCGACCAAAGTATTTAGTACTATTGAGGGTGGAGCCATTATTTGTCATACACCCGAAATGAAGCATCATATTGATAACCTTAAAAACTTTGGATTCCGTGGTGAAACTGTGGTTGAAGAACCAGGTATTAATGCTAAACTTAATGAAGTTCAAGCTGCCTACGGTTTACTACAATTAAAATATATTGATGGATTTATTGTTAAACGGAAAAAAATCACAGAACTATATCAGAATTTATTGAAAAATGTTGAAGGTATTCGTTTTCTAAATGATATTGATAGTGTCACACATGTGTATTCGTATTTCCCAATTTTAATAGAGGAAAGTACCTATGGTGTTAGCCGTGATGACTTATACGAAAAATTAAAAGAAAACAATATTTTTACGCGTAGATATTTTTATCCTTTGATTAGTAATTTTGAACCATATAGAGAATTGCCATCTACTAATCCAGAAAATTTGCCAGTTGCAACTGCAGCTTCTTTTCAAATATTGTGTTTACCTATATATGTAGAATTATCAATTGAGGACGTACAAAATATCGTTAAAATAATTAAATCATGAATTCATTTTTTTCTCAAACTGAGTTGGAAGCAATCGGTTTTAAATCTCTAGGTAAGTCAGTTCTTATTAGTCGTAATTGCTCTCTTTATGGTGTTGAAAACATGAATGTTGGCGATAGCGTAAGAATAGATGATTTTTGTATACTGTCTGGGAAAATAACATTAGGCTCTCATATTCATATTTCTGCATATTGTGCACTGTACGGTTCTTTCAGCATTGAGTTAGAAGATTACACAGGTTTATCGCCGCGGTGTACTGTCTTTTCTGCATCTGATGATTTTTCAGGGAACTTTAGGATAAGTCCTATGACCAATGAGAAATTTACGAATATAACTGGTGGAAAGGTTTTAATCAAAAGATATTCTCAAGTTGGAGCAGGTTGTGTAATTCTCCCAGATTTAACTATTGGTGAAGGAGTTGCGGTCGGTGCTATGTCATTTGTCAATAGGTCATTGACAGAATGGACTATTTTTGCAGGTATTCCTGCAAAGAAAATTAAAGATAGAGAGAGAGGTCTATTAAAGTTGATTGGCGAATGAATGAGTTACAAAAGATGGTTTCCGTTTGTATGATTACATACAATCATGAAAAATATATTTCGCAAGCAATCGAAGGGGTTATGATTCAAAAAGCACCTTTCCCTATTGAATTAATCATAGGGGATGATTGCAGTAATGATAATACACTTCAAATATGTAGATATTATCAATCAAAATATCCTGATTCCATTAGAATACTTCAAAGAAAAACGAATATTGGTGTAATATCAAATTTTTTTGAGTGCTTAAGAGTTTCGACAGGAAAATATATTGCCCTATGTGAAGGGGATGATTATTGGATAGATCCATATAAATTACAAAAACAAGTAGATTTTTTAGAAACAAATCAGGAATACAGTCTAATTCATACAAATGGTTTTCGAAACAAAAAGGGTAAATTAAGTCACTGGAATGAATGGTATACTTTAGAGGGTGAAGTAAGTGGATCTTTCTATTACGGGAACATCGTTAGAACTTGTTCATCGTTATTTAGACGTGGCTTCTTAGATGATTATTTGCAAATTGTAGGTGAATGTAAAAGTCAAATTATTGGTGACTGGCCATTATTTGCTTTTTATTCATTAAAAGGGAAGTTCGGATATCTGAAAGAACGTACTTGTGTCTATAGATACAACCCAACTTCAGTCACTAGTACACGCTCAAAAGATAATTATTTGAAATATATTTTAGATGTGATTGAAGTTAAACGTTTTTTAAGAGATGTATTGTTTAAAGGAGAATTAGATGAATTATTTTCAGAGACCATTCTAAATGAAGATAAAGATTATGCTAAGCTCAAAAATGCATTTGATACTTATAAATATGCTCAAGCTAAAAATCTTATGATAAATAAACAGCCAAATCAAAAATCATCTAATCTAACTATATATGTTAAAAACAGGCAGCTTTTTTATTTTGCTTGTTTTATAAGAAAAATTAGACAAGCAATTGATTATAAAAAATAATACGTTTTTTTTGTAACAAACTTAATTATGCTACATTAGAATAACTTGATAGACAATCAAAAATAGGATGAAAAATATTGCTATCTGTTTAGTAACTTATAATCAAGAGAAATATATTGCGCAAGCCATTGAAAGTGTCTTGATGCAGAATGTTTCTGCGTCGTTTTCTCTTTTTATTGGCGAGGATTGTAGTACAGATGATACTGGTCAAATTTGTTTGGATTTTAAAAATAAATTTTCAGAAAAGATTGAGTTAATACAAAACAAAGAAAATAAAGGCCTTGTAAAAAACACTAGTAATATTCTAAAGATTATTTTAGAATCAGGTTATCAATATACAGCTATGTTGGATGGTGATGATTATTGGACTGATAAATTAAAATTACAAAAGGAAATTGATTACTTAGAGAAGAATACTGAAACAGGATTAGTTCACACTAATGTAGCTATGTTATTCAATAACCATTTTGTCGAAAATAAATCAAGAATACCTCAAGGCGATGTTTTTAATCAAATAGGCGAATTTTATATTGCAAATTGTACAGTCCTGTTTAAAACTGAACTACTAAAATATATTGATTTTGTTGATTTTGTAAAATATAAATTTATGTCATGCGACTACGTTATGTATGCTGTTTTTGCACGGTATACTAAGTTTGGTTTTATTGATGATTCTACTGCAGTTTGGAGAAGGGGACATGCTTCTGTGTCAAATACTAGTGATATAAATAAAGATATTGCCTATATTGAAAATGATTTGCGCATGTGGAAATATCTAGATTCTTTATTCCCTGAACGTTTCGGTTATAATGAAATTTCAGCTAAAATGTATAGACAATATCGTGAATTCAATATTGCTTTTAGATATAAAAACTTCAATTTGGCTCATGCAATATTAAAAAATGGTGATTTTGGGAAAAGAAATTTAATGTTTGAAATAAAGAAGATAGCTGCTTCAAAAAAGATATTATTTTATTTTTGGTGTTTTCTAAAAAAATCAGTATTTCTTATTAATATAAACTTTTGCAGATTTAGACTGATCGTAAAATAGATAGTTATCCGGTGTCCACTTTGCTTTGACTAAATGATTTTCGGAGCAACAAACCCCTCCAACCATATGGTTGAAAGGATTCTCATTAAACATCTTTTTATTTATCAGATAGTATGGAGGCAATTTATATCCAGTTGAATCTGGATACAAAACAGCTGATTCCTTTCACACTCCATATACATTTATGGGGTCAGAACTTACGATGCCTACTTTTATACTATAGGTTTGTCCCGGTATCAGATTTCATAGATAAGAAGATGTTTACACAATTTTTTGGACATACTACCCTTACTTCAATGTCCGCATGGCTTTTCTTTACTGCCACGTGGCACTCCTCTTTAGTTGCACGGCTTTTCTTCTCCGCCTCATGTAGGTTCTAAATAGCCTCATGTATTTTCCATTCTGCCGCATAGCTTTTCTCTTCCGCCGTATGGCCATTTCAAATAGCCGCATGGCTTTTTTGTTTCGCCGCATGGCTTTTTTTTTCTACCGTATGGCTTTTTACTTTTGCCATTGAACTATTTGTGTCTAATAGCTTGATATCAATTAAAATAGAGTATTTCACAAAGACATTAGGGAGATAAAACTATTTTAATGGAATAAATAGCAACTAAATATACAAAATATAAATATAATGTAGTAATGTAAAAAATAATGTTCTAAAATGACAGGAGAATAAATAATTAACGTTATATTTGTAGATCATTTTAACTGTGATTTGTGGTTTTAATTAATTATTTGTTTGTTTTATGATTGATTTTCAGGGATTGAATATAGTTGTTCAGAAACAGTTACATTCATTTATTGCTTTATTGAAAGAAAAACGACTACAGCTTCTTATTGCGACTACAGCCATTGTAGTCATAACCTTTTTTCTGTATGATGCCGAACCCTATAATATATCACTCTGGCAGGATCGGTATAAAATCTTCAAACTTTCAGGCTATGGATTCATTTATGTAGGCACAATCTGTCTATGTTTGGTGTTTACTCCCCAAAACGTCATTTATCCGATAGTGTTGAGCATAATCTCCCTATTCAGGTTGGGAGCCTTGTTTGTTCTGATTGTGCTATGTGCCGGCTTTTTTAGTTGGATTTATACTGATTATATTTACGAGGAATATCCGGCTGATGCTTCTTCATTATTTAAATCGATCAAACATGTATTTAGCTTCAGTTTACTTCTCATTTTGTATTACGCGTGGCATCTGCTGCATCGTAACAGAAAATATAAACTAAAGCTGGCAGAACAAAAAGAAGAAGACACAATTACTTTTGATAAATTTTCTGTCATTTCTACGGATATTCTGCTTGTAAAATCCGACGAAAATTATATTTTTATGTATTACAGGATCGAAAATACTATCAAAAGAATTCAGTTGCGTTATAAAATATCGGATGCCGAGAAACAATTGTTGGCATACAATCAGTTTGTGCGTGTTCAGAAATCTTATTTAGTGAATATGATGTATGTCAACAGTGAGGATTTAGATAGAAATCCAAAACTTTTAAAAATAGACGGAATAGATGAAAGAATTATTATCGGAAAAACATTTAAACGAAATTTAAAGAAATGGCAGGAATTTAATTGATAGATTCTATTTTATAGCAAAGTTTATAGATTTCACCCGACTTGACAGGGATTGACCTCGTTCGATGAACCGAAAAACAAGTGAGGAAAGTGCAAAAATGCCCACTGTTTGACGACCGCAGGGAGGAGTTTGGGGATTTTAGCTTTCCGACCGACAGTTTTTCGAGTGAAGCGGGCGCAGTCTTGAACTTTTTTGCTTCGTTTTTTGGTTCAAGCCAAAAAATGAAGTGGGTTTGGAGTAAAACCCCAATCTGAAAATTATTCTATTTTTATAAATGCACTATGGGTTATATTAATGTTCAACCCGCTTCGGGGTTGGAGTTGTGTTTTTATTTTCATCCCCAGGTTGCGCTTCTCTTGCCGGGGGTTATTTACATTTAGTCACTCCGTGGCACAAAATATTTTTTATTAAAACCTTTATACGGCAGCTTATATTAATGACTAATACTATCCATTAATCATTCTCCTTCAATTTTCGTCACTATTCAGATACCGTTTGTCACAGCCTCTTTTTGTTTGTCACAATTCAGTTGGCATTTGTCACAAAGTACCTGTTATGTATTTTATTCTGAAAATCAACAACCTATCTTTGCTGCGGTTTCTTTCCTGACTTGTTTAGGTAGAACCGAATTTATTAACCCTTAAATATAGAAACTGTATGCCAAATTCAAGAGTACCCCAAGCAATTGTTGATTTTCATTTGTATGTAAATAATGCGTTAGACTATTTAAACACCGGAACACCCAAAAATAGTGAACGCTTGACTGTTACAGAGGATGAGCTTACTT
>Ga0302286_10001116_pt1 | contig 20350 bp, 60 predicted proteins | sample III_Fen_E2_3_FD_198765 | JGI IMG/M metagenome (GOLD analysis project Ga0302286, IMG submission 198765) | Peat permafrost microbial communities from Stordalen Mire near Abisko, Sweden - III_Fen_E2_3 | ecosystem: Environmental > Terrestrial > Soil > Wetlands > Permafrost | place: Sweden: Abisko...
CCCATAATTCTCCAGCATAACAAATTTTATTTAATCTTTTTTCAGCATAATATGTACCAACCGTACAAATATCTTTTTCTTTATTACTAAACCTACAAGTAGTACAAGTGTTAGTTCTTACATTATCTTCAACAGAAATTATATCATAATACATTCCGTTATGTTGGCTCCAAAAAACTCCAACGGCTTCTGTTGTGGATGTAGAGAAACAAAAAAACTTCATTTCTTTTTCAAGATTTCCATCCACAACATAGTTGACACAGAAAAGTCTTTCAGGTTGTTTGCTATAATCAATACCATCCGCTACCGGTTTTGTTTTAGGTTTGAATATCCTATTAAATAGTTTTTTAAACATAACTCTATTCTTTATTTTTGGCTCTATTTAACTCCTCAATTAGAGCATCCGCTAAAGAGACCGCTTCCACCGCGTAGGTTTTATTACTCCACCCACTTACGTTTTCTCTTAAATAGTTAGCACATAATCCTTGGAGTGCTAACGATGCAAAATGTTCTCTTATTGTCATCCCTGAATTACTATATCCAGGTGCGTAAAAGGCTTTTCTATTTGGTTGCATAGTAATCTTTGTTTAGGTTATACCATTTGATATATTTAAGAACATCCGAGAAAGTATGGTTAATACAACCAGGACTAATAAATATATTTGCATTACGATCGAATTCGGCTTCTTTATATTCAAAATATTTTGAACTTTTGATTATTTTATCTATAACTGGCATCAACCAATTCCACTCCGTATCATACATTAATTCACTTTCTGTAAATTCGCTAGAAAGTTCAGCATGACAATGGTCGTTACTTTCGTAAGCGTTTTCTCTTTCTCCGAAAACAATGCGTTCAAACTCAGGAATTTTATAAACACCTTTAATAGGTTCTAATTCCATAAACTCAGCTACGAGTTTAACATTTTTAATTTCTATTGAATCCATCTTTATTTAGATTATACCATTTAACAAAATCGACACATGCGTTGAATATATTTTCTTGTAATGTACCTTTGTGATAACATATATCTGGAAAGTTATCATCACGATTACATTTAAGAAGGATTTTAATAACTACACGTTTAGTTCCTACCTCAATATTAATATGGGTAAGAAATTTAAAAACCCCATTTGGGTAAAGAAAGTTTGGTATAGATCCAACCTTCTCTAAAACTTTCATTAAACTACCATAACAGCTACTATAATTGGTTAACCCTTCATAGTCTTGCATTTCTGCGTCGTTATAATAATAATATTTAATTCCGCCATGACCTCAATATCCATAAACTCAGCTAGAAGTTTATTTAACTCCATTGTTGCTAATAGTTTTTCTAATTGCTTCTTTCTCATGACGTTAACTTATAAAGCTGTTGAGTTAGTTTATATATACAACCTTCTTCATGGATTAACTCCGCGGTGTAAACCGATTCGTTACGAGAAACTTCTTTACTGGCTGTACAAAACGGACAAGTATGAACATAACCACCATTAGGGTTATCCCAAACAGTCGGTAGAGTTCCAAGTATTTCATCTATTAACTCTAAAGTTAATTTTCTTTCCTCTGTCATGATTAAAGAGTATTGAGAAACTTTGCAAATTCGTTTAGTCCAATTTGGTCGTCTATATGATAACAGTCAACATATCTTTCGACACTTATCTTACCTTCGTTACATATTTTACCCATTTCTCCAACCGATATTGAAATATATTCTTTTTTTAGAGCTCGGCTATATTCTTTTTTATATCCGATAGCTTCTAGTTTTTCATCTAGTTCATCGTTATAAATTGGTTGGGCTGCAAATTCATTAGGGTGTCTACAACCGGCATCTCCACCAGCTCTTACTGTTTTCCCAATGTTTTCTTCTGGTCTTGTTGGGTGTTTCATTTCGAAAAGCTTGGTAGCTTGATCTAAAGTAAGACCATCAATTTCATCCTCTACTTTAGCTACCCAATACGTCCAAGCTCTATAAAACTTCCAGTCTCCAATTTTTCCAACATATGAGTAAGGAACTTCACTTTTAGAAGTATCGGCTTTTCTTGAAGGAATATTAGCTAGATATAATTCTTCTAATATTGTTACGTCCGCGTCTATATTTCCTGCTAAATTTCTCATATTTTTTATATTCTTTCAAATGTAAAATCTTCTTCATTAAGTTCTTCTTCCAATATATCTGAATTAAGAACATCGCCTTCTGCAATTAAAGAAGTTAAATAATGTTCGTTGGTTTCATAAATAGAATCTTTTTCTTGAGCCCCAACATATTCAACATATTGTTTTTTCTTTTCGTAAGGAAGGCTATCAAAAGTGTACTCACTAATGATTTGTTTCGTAATTTTGTTAATGTACTTTGTCATGATTTCTAATTGTTTATTGTTTGTTGTTATTTATAGTATAAAGATATAAGTAAACATGAGTCGAAACAAATTATTTGCTAAAAAAAATGTTTTTTTTTTCATTTTTAGCATATCGTTCTTTAAAGATTGAAGATAAGTATCTAAAAAATCCAATTTTTCTTTTTTTTCTTTACTCATTTTACTTAATCTATATTGAATTTCTGATATTTCAATTTGTTTAAGTAAAATTTTAATAGAAAGTGGTTGAAGGTAAGTTCGACCAGCTTGTTCTATTCTTTTTTCTTTCAAGAAGGTTTTAACTACTTCTTTTGCCTTTTGATACTCTTCCCAAGTGTGTGTCATATTTAAGACTGTTTTATTAAAATTGAGGAACAAACCATTGAAACCATTGAAACCATTTCTTAGGGCTTCTTGTAGGTTTTGTATTGATTCTTTTATGAAATATATGTTCACCGTTAAGCCAAACCCAAACACCTTCTTTTGGTTGCTTAAAAGCATCATTCATTGGAACTACTAATATACTAGTGCCGCAATCTAAAATAAATGCTCCATCATCATATATATGAGTCACAACCCCTTCCATTCCAGCATAAGCACAAACGTCATTACCTAAGTGATTAAGGTTATTGCCTGACATTTTTATTTTATCTCCTGTTTTCATAATTACCAATTTATATGTTCTGTTATTAACTTAGCGGTTTTTTCTTTTTGTTTTGTAAAAACATACCAAGACATTCTAATGTCACAAATATAAAAGTATATTCGATACGCGTTTTTATATAACCATTTATTCATATGTTAATCGCTGAAGTATATTGGTTGAGTTTTTAATTTAGTAAAACCTTTTAGAGTTAAAAAGGAAATAAAATCTTCAGTTATGGTTCTTAGCATTTCATAACTTAAACCATTATAAGATGATATACCTTGTATTTGATAAAACTCTTTTAAAATTTCATCTTTATCTAAACTTTTTGGATGTGTCATGATACATTCTGTATATAATGAACCAAAATCTCCAAATGCTTGTACTTCAATAATTGTATTTGCTTCCATAATTATTTTTATTTCATTAAATAAATGTTTGATGTTATTTCATATTCTACTTCTCCTGAATATTCACAAGGTTTGAATAATTCTTCTTTATCATATTCATACTTGCGAGTTATGTCATGTGCATATCTAATATCTAATGGATCGGTTTTGAATATTACAAAGAAGTTTTGTCCATTTACTGTTTGATGTAAATCAATTATATCTCCATTTGTTACCTTTTTGCCGTTTTTATCTATCCGCCCCATAGAGTGTTTATTTAAATTTTATATAAAGATATAAGTAAACGCGAGACGAACCAAATTATTTTAATAATTTTTACAAAAAAAAAAGGTTATTAACACTTAAGTTAATAACCATAAAAACAATATACTCAAAAAGATCGACCATATAAACACATCAACAAAGAAAATAAATGCATTAAAGTCATATCTTTTATTCCATCTATACCACAACTAAGTGGGAATAGCTTTCTCCATTCAAATTTCATATTACCAATCTATTTCTATTGCATATTCTCCAGCCTCTATCAATCCTTTTTCGTGTAGGTCGTTTGCTACCGATTGTATATTTGGGTAAAAACTTCTTTCCTAAAACAAACTAATGTGACTTTTACTTTCCTTCCACTCTTGTTCATCTTTTTCGTTTTTACCCCAATAGTAATTGCATTTTTTTAATTCTTGCTTAGATGGATTTAATGGTGCGTTTGGGTCTCTTTTTAACCAAACATCAAATTTAACACCCGTACGATTTTCACCATTAATAACTTCTATGACTTTGTCGTTCATATATTCCTCACTATAAGACTCATAAGGTATTGTAATATTAACCATACCTCTTGGTTGACATCCGTCTTGTTGTTGAAAACTATAAGGTTTTCCGTATGTATTAGAAACTAATTCGTCCCAATCACTTACATCAATTATTTTTACGTTTTTTGTTTTTATCATTTTATTATTTTTTAACATTATATTTTGTCGCTTGAAGCACTTTTTACAAAAAACTTCAAGCGATTTACTTGAGTCATTTTAATTTTACCAAACTCACTTCTCATATGTTCTGTTTCTGGAGCTTTTATATCACAACTTGCTTCTAATTTTAGTTGGTGAAAATAACTTCCTAAACATTTAATGATTTCGTTTTTATCAAGTTGTTTTAAATCGTTTACAAAGTTTAAAACTTCATCGTCTTTTTCAACATTTTGTTCTTCACATAGTCTTTTCATAACTACTTTGAATTTATAACAACTTAAGTTTGAATTTTCATCCTCCCAATAATGAATTATTTCCCATCCATCTTTTGCATAGTTATTTAACAAATCTATGAATTTAGAAGTAGTGTAACTTCCGTAGCCGGTTTCTATTCTTTTATATTCCCACATAGTTTTATAATTTTATTTACAATATTTATAGTTTGTTTTATTATCTACCGTAGATACATTTATGATTGTCATAAAACTCTACGTAATCCTTATATGTCTTTTGATAAAAACAATCTAAGCACAAGTCGTCTTGAATTGAATTACAATCACATGGAGTGTTATGATAATAAGTATATACTTTACTTTTATTACAATGAACAACTTTATGTGGCCTAAAACTTTTATCTATTTTATCACATTTTCTTGGTTCACATGAAAACAAACTAGTTATAACAAGTAATGTAAGAAATATTTTAGTTTGTTTTATCATTTGTTTAATAAATAAAATTTTCAACAAACCAAGATAAGTTTTTATACCGTAATACTTCAGGACGACTATTTAAACATTGAATTAAAATTAATTCGTCGCATCTTATTCCTGTTTCTTCGTCAATATCGGTAGGCATTACATGAAATAATTGCTGAGGTAATATTTCTCCTACAAATTCGTTAAATTGTTCTTGTGTAAATTCTTTCATAAGGTTGTTAATAAAGTTATGTGTTCATGTATTTCGTTTTGTAGACTTTTGAGTTAATACCCATCTTCGAAACCAAAAGGGTTTGCTGTTGTTGGAAAATTATCATTATAATTTAAACCACCACCTCTAGTTTGCTCTACCTTTTTATATTCACTTTTAGTTTGTTTTGGCATTTTAATATCATCTAAATAAATCCAATGTGTTGCTTCGTCATAATCTGGAATCAACCCTTGACCTTCCATACCAGTTAATCTACCGTACCTATCAGCATTACTACCTTTTACTCTCATAGTTACTTCTATCGGCATTCCTCTCCCACTTAATTCTGGAAAAAAAGCCAAAACAGGTCTATCTAACTCTGGTAGTCTATCTTTCACACTTATCCAATTAATAACACACTCTAACAGTGGGTAAGTCGTCATTGGTGTTTCGGTAGTGTTTTTAAAGTCTGTCATATTATTTATGTACTTAGTTAATCATCATCTTCGTTGTTATCATCGTCATCAACTTTGTCTTTTGATAATGAACAATAACCAAATTGTAAATCAGTTAGTCCAAACTTTTCCAACACTTTAATTTCTTCATCTGTAATCTCAACGGCTTCCGATTTACCAAATTTATAACTGTCTCCATCAATATTACCAAAACCAGTTTGTATTGATTTTACACAATCTAAATCTTTTTGAGTTATAACTTTAATTAATCCAACATCGCCTTCATCCGCGACATCTATTGATAATACTACTAAATATTTTTTCATTATATAAATTATTTATTTTTGATTTTCGTTTAAAATAAGTGAAAATCTTGACTTTGCTTCATAGACTGCTATCTCACACGACCATGCTTGATATTTGAGAATTTCAATTCTTCTTTCGTTTCTTTTAATAAAGTTTTCTAACGCTTCTTTTTTTGTTGGATAAGCATATCTTTTTTTTGAATTCTTAGAAATCCAGATGCCATTACTTCTTAAATTACCTTCACCCATTCTACCATATCCAATCCAATATCCTTTTGGTGTTTCTTTTCATAGATTATAAGTTCTCAATTCTACCTTTGGGTTGGGTATGGGGGAGCTTTCATATTCTCCATCAACACCTAAAGAAGCATATTGAACAGATTCGTAGCGATAAAAACTATCGTGTGTAATATTTAAAGTTTGCTCCATTCTACTAATTTACTTTTGTTTGAAACTTTAATAGCGGTTTCAAATGATTGAAATAATTCTTTTTTACTTTTACATAAGTGTTCGATAACTTCGTAAGGTGTCAATCCTCTAACCATAGATTCAAACATAACTTGAAATTCAGCATCATATTGGAATTCTTTAAAAAAATCTTCCGTAAATTTTGATTTTAATTCAAATTTCTCTTTTGCAAAATCTGTTTTGGAGTTAACTCCATATTGCTTTTCCCAAGCTGCACCATCTGCTAATCCCATAGTTTTATATTTATTTAAGTTTTATTGTCGAAAGACTCTCTATATATTTTTTATATTCTTCAATAGAATTAAATTTAAAAACATTACCACTATTGTCTGTTGTTGTTATACAATAAACTGTACAAAATTTTGTATTTGCAAATAAATATGTAGCACATACATGATGACTAAAATCAATTCTGAAAATGTCATACGTATGGTTAGGAGAATATCTAATATCATTAGTAATAAGATACGAATAATACCAACATTTATTTCCCACATCCCAATATTCGAATTTTAATAATTTTTCGAATTCTTTAATTCTTTTATTATAAAATAACTTATAATTATACAGGTTTAATTCAGTACAAATATATTCATTTTTTCTATTGTCTTTGAACAATTTTCTTGCAATATCAAATTCTTCATCTGTTAATTCAAGAGTAGAAAGTGGTGATAAAAAATATTTACTACGTTCTTTATCACATTCTTCTTTTGTTCCAATAAAAACAATTTTAACATCTGAATCTTCTGGATGTGATTCTATTAATTTGTGTGTTATCATATCTCTTATGTTTAACATGGCAATATTACACCACCATTTTTAAAATCGTATACTAATTCAACATAATCTAAATTTTTGCTTAAAAGCGGATAACAATTACATAAAGTTCCTCTTTCACAACCATTTGCGTAATCGAAGTCTTTAACGTAATCTTTTTTTTTCATAACAGGTTTCAATTGGTTTGCCCATTGTTGAAAAAATAATATATCTTCATTATTATCTAATGGGATAATTAATTTGTCACTTTCATCATACTTACCCAAGTAAGTTTTATTGTTTATAAATATTTCCATAATATTACTTAACTAATAAGTCTAGAAAGTATTCTGCACCTAAATTTGCAATAGAGAGTCTATCTTTATAATTTAGATATTTCCCGATTTTGTTTTTTTTTTCTCTATACCATCTTTCGTTGTCTAATTGCGCCATTGCTATATTCGCAACCCAACTTTGTCTATACTCAGGGTCTTTTAACTTCTCGTTTAGTTTTTCGATTATTTCTTTCATAATTTTTAATTTTAATTAGCGATTTCTTTCTTCAGGAGGGACGGTTGGAATTACTCTTTGATGTTTACTAGGTTCTTTTTGAACAAAATATTGTTTAAACATGTTGTGCAATATACATAATAATTTCATCTCCTTTATTCATTCTTTTTAAAACTTTGGTTGAACATTTGCAATTCTTCTATTGTCATTTTTAACAATTCTAAATACATTGGTGTATCATATTCAATTTTACCAACTTGTGTAGTATCAATAACATATTTTTTTGTTGAATGAGGAACTGTTATAGTCATACTTTCTCCAAACGGCACTTCGTTAAATTGAATGTTTATCCATTTAACTTCTTTTCTAACATCATCAATAAGTTTTCCAAAATTTTCCATATTTGTTTTTTTTAAGTTATAATTGTTCTTTTTTAGGTAATGAAGCAATCCACTTTTGTTTTAATTTTAAACAATTATGTCTATTGCCTTTGCATCTAAGTATTCCTTTTTCATCTATTTGAGACCATTTTACCCATTCTTTCCATCCGGTTTGCCCTTCGTCGTGACAAAACTCTTCTCCATTATGACGAGTATCATAATTTACACAATCATAATCTCCTCCATAATTGTTTTGTTTTTTTTTAGGATTATGTCTTTCTTTATTCATGTTTTACATTTTAAGAAGGCAAACACACTTCGCCTGTCCAATCTCCTCCTACATTTGGAAAGATCGCACCAGTACACCATTTGAACCCTCGTTCAACTCTTACCCAATATCCTCCCATTAAAGCTTTAAGTTTTGTTCCAATTGGATATTCTTTAATTGGTTTATCAGCTATAACCCATTCGTCTCCGTTGTAATCTTTCATATGTTTTTTTAACTAATAACTTTACACATATATTTTGGCAAATCAAATTCATTTGTAAATTCCATATTTCCAGTTTTATAAGTAACAGATAAACTAATCCATCCCATCCATCTGGATATTTTTTTATAAAAACTCCAGGTAATCCGTTGATATCGGCTGATATCCAATATCTTCGAGCTTATCTTTTGTTGAGTCTATTTTATACTTCACAACAGCATTCCATTTTTTTAATTTATCAACATCGGGTAATTCATAAAATTCATCAAGTTTAGTAAATAATGAAAAGAATTCTTCAGAACTTCTTACCCAAAGTTCACCATCAGGATTATGATACAATGTTTTATAAATTACACAATCAATCCATTCTCCATTAATTTTCATTTTAGATTCTTGAAAAATATAATATGGTTTTTGTTTAAAGGTGTAAATGTTTTTTTTCATAAATTAAGGTTTTTTAAAAATTAAATATTCTGGTATTGGATGTCCGCATATTTCGCATTCAGTATTATACAATCATCCTTCTTCATTGTCATATCCTTCTCCACATTCAGAACAACATCCTCTACATGGTTTTTGCATTTGATTTAATGCGTTGTATACATCATTATCTGCAATTCTTTTTAATTCACTTGAGATTAGATATAACCCTTCAGGTCCATATTCATTTAATAATTTGTTAAACCCTATTTTTTTCATCCATATGTTTTAACATCTTATCCAACTCTTTTTCGTCTTGTTCTCGTTTTGGATTATCTTCTTTAAACATAATGTTACAATATTTTTGGCGAGGAACAAACAATAACTTTATTAATTTCATAAAGTTCATAATATTCTAACTCTCTATCTCCTGAGTAACTTTCTTTAATTATTTGAAGAAGTTTTAAACTTGCTTCATCAATATTTTTGGCGTCAATATCTACTACGGTTTGAGCACATCCGATTGTGTAGTCGCAGCCATCACCGCGTTGTTTTAAATAAGCTTTGTAAAACATAATAAAAAAATTAAATATTATAATGTTGAGGAAATTCAAGACGCATTGTTTCTCCAATGTTTTGATTATATCTTTGAATTGAATCGTTTTCTAAACTATTGTTATCTGTTGTTCCTAGTAAATGTTTTAATAGAGTTTCTGCAAATTTATCATTACTTATTAATCCTAAATATACAGTACGAGGAGTAGTTTGTTTTTCATATTCACAAGGGCTGCCGAAATTATAACTTCCACTAAGAATTTCTACTCTGTCATCAGATAGTAGCCCGACTCTGGTAGATATAATTTTATACCAATAAATTAAATTTCCACAATAAGAGTAACATACTATTTTAACATAATATCCTTCTATCATTGGGAAATTAAAACTTAATTCAGGATATTTAGTTATAGGCTCAAATCCGTGTTTTAATGGATCGAAGCAATAAGTTTTTTTACTCATATTTATATTGTTTTTAAGAACTTTTTCCACATTTTTTACAATAACAAGTTTGATCAAAACTATCTGCTGTCATTATCCATTCGTGTTTACAAACACTTTTCTTTAAAGCAGATACAGATTTAGAAATTTTTTTTACTTGTTTTGCTTCTTCCCACTCACATTCATTGCATTTATACATTTCTAAATCAACATCGTATCTGGTTGTTGCAGTGCAAATAGGACAAAACCTTTCACTAACTCCAAACAAAAGCATTATTTCTTCAGCTTGTTCTTCAGGAGTTTTGCAAGTTTGACATATTATCTCTATTATTTTGTCTTTATACATAAGAAAAAATTAATTATAATATCTTTCGCATCCAGCTTTGGTTTTATTCAAAGCTTCTTGGTATTCTTCTTCACTAAATCCATAATTATCTGCGCCATGTTTTTTTAATTCATAGTAAGCAATTAAAGGAATATAACTATCAACCAATTCGTAAATATTTCTTACATATTCATTAAAGTCGGTAAAAATACTTTCTCCATTTTTAATAGCTTTTTCAATATCATTTCCAGATTGGTTATAGATTAGTTTACAAACACTATTTGCAAACCCTGCTCGACCCTTGTCAAAAGCATCTTCTTTGTTTTTAAAAATATATCTCATATAATTATTGTTTTGTAATAGATACTTTTTTACATTTCCAACAAGTAAATTCATTTGTTGATACATTAAAAGATCCAGGTGTGTTATTACAATCGCATTCTATTTGATCTTCATCTTGTTCTATTAATGGTGTATCTAAAAAACTTATCATAGCTTCCGCTCTTGCAAATTTCGAAAGATGGTCAAGTTGAAACCATTCTGGGTATTTATTGTCAAATGCAGACCATTTAATTTCCAATTTCTCCAACATTAGTTTACCTTGTTCATATTCTTCTTCACCTATTTTGTTAAATAGGTTTTCTAAGTCAGATTCTATTTCTTTTTCTTTTCTTACCCAATAAAGAGTTTTAATTCTTATGTTAAATGGTATTATTTTAGTTATATCCATAGTTATTGTTTGCTTAAGTATTCGTTTCTAGCACATATTATCATATCGGCAACATCGACAGCCCTAAAAACTTCCCACGTTGACATTGCATGTTTTAAGTTAAATCCACAGGTTTTATCTTCTAACTCTATTGCCGCTCCGTAAAAATCGACAACTGTTATATTTTCTTTTTTTAGATATTTAAAAATTTTTGCAAACTTAAAAAATCTTTCTTCAAATGTAGAGTTATCTACTCTTTCACTAGTACTGTCGTATTTATCCATAAACTATTCGATATAAATTATAACAAGATTAATATTTGCAGCTAAGTCATCACTATGTCTATTAGCAGATTGAGATTGTGTAACAGAAATGATTTTTATATTAGGGTTTCCTTTAAAAAAATCATTAACTTCTTTATCAAGTGTGTATACATACTTTGCGCTAAATGTTCTAATTTTCATATTTTAGTTTTTTAATTTATAATATTCGTGATTTTTTAAACTCTTATAATCTCCTAAATTTTGATAAGAAGTTTCTATTCCATATTGATACCATATCCAAACTTCATCATTTTCGTTAATAGCAATTTCAAAAAAAGTTGCTTTATTATAATAAGTAAAGTTTTTTGCTATAACACAAGCATCTCTTACTATATCTTCGATTAAATCATTTGATTTAGGTTTTGATTTATTAATATATCCTTTAAAACGTACACCTTCAATTTTATTTATTTCTATAACAAAATCGGATGGTTTTTCTCTTTCGTTTTTGTCAGATAATTCTCCGTTACAATAACTACATGAATTTCCATAATAACTACCGTGATAATAACAATCTCCCATAACATTTATAATTTATAAAGACACCGAAGTTAAATCAAAACTTTTTACAATTTTTACTCCAAAATCATCAACTTCGTAATCTATAATTTCTCCTCTTGTTTTCATTTGTTGAAAATTATCTAAATTTACAGCATCTTTTAAAATCATATTGCCGTTTAAATCTTTTTCATTAAATCTTATAGCATAGCCGCATGACATCCCGAGCCAAAATGCAAAAGATTCACAATGTTCAGTTAACAAAGTTTGTTTATTATCTTTTTCTTTTTTAACATATTTTTCTTTTAATTCTCCTAAAACAAATTTAGTATTCATTCTTTGAGTAAGAGGACAACACCCTTCATCTTTATCTAGTATTTTAGATATTTCGATTACTTGTTTATCTATTATTTTTTGTATTGCAAATATTCCCATATTATTTTATTAATAAAGTTACTGTTATTAATTCACATTGTCTTAAATTTCGAACATGGCTATCAGACCAAATATTGCCATTGAAATCTCTTACAAATCGACGACAATCTTCAATTAATTTAATTGTATCATCTTTAGAGTACAATTTCTGAGGAGATTTTACATAAAAGATACCTTGAGGTAATAAGTTTTCGTCAACATATCTTCCGTCATGCATTAAGACTTTAAATGTAGTTTCATTCATAATTAAGTAGTTTTGTTATGTAATATTTTATTTGTTAAAAAAGAAAAAGGAAATAAAGTCTATTGTAAGGGTAGAAGTCCAAAAAAGTGTTGTAAGTAAAAAAATTATTTTAGTTTTTACATTTTTATCAATTATTGTTATAAATGAAAACAATATTACACACAGAACATCTATTATTATTTTTACTATATCAATCATGAGTTTATTTTATTATATAATTCAACTTTTTTTTTACCTATTGAATCTATCATGAGGTTTAAAACTTCCTTTATCTTTTCTTTTTTCATTATTTTTTTTGTTTAAAACATTCCTCAATATCAAACGTTTCAATATAGATTCTGTTACATTCAAAAGTTTGATCAATTATAACAATAGATGTTGGATATTTTTCAGGAAAATTTTGTATCATTTTCCGAACTTCTTTTTTTGAAAACGCATTGTTAGTTCCATCGTCATTTGCATTAAAATAATCATAAAGAGCGTTGTTAAATCCGTTTTGATTTTCAACACTGTAAACGCTGTGTGTAACTTTTTCATAGTTTTTCATGGTTGGTTTTTTAGTAAAGTATTTATAATCTTTAGGAATGTCGTTTTTAAAATATGTAGCATCTGCATATATTTTTTTAAGTTCTTTTACTCTTTCCATTGCCCTTTCTTCAGTACCACAAGTTCTTTCATATACGTTGTTGTTATCTTCGGTTGTGTAAAAAACATAATAACGACCAATTTCTTCGCGAAGTTTTTCAACATATTTTTCAAAAGATTTTTCTTTATCTTTATCAATATTTTCAGACTCTATCATATGGCCTGCCGTTGCTTTATTTACAGCTTCAAATAATTCATCGATAAATCTTTTTTCATGAATAGGGTTTACTCTATGTCCAGGAAGCATTTTGCTTGCAGAAGATAATAATAATTGGCTCATAAATTATCTATAAAATCTGTTTTACCTAAAAAAACGTTTGTTTTTTGACGAATCATTATACTGTTTAATGTTTCGTATATGTCTTTTTCTTCGTAACCACTTGGTCTCATTCCTGGTCTTCTTCCATTTAAGTAGTTAGTCTCAACAATAGCTACAGGTTTGTATTTAATAGCAACACCTAATTTTCTAAGTCTTTCGACAACTTCATCTTCAGTTAAATTATATGCGTCTTCCATAACTCTGTTATTTGTTAAAGTATTTTCTGATGTCGTACCATTTATATTCGGTAGTGTTAATAGATTTTATTGCATCTAATACTGCTTGAGCATTTTCTTTAGTTTGGTTTTTGCTCCATATAGCAAAAAGATCTCTTCCTCCCATTGAATTACAAGCGCCGCCAAGTACTTTAGCACATTCGCATTTTTCGCACCCAGATTTATGAGGTCTCCATCTTTCGCAAAATCCACAATCATGAATAAGAACACTAACTTCTTCAGGGTAATCTATTTCAGGAGATCCGTTGTTTTCTACAATAAGTTCCCATTTTATTATAGACAGTCTTTTAGCTTCCGCTAATGATAATTGATTTTTCATTTTACTTCTGTTAATGTCATTTCAAATTCAACCGCTTCTAAATTCCTACGAAGAAAAGCTTCATTATCTTCATTATCATCTATTCTATTACCTAAAAGGCCTTGACTATAAAAACCGCTTTTTGTAAACCCAGCTTCAGCCATTCCTTTTGATTTGTAAGTTAGTAATCTCATTTTATTTTTAACATCATCCGCTCTTACTATAGTTCTGTTACGAGGAGTACCTTTAGCAACAAACCGTCGATCTTTTGACATAATTAACCAAATTTTTTGCTTATTCATTTTTTTTAGTTTTATATTCTTTATATTTAGAGTGATACCATTCCTTATATTCATCGGTTGCAATATACAAAGTTTCTCCTGTATGTAAATCAACATATGAACCCATACCTGATGAATCACCCAATGTTTTTACAAATTTATCCAACCAAGCATGAAATTCATTTTTATCTAACCAATTTTGATATTCTGGTAAATAACCAGCTAGTGTAAATATGTCAATTTTTGTTATTCCTTTTGTTTCTTTAAGCCAATTAGTTAAGTCAGCTAACAACTTTTCTTCCATTTTTATATAATATTGTTTAATTCTGTTTTAACTTCATTCCAAAATGTTATTGCACTAGGAGTTTCATCATCATAAGTTTCCCAATATTTAAAAGACGGTTGAGATTCTAAAATTTGTTCAACCATTATTAAAGCCATTTTTCCGCCAAACTCCAAAGCTCTTCCTGTTCTCATTGTTTCAGGAGCGTTTTGATAAAAAAGCTCTATTAATTCGTTTGCTTTGTCTTTTGCTGTCATTTTATTAAGAAATTTCTGTATGTAATAAATTAATTAATTTTGCGACTCCTTTGGTAGCAGGCAATGGAATATGAGTAACATTTCCAATCAAATATGGTCTTTCTGGATCAATTATGTAAACTGGTTTGTTTTCAACATTATTTAATAAATTAGCAACAGGATATACTCTCAAAGATGTACCAATAACTATAATAATATCAGCATCAAAACATATATCATATGCTTTTTGCATTAAAGGAACACTATCTCCAAAAAATACTACAGCTGGTCTATAATCTGGCTTTTCTTTTAAATCTAAAGAAGTGTATCCGATGTCAACCCAATCATCATTGTGAATATCATCATATTTTCTGATTTTAGTTAACTCCCCATGAAGGTAAATTATTTTTGAACTACCAGCTCTTTTATGTAAATCATCTACATTTTGAGTTAAGATAGTAACATCAAAATCTTTTTCAAGTTCAACTAAATCAAAATGTGCTTTGTTTGGAGAAACTAAATTTAAATCTTGACGTCTTTTGTTATAGAAGTCATTCATGTTAATTTGGTTTATATTCCAACCTTTTACAGATGCATACATTTCTGGGTTAAATTTTAACCATAAGCCATCTTTGTCTCTAAATGTATCTATACCACTTTCTTTTGATATTCCTGCTCCTGTTATTATTGCTATTTTTTTCATAATTGTTTAGATTCGAGGTTTTCTTAATTCTAATTCTTTTAAAATAGCATATTCTCCTGCAAATATAAATTCATCACCTTCTTCTCCATCGTAGAACCCAAAACTTTCTGCATCATCATACATAAATTGTAGTTGTTCTGTAGTAAAATCTTTTACATCAATTTCATCAGATATAATTTCTATTGAACCAAATTTTGCTGGCAATATAATATTATTTTCATAAATAGAAAAACCTCCAACTAAACATTCAACATTGTTTAAAAAAACTTTTCTTAGGATTCTACTTGGATACATTTCTCCACTTTCTAGTCTTTCTAATTCTTTTATATAATGTTTAAGAGGATTAGGTGTAATATTCATTGCAATATTATCTGTTTTTAGAATCTCGACAAAGTCGTTAATGTTTTCTCGAGTTATAGGCATTGAAACATCAATACAATCATCCTCCTCGTCTGAATAAGGAGTTATGCTAACTATAACATTATTGGTTTTTACTATTATTACGTTTATCTTCATAATTGTTTTATTTTAATGATACATTTTAAGCCATTCGATAAATGTTTCACAACATTCACTTTTTAGATAGTTGCGATATCTAATTTGCCCAGGAGTTAATTTTCTAGCTTGTCCTACCTCCAAATATTTTATATTCCATACAGGATGAAGAGATTCAACTACTCCTGGTTTCTTGTCATAGAAATTAACTCCTATATAATTTCCAAGATCTTCTACAATAATTCCTTTTCTTTTGTTTTCAAATAAAATTTCTCTATTTAAATCGGCAGGAACTTTATAAGTTTCTTTAATATAATAATCAAACATGATTTTCTCCTAATAAATTTTTTAAATCTTCCAAAAAAGTTTTTCTTTCGTAAATTCTTGTGTTTAGTCTAATATTACTTGTATTGTCAATACATCTATTAGTCCAATGTTTATCTCTATCAATTATGTTTTCAATAGATTTAATTTTATCTTCATATTTTTCAATAAGTAAATTAATTCCTAATTGAAAAGTAATGATTTTACATTTATCAAAATTTATTAAATCTTGACCATAGCTTGTAAAAACACCATAATGTTTATCTTTTTCGTTTATAAAAATGACCTCACTAACAAAAGTTTTATTTTTCAAAAACTCAGGAATGTCTTCTTCATTTCCAAAAGACCATTGTATTTTATCTCCTACTTCAGCTATCATGTAAATTTTGTTTTTATATTTCTTTTGTTTTAAACGAATATTTTTACAAAGATAAAGTAAGTACTACCTTTAATAAAAGAGTTCGTTTAAACATTGTTTATTATTGTTTTAATAGCGGTTTGATTAAGTTGTTCTAAATATTTTTCCACTATTTTTTGTTTTGCCTCTGGTTTGAGGTATTTGGCAGCTCTTAAACTTTTAATTTCTTCAAGACCATGCACACTACTATCATAAGATGTGTGTTTTTTCATTCCGTAACTAACATCTTCTTTGGAAAAAGAAATCCATTTACCAAAGTGATGTTCAACACAACATGTTTTTCCATTTCTCTTTTTATAAACATCTTGTTTGTTTACATATGCTTTCATATTTTCAAAATCAACTTGAAATACTTTATATTTACTGTCAATTAATACAGCTTGCATTTCTTGAAGATATTTTTGAGTTCGGAAGCTAAAAATCATAAATAATGTTTTATTTGTTTAACATATATTGTTTTACCCAATCTTTAGCTACTTTTTCTGTTTGAGTAGTTCTATCATATCCTCCATATAAACAAATAACTTGATCACAAGCTTCTTCTAGTAAAGAAATAACTTCATCTCTTTTATAGTTTTCTTTAACGCTATCTTTAATAATTAATTTAACACAGCGAATTGAATCTATTTCAGACGAGTTAAAAGCAATAATTTCTGTACCATGCTCGTTTATATGAGAATAATTGCCTTTTTCATCTAACATATAAGGAAGGTTTTCTTTTTTGCTATAAACCCAATTAGGTATAACTTCTTCCTGTGAAGTAAATGGATTTTCACAAAAATGAACAAGAAACATTGGAACAAACCTTATTGTATTGTCTTCTTGAGGGTACGAAGCTATGACTTTAGAGCAATCTTTACCTATACAATGTCCAGCCCATTGATCAAGTGTTTTGTCAAATATAACCCAATCGTTAGGTAAAATATCTACAGAATCGTCTACAAGATAAATACCAACAGGCGTTAAATCTAATAAATCGCTAGAATCATAATGAAGATAACCACAAGGATCTCTAAATATAACAGTTTGTTTGGTTGTCGGTAATATTACAAATCTCATGTTTTTATAAGCTTTATTTTTTTTTAACTACTATACCTAAAAATACAAATTAATATAAACCAAATTTATTACAATATTTAATTACTATTTATGAAACAAAAAAAATAACTTGTTGAATGTTAATGTATTACAACAAGTTATTTTGTAAGGATGTTAAAAAAAAATAGTAGGTGAAGGCTTAATTATTTAACTCATTACCACCATTAAATCCCTTAATGCTTTGGGATGCCTACTATTTTTATATTTAAAACCCAATATCTTCTTTGCCGCATTCTTCACACCATCTTCGTTTGCCGTTCTCACTATATATATAATTGAAGCAATTACAATCTGATTCTATTTCATCAGATATATCCAATTGCTCTTCATGGTCAAATTTTCCAAAAGAACAGAAAACTAATTTTTTATTAGATGGATTGCCTTGTGCATCTTTAATGTTTACAGCTAAACCCCAATCATTTTTTGTCATTTCTGAATCTGACATTCCTGTGTTATCAGAAAGGTTTACTTTACCTAACTCTGCTTCTTGCGGAAATGTATTTAATAATTCAATTAATTCTGATACTAACATAATTTTATTTATTAATTGTATAATTTAATATAATTTTGGACTTATCATGTCTGATATTGCGGACAAACCGTTTGTTTTTTTTAAACCCAATGACCACAACTTCTACACTTTGCATCAGTTTCGTTTCCAAAACAAACTTCACCCATTGGTTTCGCACAAAAACGTTTTTTTTCAACCGGCATGTTTTTTATTTTTTCAATACATTTTTGTATTGCTATTTCAAAACTATCACATTCTTCTACTACAACATATCTCGGTTTTTTAATATTGTTAGCAACATCATCAAAATTTACAAGTGTAGCAAACCATAGCATATGTAATGGGTTTTGTCCTGCTTCTACAACATACCAATCTTTTGGGATAAAAGTAGAATTGTTTTTAACAGAGGCTGCAGCTATGTTGTTTTTTTGTTTTTTATAAATTTCATCATTTTAAATTTATTATTAATTTGTTATTAAGACATCCAGAAACTAATGTTTTTCATACTTTTTATTTCATTATCTTCAATAGTATATAAGTTAGTACTACCTATTCCAGATAAAGCTGCAATATCTTCATATGAAAATTCAAAAATATTTACATCTTTTTTTTCAAAATTTGTAATAGTCCAAATGCCGTATCTATCTCCTTCTGAATATTTAGAATAAATTTCTTCAATTGAAAGATCTTTATCGTTAATTTTAAATTTATCTAAAATAAGTCTAAAGGCAGCTTCGTCAGTTTTAGCGTTTTTAATATAATTTTTCATGTTTTTATTTTTTAAAAAACTAACAGTTAAGTAAGAAATTTGAAACCTATTTTTAATTCTATTGCTTCTTTCTCTGTTTCAAACATTAAATAAGTTTCTGAATGAAGCCCGTAGCATTCGTATTCGACTTTCACCCACCATTTATCGTATTCAAATTTTGGTTTACGACTAATTATTTTTATTACTTCTGCATCTAAACTATTCATATTGATATGTGTTATAAGTAGTTAAATTTCTTCTCCATTAAAAATTAAATAATGATCAAGTATTTCAACGAATTTAGTTATTTTAAAATTAACATCGTACTGTTCTATAATCGTACCTATTTTTAGCTCTCCACCGTTCCATTTTATTGAAGCTAATTGTGAACCGTCTTTTTTTGTAATAATTAATTTCATTTTATTTGTTTTAATAATGAAACTCTTCTTCAAGAGTAATTTCTTTAAATAAGTTCAGATAACCATTCAATAAGTTCTCCACTTTGTGTTTCTAAAGATATAAAAGATAAATTCCAATTAATAGTGCTAGATTCTTCTCCATCATAAATGTAAAAATAAGCTTCTCCTTTACTAACTTCAAAATGAGAGTATTTATTTCTACCGTCAGATGAATGCCATTTTAGTACATCAGTTAACATTGGAGCTTCACAACCAATGCTTGTTTTTATTTTTTTAAATTTTTCTTTTAATATTTTTTCAAAATCTTCCATAATTTATTATTTACATTCTTCTATTTTCATACAACTATTAATCCAAAACCAATCACCAGATGAATGATTTTCGCATTTACTCGGATATAAGTGATGTCTTAAAATACATTTGTTAGTATCTAAATTCAAAAAATTAAAACCACATTTAGTTGGTTGTATAAATTTACACATTATTAATTTTTTATACCCAAACAAAATAACATAATGTTTTCCGAGTTTTATTTTTTTCGGCAATCTTTCTATAAACATAGTGCTTATAAATAAAAATCTTTAGAAATTTTTAATTTTTCTTTAGGAAAATTAATTTCCCCAGTTTCAAAATCAACTAACAATCCGCATCTTTTAATAGATTTAAGATAATCAGATGGGTTTGTTCCTATATAATTTCCTTTTGGGAAAGGTTGGTCTTTGATATAGAGCTCTTTAC
>Ga0302286_10001118_pt1 | contig 20344 bp, 17 predicted proteins | sample III_Fen_E2_3_FD_198765 | JGI IMG/M metagenome (GOLD analysis project Ga0302286, IMG submission 198765) | Peat permafrost microbial communities from Stordalen Mire near Abisko, Sweden - III_Fen_E2_3 | ecosystem: Environmental > Terrestrial > Soil > Wetlands > Permafrost | place: Sweden: Abisko...
CGACGAGAAGAATCAGCAGCTTCAGCGCATCTACGGGACTTCATTCTTTTCGAAGAAGGACCTCGACGCTTACCTCACCGGCATCGAGGAAGCAAAGAAGCGCGACCACCGCGTGCTGGGCAAGCAACTCGACCTGTTCTCGATCCAGGAGCTGGCCGGGCCGGGACTGATCTTCTGGCATCCCAAGGGCGGCATCATCCGCAAGGAGATGGAAGACTGGATGCGCGAAGAGTACCTGCGCCGCGGATACTCGCTGGTCTGCACGCCGCACGTGGCGCGCCGCCAGCTCTTTCACACCTCGGGGCACGAGGGCTACTACTCGCAGAATATGTTCGACGCCATGGAGCTCGACGACGCCGAATATCGCCTGAAGCCCATGAACTGCCCGGGGCACATCCTGATCTATAAAGATTCGCTGAAGTCGTATCGCGATCTGCCGGTGCGGTTCGGCGAACTCGGCACTGTTTATCGCTACGAACGTTCGGGCGTGATGCACGGACTGCTGCGCGTCCGCGGCTTTACCCAGGACGATGCGCACATCTTCTGCACTCCCGAGCAGATCGAAAACGAGATTGTCGGCTGCATGGAGTTCGCGCTCGCCGTTCTCAAGGCTTTCGGCTTCGACGACTACCAGACCGAGCTTTCCACCTGGGACCCGAACGACAAGAAGAGCTTCCTCGGCACCGAGGACCAGTGGAACACGGCCAACCATTCGCTCGAAAGCGCGCTCAGCCGGCTCAACGTGAAGTACAAGGTGATCCCGGGCGAAGCGGCGTTCTACGGGCCGAAGATTGACGTCAAGCTGGTGGACGCCATCGGCCGCCTGTGGCAGCTCTCGACCGTGCAGTTCGACTTCAACCTGCCACAGCGCTTCCAGCTGGAGTACGTCGCCGAAGACGGCACCCGCAAGCAACCTGTGATGGTGCACCGCGCGCTCTACGGATCGGTCGAGCGCTTCTTCGGCGTGCTGATCGAGCACTACGCCGGAGCGTTCCCCGTGTGGCTCTCGCCGGTGCAGGTGGCGATGATCCCGATCGCCGAGCGGCATTCGGAGTACGCGGAAAAGGTCGCCTCGCAGCTAAGGGCCGTCGGGGTGCGCGTCGAAGTCGATTCCCGCAACGAAAAGATGAACGCCAAGATCCGCGAACACGCCATGCAGAAAGTGCCATTCCTGCTGGTGGTCGGAGATAAAGAAGCCGAAGCGAATAAGGTCAACGTCCGGTCTCGCGGCAAAGAGAAGACGGAAGACATGGGCACGGCAGAGTTCGTGGAGAAGATCAAGGGGCTGATCGCGGAGAAGAGCCCGGGGCTGTAGGACGGCGATGACTGATCAGGAACTTGTCGCTTTGTTGGTGTCGCTGACGCAACTCCCGAGGGAAACGGAGTGGCTCGAGTTCAAGGTTAATGACAGTGAACCAGAAGAGATCGGGGAGTATTTGTCTGCTTTGGCCAATTCTGCCGCTTTGCACCAGAAAGATGCGGCCTACATAGTGTGGGGAGTTGAGAACGGAACCCATCGCGTTGTCGGCACATCGTTCAAACCGCGTAACGCAAAGGTTGGAAACGAAGAAATCGAGAATTGGCTTACACGGCTCCTGACGCCACGAATTGAGTTCAAGATCCACGAATTTACCCACGAGGGGAATCCTGTAGTCATTTTTCAAATCAGGCCCTGTCGACACACTCCGGTAAGGTTCAGGGAAACAGAATTCATTCGGATCGGCACCTACAAGAAAAAACTCAAAGACTATCCCGAGAAGGAAAGGGCCCTCTGGCTTCTAACGAAAGTTCCGTTTGAGAGAGAACCTGCGGCAACCGATCTCACATCCGACGAGGTGCTGGCACGAATAGACTATCCCTCCTACTTTGAACTCAGCGCTCAAAATCTTCCCCCAGACAAGATAAGCATCCTTGAAAGACTACAGAGAGAGAAACTGATCGCCAATCAACACGCGGATCGATGGAGCGTGACCAGTCTTGGAGCGATGCTCTTCGCCAAGAAGATGGCGGACTTTGAGACTATCGCTCGAAAGGCCGTACGGGTGATCGTGTACAAGGGCAATAACAGGATTCAAACAGTCAAAGAGCAAGTTGGCACCAAAGGGTACGCAGCGGGATTTCAAGGATTGATTTCATACGTGAACGATCAACTACCCACGAATGAGCATATTGGGGCGGCGCTTCGAACCGAGGTCAGGGTCTACCCGGAATTGGCCATTAGGGAGCTTGTTGCGAACGCATTAATCCATCAAGACTTAAACGTGTCCGGCGATGGGCCAATAGTCGAGATTTTCTCAGATCGCATCGAAATCACCAACCCCGGCAGACCGCTGATAGATCCGCTACGATTTATTGATGAACCTCCGCAGTCGCGGAACGAAGTACTCGCAGCGTTCATGCGCCGAATGAATATTTGCGAGGAGCGAGGAAGTGGGATAGACAAGGTTGTCTCCCAGGCCGAGTTTTTTCAGCTGCCTGCACCCAGTTTTCTTGTTACGGAAAACCACATGAAAGTCGTTATGTTTGCTCCTCGCAAGTTGTCGGCGATGGATCGACAGGACAAGGTCAGAGCCTGCTATCAGCACGCCTGTTTGCTGTATGTGTCAAATCAGAGAATGACCAACGCTACCCTCAGGAAGCGTTTGTCGATTGAGGAGCAGAACTACGCGATAGCATCCCGGATCATTCAGGACACCATCCAGGAGAATTTGATCAAGAGCTATGATCCGGATAGCCAATCGAAGAAGTACGCCAGCTACGTCCCCTTCTGGGCCTGATTTCTTATGTGATGGTTATGTGATTTTAGTCAGCCCGTCTGGGTTTAAGAAAGCTAAACCTTGTGTTTTCAATGCAAACCCTTGGGGCGCAGGGCTTTTCTTATGTGATTGTTCAATATCTACAGGAATATCGGGATGCACTTTAGCTTAAAGAAAACTCACCATAAGACAAGATTGCTGATACATCGCCTTCAAGGCAAAGCGAAAATCGTACCGAGCTGTTTTGAAAAGAAGTCCACTCCCAGCCGCACCATGAAAATCCGACTGGTGGATTTTCATGGTGCGATTTCGGAGCCCCGTCCTTGAGCCCCGCAAAATCCCTGTGTTAGCATCAATGGTTTCGCAGGCGGTGTTGGGCTGGCCTGTACCCTGTCCTGATCCTCATTTCCGGGCCCTCGCAAATCTCCCGCAAGCCTGCCAAAAGGAGACAACCCGTGAAAGTTTACGAAGGAGCCAATCTCCGCAACCTTGCCTTGATCGGGCATGGACATGCCGGGAAGACCACCCTGGTGTCCGCCATGCTCCAAACGACCGGCGCCACGCAGCGTTTCGGGCGCGTGGACGACGGCACTGCCACTACCGATTACGACGAGGAAGAGATTGCCCGCAAGATGTCGATCTCGACCGGCCTGGCCTCGGTCGAGTGGGGCAAGACCAAGCTCAACCTGCTCGACACGCCCGGCTTCAACATGTTCGTCCACGAGGCCAAGATGGTGCTCCCGGTGTGCGACGCGGCGCTGGTCGTCGTTGATGGCGTGGCTGGCGTGGAAGTTGTCACCGAGCGCGTCTGGGGCTACTGCGAAGAGATCGCGATGCCGCGCATGATCGTGGTCAGCCGCATGGACCGCGAGCGTTCCGACGCCAACCGCGTCCTCGAATCGCTGACCAACGCGTTCGGACGCGCCGTCACCCCGCTCCAGCTACCGATCGGCAGCGAGAAGAACCTTTCCGGCATTGTGGACCTGGTCCGCATGAAGGCCTACACCTACGAGATGGGCGGCAGCGGCAAGGGCAAAGAAGGTCCGATCCCGGCGAACATGGCTGACGTTGCGAAGGAAGCGCACGAGAAGCTGGTCGAACTCGTCGCCGAAGGCAAAGACGAGTTGATGGAAGAATACTTTGAGAAGGGCACGATCCCGGAGGAGGACCTGGTCCCGGCGCTCCACGAAGCAATCCGTGAAGACAAGTTATTCCCGGTACTCTTCACGAGCGGCCTGGGCAACATCGGCGTGGACGAACTGATGGACTTCATCGTGGACTACACGCCCGCCGCCAATGAACACCACGCGGTCGCCGGCCAGCCGGGCCCAAACGGCGAGCCGCCGGTCCGCAAGGGTGTTGATAGCGAGCCTGCTTCTGTTTTTATCTTCAAGACTGTTTCCGATCCTTTCTCCGGCCGCATCTCGTATTTCAAGGTTTTCTCCGGCATCCTGAAAAACGACGCCTCGCTCCAGAATTTCAACCGAAGCACTTCAGAGAAGTTCGCACACATCGCAGTGATGCAAGGCAAACAGGCAATCCCCGTCCAGGAACTGCATGCGGGCGACATCGGTGCAGTTGCGAAGCTGCGCGAGACGCTTACCGGCGACACGCTCGGCGATAAGAACGCTCCGATCCAGTACCCGCCCGTGAAACTGCCAGACCCGGCGATCACGTTCGCCATCGAACCGAAGAGCCGCGCCGACGAAGACAAGCTGGGCGCGGGCCTTCACAAGCTGATGGAAGAAGACTCCATGCTGCGCTTCTTCCGCGATCCGCAGACCAAGGAATTTCTGATTGCCGGCACCGGCCAGCAGCACATTGAAGTGGTCGTCGCCAAAATGAAGAAGCGCTACCACGCGGAAGTGGTGTTGAAGGCGCCCAAGGTGCCCTACCGTGAAACCATCCGGGGCAAGGCCGACGTCCAGGGACGCCATAAGAAGCAGACCGGCGGCCACGGCCAGTACGGTGACTGCAAGATCCGGATGGAGCCGCTGCGCGACATCGAATTCGAGTTCGTCAACGACATTTTTGGCGGGTCCATCCCGAAGAACTACATTCCAGCGGTTGAGAAGGGCATTAAAGACGCCGCTGGCCGGGGCTACCTCGCCGGCTTTCCGGTGGTGAATTTTCGCGTGACCCTCTACGACGGCTCGTACCACGACGTCGATTCGAACGACCTCTCATTCCAGATGGCCGGGCGCATTGCGTTCAGGAAGGCAATGGAAGTCGCGAAGCCCACGCTGCTGGAGCCGATCATGCATGTTGAAATCAGCATTCCGGATGAGTTCGCGGGCACCATCATGGGCGACCTGAACAGCCGCCGCGGACGCATCCAGGGCATGGACAACAAGGGCGGCAACACCATCGTCAAGGCGGAAGTACCCATGGCCGAAATGCTGACCTACGGCGCCGACCTGACCTCGATGACCCAGGGCCGGGGCAGCTTTGCGATGGAAATGCACCACTATGACGTGGTCCCGCAGCAGTTGCAGGACAAGATCGTTGAGAAGGCCAAGGCGGAGCGTGGCGAGGTAAAAGAGGAAGAAGAATAACCATCGAGAGCTTCCCCTGTGCACTTCTGTGCCCCCCGGTGGTGAAAAAGCGATCACCACAGAGGGAAGGGGAGCACAGGGAGAATCTGAAAACTCTGTGCCGCCGGTCGATTCTGGCGTACCATTCGTTATTCCTTAAGGAGTCATCATGTCCAAGCGGAATTCCCCGGCTGTCCGCCGCTTGTTCGAAGCCGCACTTGTGTTCTCCGTTCTCTCTCTGCTCTCCTATTCGGCGATGGCACAAACCATGCTCGATCTCGATCACGTTTCGATCTGCGGATCGGATCTGGACGCGCTGCGCCAGGCCTTCACCAACGTCGGGCTCACTCCCGACTTCGGCGGCCCGCATGGCAACGGCGTCACCCAGATGGCGCTCATCGGCTTCGACGACCAGTCTTATATTGAACTGATCGCTCCCGTGAAGCCGGGCGTCACTGAGGGTTCGGACTGGGCCAAGTTCATCACCGACAATGCAGGGGCCTGCGCCTGGGCCGTGGGCACCAACGTCCTGCTGCAGGATGTGGACCGCCTGAAGAAGGCCGGCATCACGGTGGCCGAACCCAAGCGGGGCAGCCGCAAACGCGCCGATGGAATGAACGTCGAGTGGATGACGGCCCAGGTCGGTCCTGGGGCTCCGGGCTCGATGCTGCCGTTCATCATCGAGGACCAGACCCCGCGCGCCTGGCGCGTACAGACATCGGATAGCGTAAAAGGTTCTCCCCTCGGAGGATTGGATCTGGTGATCGTCGGGGTGAACAATCTCGACGCTTCGATTGCGCTCTTCCGCAAGGCCTACGGCTGGTCTGAGCCGCTGACCGAGACGCAGAAAGATTTTGGCAAGCTCGCCTACTTTCCCGGCCAGCCCGTGATCCTCGCTTCCGGAGGAGGATGGGTCTCCGATCGCGTCGGCCGGTTCGGGGAGGGCCCGGTCGCCTACCTGCTGAGCACCAAGGATTTCTCCGCCGCCACCAAGAAGTACAAACTATCCGGCGGGAAAACCTGGTTCGCGCAGAAGGTGGCCTGGTTCGACGCTTCCAAGATAAAAGACGTCAGGCTGGGAGTGATCGGCCAGTAGCCCATGTGGGGCGGACACTCCTGTCCGCCGCTTTCCTGTCCGCCGCTTTGGTTTCCGCCAAAGGCCATCGAATCATCTTTCGGCCGACTGGATGGTATGCCGCAAGCGGAAATTCAAAAGCAAGAGCGGCAGACAGGAGTGTCCGCCCCACACTCCGCTCTGGCAACCGAGAACTGAGAACTGCTACCATCGCCCACAGTGGCTCTCGCAAAGAACAATCCCAACTTGCCGTCCAAAGACCGCATCGTCTCTGCCGCGCCGGTCGAGGACGATTCTTCGTTTGAGCTCAAGCTGCGCCCGCAGCGGCTGCAGGAGTTCATCGGACAGAACAAGGTCAAAGAGAATCTGGACGTCGCGATCCAGGCGGCGAAATCCCGCGGCGAGGCACTCGACCACGTTCTGCTCTACGGGCCTCCGGGGCTGGGCAAGACGACACTCGCCAACATCATCGCCAACGAGCTCGGCGCCGCTTTCCAGCAGACTTCAGGCCCCACGCTCCAGATCAAGGGCGACCTGACCGCCATCCTGACCAACCTGCGTGATAAGCAGGTGCTCTTCATCGACGAAGTCCACCGCCTGCAACCTGCACTCGAAGAGATCCTCTATTCCGCGCTCGAGGACTACAAGCTCGACATCATGATCGGCCAGGGGCCGTCCGCGCGCACCCACACCATGGACGTGAAGCCCTTCACCTTCATCGGCGCCACCACACGCGCGGGCCTGCTATCGGCGCCGCTGCGCTCGCGCTTCGGATTGCTGCTGCGGTTAGAGTTCTACACCCACGAAGACCTGCGCATCATCGTCGAGCGCTCGGCGGAAATCCTGGGTGTCCCTATCGACCGGCCGGGCGCGGTCGAAATTGCCAGCCGTTCCCGCGGCACACCCCGTATTGCGAACCGGCTGCTGCGGCGCGTGCGGGACTACGCCCAGGTCCGCGCGGAAGGGTCGATCGACCAAGCCATCGCCCAGGCTGCGCTCAGCATGCTCGAAGTGGACCGGCACGGCTTCGACGAGATTGACCGCAAACTACTCCTTACCATTATCGAGAAGTACCAGGGCGGACCCGTGGGTGTGGGCACGCTGGCCGCGGCGCTCGCCGAAGAAGCCGACGCCATCGAAGAAATCTACGAGCCGTTCCTGATTCAGATCGGCTTCCTGAACCGCACTCCGCGCGGCCGGGTGGCCACCCAACTTGCGTATGAGCACTTCGGAATTACACCCAATCGCCGGCAAAGCTCCCTTTTCTGAGCCAATCGAACGGGAGAATTGGCGGGGGATTAAGGGTCATGATTCGCCTGCCCGAAAGTTACTAGACACTCACTGACAAGGGTGGAGGTTCTGTTGTATGGTCTAAAATCCGCCTGTCAGAGGGGGCACGGCGACGCTCGCGGGGGTGTCTTGTTTTCCGGGTCCTTTAGTCCTAAATACTTGCTGTCCCTGATGATTCTGGCGAGTTGCGGCGCAGCGGCATTGGCCGCGCCGCAAACGGGCGCCCCCACCTCTTCGCCGGCGCAGAGCCAGGCTCCCGCCCCGGACCGCCTTTCGGTCGAAACCGACCGCGATTCCAACCTGGTCATTCCCCGCCTGCCGCACGGTCCCGCGCTGGAAGATTTCCTGGCCATGAAGCCGGAGGGCGACGTCGCCCCGCAGATGGCCAAGGTTACCCGTTTTCTGCAGCGCGAGCCGCACGATGGTGAACCGGTCAGCCGGCCCACCGAGGCCTACCTTGGATACGACGACAAAAATCTGTACGCCGTCTTCGTCTGCCATGACGATCCTGCGAAAGTTCGCGCTCACGAAGCCCGCCGGGAGGACTTCGATGGCGACGACGATGTCGAGATCATGCTCGACACTTTCCACGACCGCCGCCGTGCCTACGCCTTCCAGGTGAATCCAAAGGGAGTCCAGTGGGACGCCATCTGGACCGAGGCTTCCTACGCCGACACGGGCGGGAATTTTGATGTGTCGTTCGACACCCTCTGGTACACGAAGGGCAAGCTCACCTCGCAGGGATATGTAGTCTGGATCGCGATCCCGTTCCGCAGTTTGCGATTCCCGTCGGTGCAGGACCAGACCTGGGGCGTTGTCCTGCTGAGGGAAATCACGCGCGACAATGAAAAGGCATTCTGGCCGCACGTCTCCATCAACCAGGAGGGGCGCCTGGGGCAGGCAGCCACCGCCCAGGGACTTAGCGGCATCTCGCCCGGCCGCAACATCCAACTTATCCCTTACGGGCTGCTGAACTCATTCCACAGCGTGGATGATCGCGGCCCCTTCGGGGATCCAGCCAAGGCACGTTTCCAGAACCGCGCCATCGGTGGAACCTTCGGTGTGGACGGAAAAGTCATCCTGAAGGACAGCCTGGTCCTGGACGCAACCGCCAACCCTGACTTCAGCCAGGTGGAATCCGACGAGCCTCAGGTCACGGTCAACCAGCGCTACCGGGTGTACTTTCCCGAGAAGCGGCCATTCTTCATCGAGAATGCGGACTATTTCCGCACGCCCATCGACCTGTTCTTCACCCGTAACATCGTCGACCCGGACGCGGGGATCCGTCTGACCGGCAAAGCGGGCCCGTACTCGCTGGGCATTCTCTCGGCTGATGACCGCGCCGGCGGCCTGAGCGTTCCTACCGACAACTCACTGTTCAAAACGCGCGATTACTTCAACATCGCCCGCGTCTCGCGTGACATCTTCAGACAATCCAGCATCGGAGTGATTTACACCGATTGGGAATATCCCGCGGCCCACAGCTTCAATCGCGTCGGGGGCGTCGATTCCCGGCTCAAGTTCTCTCCGAAATTGACGGCCACTCTGCAGGCCGTCACCAGTTCCAGCGAATTCGACGGCACCCACTCCGCCGGGCCCGCATACAAGGCCGACCTGGCCTATACCAGCCGTTCCTGGTTTCAGGAGGGTGTCTACAACGACGTCAGCCCCGGGTTTACCACCGTTCCCGGATTCGTGAATCGTGCGGATATTCGCGAATACCGTAACGACACCGCCTACGTTTTCCGCCCCAAGAGCGGTCCGGTAGTTTCCTGGGGGCCGGAGTTTTTTGGCCACTGGACCTGGGACCACACCGGCCTGCGTCTCGACACCGACTACACTCCCGCCGTGAATATCGTTCTGAAGCGGCAAACCCACATTTATCTTCTTCCCTACGAGGAATTCCGCGAGCGCCTCCGCCCCGGATTTGATTTCGGTGTCAAAGCGGATCCTGATCTCGACTTCCACGAGCACGCCAGCGGGGCGACTGTCTCCAGCTCTCCCTTGCCGCTACTCACGTTCGGGGGACAGTATTTCTGGGGGAACTCGATCAACTTCGTTCCCGGATTCAACTCCGACCCGCAGTTCGCCCGCTATACCACTCCGTACCTTGCCCACTTCGACCAAGCCGGCGCGATCGCAACGATTCATCCCTTTAACCAGCTGAAGATCGATAACTCGTACCTGTTCAGCCGGCTCCGCGCGCGCGACGCGAACGCCGCCATCTTCAACAATCACATCATCCGCAGCAAATGGAACTGGCAGTTCACCCGGGAACTGTCGCTGCGCGTGATCCTGCAATACAACGCGACCCTGACCCGCAACAACCAGCCGGATCCGGCCTACATCTTCACCGCTTTGCCCACCACCCGCAACTTCAACACCGACATCCTCATCACCTACCTGTTACATCCGGGTACGGCACTCTACGTCGGCTACAACAGCAATCTTCAGAACCTGGATCGTGCGCTGGCCGTCGATCCCAACTTCGACAGCGTGCAGCGCTCCAGCCGCGTGATCAACGATGGCCGGTTGTTCTTCGTAAAAGTTTCCTACCTGCTGCGGTTCTAAGAAGCCTGCGTGGGGACGGACGCCCGGCTGGGCCCGGTTGACTTCCCCGCCACGAATCTGCGTTAATCACCCTTCGTCATTTCTTTCATTCCTCACGTAGAGACGCGGCTTGCCGCGTCCGACGCCGGAGGCGCTCATGCGCGAAGTCATTGCCACCAATCAGGCCCCGCAGGCCATCGGGCCCTACTCGCAGGCGATTAAGGCTGCGGGGCTGGTCTTCACCTCGGGCCAAGTGGCCCTCGATCCCGCCACCCAGCAGGTCATCACCGGAGACATCGCCGCGCAGACCGACCGCGTGATGAAGAACCTCTCCGGCGTGTTGCAAGCCTCGGGCAGCAGCCTGGAGAAGGTCCTGCGCTGCACCGTCTTCCTGAAGAATATGGGAGACTTTGCCGCCATGAACGAAGTGTACGGCCGCTACTTCAGCAAGACTCCGCCGGCACGCTCCACGGTCGAGGTGGCTCGTCTGCCAAAAGATGTGCTGGTGGAAATCGACGTGATCGCACTCGCTTGAAAATAGTTCCCAGTTCTCGGTTCTCAGTAGAAGCCCCAGGGTGTCGGGTTTTTCTAAGAACGGAGAACCGGGAACTGAGAACTCACGGAAAGGAACTATGAAAACTCTTATTCTCCTCTTCGCCATCCTCGGCCTGACAATCTTCGCCCTGGCCCAAACAAGAAAACCCTCCGCGACCGCCGCGCCCACCAAGGTCACCGGCGACCCTATCAAGATGCCGAGCGGCCTGCTGTATTGGGATATCAAGGTCGGAACCGGCGCGGTCGCGCAAACTGGCCAAACCGTCAAAGTGCACTACACGGGTTGGCTGACCAGCGGAAAGAAGTTTGACAGCTCGGTCGATTCCCGCACCCCTTTCGACTTCAAACTGGGCGCCGGGGATGTGATCAAAGGCTGGGACGAAGGGGTTGCAGGCATGAAGGTCGGAGGAAAGCGGCAGCTGCGGATTCCACCCGACCTGGCTTATGGCCGCCACGGCTATCCGCCGCTGATCCCGCAGGATTCGACCCTGGTGTTCGATATTGAGCTTCTGGGAGTGAAGTAGGGGCTAGCAGCTCGTGGAGGGCCGGGTCTTTGACCCGGCCAGCGGAACGAAGTTCCGCAGCCTTCTAACCACGCCGCCAGACACACAAAAGCCCGCAGGGTGGGAACTCTGCGGGCTTCCGAGCTTCTAGGCCTTAACGACCTTGCCGCTGCGCAGGCAGGAGGTGCAGACGCGCATGTGCTTGTTGGCCGCCCCCACCTTGGCATGAACCGGCCGCAGATTGACGTTCCAGCGCCGTTTGCTCACATTGTGAGCGTGGCTGATGTTGTTGCCGAATTGCGGCCCCTTGCCGCAGATATCACAGACTCGCGCCATAACTCCTGATTCCTCAAAGGCTTGATGCCGAAACCATTATTTTACAGGATTCCGGAAGTTTTCGCCAAGTTGTGCCCTCATGCAGGTCTCAGGCAGCCTTGCCCATGACCGGCTGCGAGCAATGCGCGCAGCGGCGGGCATCGATCGGGATTTCGCTCAGGCATTCCGGGCACTTCTTGGTGGTTGGATCGGCCGGCGTCGGAGCCTTCCGGGTACGGGCGATCAGGGCGTTGATCGGGGTCACGACAAAGAAGTAAACGGCCCCCGCCACCAGAAGGAAACTGACCACGGCGGTGATGAAATCGCCGATGGGAAACACCGTGCCGCGGACCGCGAAGGAAATTCCAGTGAAATCCGGCTTACCTGCCACCAGCGCGATGACGGGGTTGATGATGTCCTTGACCAGGGCGGTCACGATCGTGCCGAACGCGCCACCAATGACTACGCCGACTGCCAGATCAACGACATTACCGCGAAGAATGAATTGCTTGAATCCAGATAACATGCGTTCCTCCAAAAAGTATTGGGCGACAACTGTAAATCTCTGACTGGGATCGAACAAGCGCACAACAGACGCTCAGAGGGCGGCGAAAACTGGTTCGACCCAGCTACCAGTTCGGGTTCGAGGAGAGATATTTCCCTGGCCCCGCGCCCTCAGATCCGCATCGGCATCACGATATACCGGTACTTGTAATCCTCGCCCTCTGCGGGACGGAACTGGCCGGCCGACTGTGAATCCTTGAGCTCCAGCTTGACCTCGCTCGATCCGGTCGCCTTGATGAAATCGATCAGATATTGGGCGTTGAACCCGATGGTCAGCGGATCGCCATTGTAGGCAATCTCGATGGAATCTTCCGACTCGCCGGTTTCGGTGGACGAGGCGGAAAGCTTCAGTTCGCCCTTTTCCAACCGCAAGCGCACGGCACGCGACCGCTCATCGGCAAACTGCGCCACGCGCGATATCGCCGCACCCAGGTCTCCGCCCTGCACGGACACCGACTTGGTGATCTCCTTGGGAAGCACAGCTTCATAGTTCGGAAATTGCCCGGTCAGTTGGCGGGAGGTCAGCAGCCGCGGGCCTATCCGGAAATACAGCGTGGACTCGTCTTTCGCGAAATCAATCGTCTCCGCATCGGTGGAATCAAGAAGCGACTTCAGTTCATCCATCGCTTTCTTGGGGACCAGCGTCTTCATCTCACCCGAAACGCCTTCAAATTTCTCCCCGGAACGCTCAATGTGAGCGAGGCGATGGCCGTCGGTGGCCACCATGGTGATGGACTCAGGCTTCAGCACCATTAGCGCGCCATTTAGCGTGTAGCGCGATTCTTCATTCGCAATGGCAAAGCCGGTCTTCGCGATCATCGACCGCAGCACCTGCGCCGGGATCTTCACTACTCCTGCTGCCGGAAACACGGGCAGAGTTGGAAAATTGGACCGCGCCATGCCCACCATCTTCGTGTTGGACCGGCCACAGCGAATGCTGACCCAATGATTCTCGAGCAGCTTAATGGTGATATCGGCGTCAGGCAGCAGCTTTACGTAATCATGCAACTTGCGCGCCGGGATGGTGCACGAGCCATCTTTCTTTACTTTTGCGTTGCAGGAAGTCCGCAGACTTAGATCAAGGTCCGTTGCGGTCAGGGACAACTTGTCCGCCGAGGCCTCGAATAAATAGTTGGAGAGAATTGGAATCGTCGTCTTGCGCTCGACCACGCCCTGGGTGGCGGTGAGTTCGCGCAGGAGTTCAAATTTACTGACCACGATCTCCATGGTCGTAGTGGCCGCGGCAGAGGCTACTTCTACCGGCATATTGGGCTCTCCCGACTCGTACTTCTGTTACTTCCTTATATCAAATGATTAAACAATAAAACCAGTAGTAGCAGTAGGTGCTTCGGAGAAGTGGAAAACCGGTCCAGGTGCCGCCGGTGCAATCAGTTCCACATCCACCCTTCGTGTGAACAATCACGCCCACTTTAGGGTGAGATCATCGTAACGCAGGGACCGTTCCCAGGTCTTCGTCCTGTCTCGCACAGTTTCCACAAACACTCCACAGCCCGAGGGTAGGAAGAATGGCCGGGAGAGTGGAAAAGACAGCACAAACCGCGATTCAAGCGCCCAACTGATCGGTCAGTTTGTTCAGCAACCTGTTCAAATCCTTGTCACCCTTGCGGACGCCTTCAATCTTGTCCACCGAGTGCAAAACTGTGGTGTGGTGCTTGCCGCCAAACTGACGTCCGATCTCGGGCAGGGAAGCCTCGGTCAGGTGCTTGGCCAGATACATCGCGATTTGCCGCGGATAGACGATGGAGCGGGAGTTGTTCTTCGCCTTGATCTCCACCAGGCGCAGCCCAAACTGCTCCGCCACCGCCTTTTGAATAGACTCAATCGTGACCTTGCGGGCCTGGGAGTCAATAAAATTCTTCAATACCTGCTGAGTGTAGGGAAGCGTGATCTCGGCGCCAATCAGCGAAGAGTGCGCCACCAGGCGGATGAGTGCCCCCTCCAGTTCGCGCACGTTGGACCGGATGTTCGACGCGATAAACAACGCCACATCAGTGGGCAGCGTGACCTTTTCCTGCTCCGCCTTTTTCTGCAGGATGGCGACCTTCGTCTCCAGGTCGGGCGGCTGGATGTCGGCGATCAATCCCCACTCGAAGCGGCTGCGCAACCGGTCCTCAATCTCGGGTAACTCTTTCGGCGGACGGTCGCTGGCAATCACAATCTGCTTCATGGACTCGTGCAGGGCGTTGAAGGTGTGGAAAAATTCCTCCTGGGTGCGCTCCTTCTGCGCGAGGAACTGGATATCGTCCACCAGGAGTACGTCCACGCCCCGGAACTTGTCCCGGAAACTGATCATCTTGTCGTAGCGCAGCGAGTTGATCATCTCGTTGGTGAACTTCTCGCTCGACAGGTAACAGATGGCCGCGTGGGGAGACCGGCGTTTGATTTCGTGCCCTATGGCCTGCATCAGGTGAGTCTTGCCCATGCCGACGCCGCCGTACAGGAACAGCGGGTTGTAGGCCTTGGAAGGGCGCTCCGCGACCGCCTGGCAGGCCGCATGGGCAAACTGGTTGCCACTGCCGATCACGAACGCGTCGAAGGTGTAGCGAGGATTCAACTGTGCCGCGCCGTCCCAGTCGAAACGCGACTGGGAGAGTGGCATCCCGGTGACGGACGAGGTCTGCGTCCCGGAGTTCGCCATGGAAAGCCCGCCATTGTGCCGGATCGGGGTATTCGACGGATCGTCTTCCGCGGTCACGAACTTGACGTCCTGGAATCCCAGTTCCAGATTGTCCACCGCCTCCTGAATGAGGTCGGCGTACTTGTCTCCGACGTGGCGGAACTCGGCGGTGGGAACGCGCACGAACAGAATGCCGTTGCTGGCGTGGCTATAGCGGGTCGGCTTCAGCCAGGTGTCATAGGAGTGGCGGTTGATTTTCTTTTCCAGCGCATCGAGGATGCGCACCCAAGGGTTGGGGACGATAGCGGAACCGGAGACGGACATGTTTTTAAAAAATGCCAGGCCGCCGGTTAGGACGCGCCCGGTAGAAATCCAATCTTAAGACTATGAGTTTCTTCTCTACTTCAGAGCAGCATCCGCTTTCACGGCGCTGGTTGCATGGTGATGAAATTTAATACGGAGACGAACCGCATACTAGCATAAAAAATTTTCCCGCGTCGGTGTCTTTACGGGAAAATATTCCGCGCGAGCGCTTCATCCAACCGCGATTTCCGCGCGCTGTCAAGTGTCGAGAAACTAACTGCCGCGCAAAGAGTGCAAGTCGATTTTGTGCAGGGACAGCCGCCCTCGGCAACTTTCAACTAATGAATCGGGCGACGCTCCGGTCTTGCCGCCGTCTTGTAGCTTCCCGGATACACCACCACCGAGCGCTTTCCACCCTCACCATCGCTCTCGGTGCGCAAATCTTTTTCCTCGCGCAGCGCCAGATGCACGATCCGCCGCTCGCGCGATGACATGGACGCAAACCGGTAGGGCTCACCCGATCTCCGCACTTTTTCCGCTGCAGCCCTCGCCGCCATCTGGAGCTCTTCGATGCGCAGCGAACGGAAGTTCTTGCAGTCGAACCAGATCTTCTCGTGCTCGTTGCCCTGCAGGCGCAGGATCTCGGTTCCCAGCAGCTCGAAGGACCGCAGCAGTTCGCCGCCTCGCTCCAGCAGCAGCGTCGAGTCCGGTCCGGCAAACTCCACCAGAATCTCCGGATGCTCCCACTCCCGGTTTCCCGGGATCGGCGGATCCACCGTGATGCGGTATTTCAGCTTGAAGCCGCCGTTCGAGATCACGGCTTGCAGGAATTCCCCAATCTTCTTGGCAGCAGCGACTTTGTCAGTGATTGGCATAATTAGCTCGTAGCTGGCAGGTCGCAGGTGGCAGGTGTTCAAAATCCGTACTCTGCCAGCTGCCACCTGCCAACTTATTTTTCTTTCTTCCTCGCCCGCTTCTCCATCATCTCGCGCATCTCCCGGCCCAGCGAGCTTTGGTTGAGCGACCACTGCTGCACGATGCCGATGAGCTGGCCCATGGCCCAGTATAGGCACAGCCCGGACGCCAGATTAAAGCTGATGTAGCCCAGCATGGCCGGCATCATGAAGTTCATCATCTTCTGCTGCGCCGGATCCATCCCCGCCTGCGGCGTCATCCGCTGCATCAGGAACATGGTGATCACGATCGCAATCGGGAGAATGTAAATCGGGTCGGGCGCCGATAGGTCAGGCACCCACAGCCAGGTCGCATGCCGCAGATCAATGGCCACCCCCAGCATGCGGTAGTAGGCAAACAGGAATGGCATCTGGATCAGCAGCGGCAGGCATCCGCCAATCGGGTTCACTCCCTCTTTCTTGTACAGCGCGGAGATCTCCTCGTTCATCTCCGCCTTTTTCGGATCGCGCAGGCTGTACTTCTTATATTTTTCCTGGATCGCCTTGATCTGCGGCGCCACGCGCTGCATCTTCAGCATGGACTTCATCTGCGAAAGCCGAAGCGGCAGCAGGGCCAGGTTGATAATGATGGTCTGAATGACGATTGCCCATCCCCAGTTGTGGACGTATTTGAAAGTCCACTTCAGCCACAGGAACAGCGGCCGCGCAATCAGGCCAAGCCAGCCAAAATCCACAATTCCCCGCAGGTCCGGCTCCGCCCCGGTGATGCCGGGCACCTGCACCGACTGGAGCGACTCCAGAGTCTTCGGCCCCACGTACATCCGAACCGCCGTCGGACCCTTCAGACTGCCCACAGCTATGCCCAGCACATCGACCTTGTCCAGTTGCTTGTCATTCTTATCGGAGGGCTTGTGCGGAATCTCGATCTGGTTGCGCAGCGTGACCAACGCCGCACTTTGGGAATTCCCAGGAATGATAACGGCTGCAAAGTACTGGTCGGAGACTCCCGCCCACTGGAACGGCCCGGGCACGGTGCCCCCGCCGCTGATCTTCTTCATCGCCAGCCGCTCCACGTTGGCGTCGTACTGGTAAGCGATCTGGCCCGCGGCATACGCGGATGCGGTCGTCTCGTCTCCGAATCCCGAGGGCCACATGGGGAACGCCGAAACGGGAGCGCCGTTCACCTCCACCGAGGCGTGGACCTCCACGATGTAACTGTGATCGAACTTGTAGCTCTTGTGAACCGCCAGCTCGCCGTCGGAGTAATCGAAGGAGATTTCAGCAGGAGCGCTGGTTCCGGTGCTAGCCGTCACATAGAGCGCCGAATTCAACTTATTCCGCAGGCCCTCGTCATAAGTCCACAGCGTCAGCGGATACCCATACTTCCCGGCGGCCGCGGAGTTCACCAGGTCCAGCGGCTGGCCGTTGGGCTTGTCTTTGTATTTCTTCAGGATCCACGATTTCACCCGCCCACCGCGATTGCTGAACGTGATCTTGTACAGATCGTTCTCGATCACGGTCTCTGCTTCAGTCTCCGCCTGCTTATTCGAGGGAGCCGCCGCCACTTTCTTCCCCGCAACCGGCGTGCCGGACACGACCTTGGCCGCGCTGGGCAGGGGGGCCTGATCGGGAAGCGCCTGCGGACTTTGTGGCTGCGCAGCCTCCGGCTTCGGCGCCGGCGGTTGGGGGAGGTACTTTTTCAGGAGGGGCTGGAACAGCAGGATGACGACGAACGTCAGCGCAAAGACCAGAAGCAGTCTGCGCTCCATGCCGGGTTCTTGCTGAGGGTTCTTAAATTCTGCCAAATCGGTCGCTCGTCATAAGTCGTTTTACCACCGGGTCATGCCCACCCTTTACAAACGGATGGCACCGCAGCACCCGCCACGCGGCCATCGCTCCCCCGCGCATCACACCGTAGCGCTCTACCGCTTCCATCGCATATTCCGAACAGGTCGGCACGTACCGGCAAGAGGGCGGAAACGCGGGAGAGATCCACCGCTTGTAGAGCCGCAACAGCCAGAGGGCGAGCCACTTCATTTTTCCACCAGCTTCCGGGCGATCGTTTCAAATGCCCGTCCGACTTCATCCAGCAACCCGGCGAACTCCATCTTCAGAACCGACTTCTTCGGGTTGATCACTACATCCACCGCGCTCTTGAGAAGGGAGCGCCGCTGCCGCACCGCGTCGCGCAGCCGCCGCTTGATACGGTTCCGGTCAACCGCGCCGCCCAGCACCTTGCCGACGGTAAATCCCACGCGCGCGCATTGTTCTGGCGAAGAACCCTCCGCCTGCCGCAAGTAAAACACGGTGATATGAGAGGAAAAATGACGCCGTCCCTGCTTGTAAACGCGATCAAAGTCGGCGTGCTTGAGCAGCCGCGCGGCGCGGGGAAATGTCGCCCCCTCGCGCGCTGCGGGTTCCTCTGCACTCCGGTTCGGAGCGTCTGCGTTTACCACCTCACGCTCCCTGCAATCACGGGCCCCGAGGCCCACCTGCGGATAGGCCCAAGTAAGAATAATGAAGATAACTCGAAGACTACTCGCGGAAACCCGGCTTCACCGAGACGCGCTTGCGTCCCTTGGCGCGGCGGCGCGACAGCACCTTGGCTCCGCTCTTGGTCTTCATACGGGTGCGGAACCCGTGCTTCTTCGAGCGCTTCCGCCGGTTGGGTTGAAATGTACGTTTCGGCATGAAAAATCCCAGCTCCTGATTGGTTCAACTGCCTAAAGGCAAACGTAAAGTATAAATGACGGTGCGTATCCCCGGCAAACGCACAGAGGCTACAATTGCGCTGTTTGACCGCTAACCACTGGTCACTAACAACCGCCTTTCATGAACCTCGACGACACCATTGTCGCCATCGCCACCCCGCCCGGACGCGGCGGAATTGGCGTTGTCCGCCTGGCCGGCCCCGAAGCACGCAAGATCGCCGAGCCCATGTTGCGACTCAAGCACGCGCTGGAACCCGGGCGGGCCGTGCTCGGAGAGCTGGTCGAACCCTCCTCGGAACACGTAGACCCGGACGCCCTCGTCCGGGCTGCGGCGCAAAGCTCCGCAGATGGCGGCGCTGATTCTGCTGCCAAGCTGCGCTCGGCTGGGCGGACGGGGGCGTCCGCCCCTACGCGGGCTCAGGTACCCCCAGGCGCCCGGATCGACGAGGTCGTGGTCACCTATTTCGCCAAGCCTCATTCCTACAGTACCGACGACATCGTCGAAATCTCCGCCCACGGATCGCCTGTCGTCCTCCGCCACGTCGTCGAACTCTGCCTGGCCAGCGGCGCGCGGCTCGCCGAGCCCGGCGAATTCACGATGCGCGCCTTCCTCAACGGCCGCCTCGATCTGACGCAGGCTGAAGCCGTCCGCGACTTGATCGACTCGCAAACTCTATTTCAGGCCAAAGTCGCGGCCCAACAACTGGAAGGCGCGCTCTCGAAGCGTCTGAAGCCGATCAAGCAACGGCTCGTTGAACTGATCGCGCTGCTCGAGGCGGGGATCGACTTCGCCGAAGATGACATTTCCATCGCTCCCGACGCCGCCATCCTCGACCACATCGCCGGCGTCCGCTGCCCGCTCGAACAGCTCGCCGCCAGCTTCACCTACGGCAAGATCGTCCATCAGGGCCTGACTCTGGCCATCGTCGGCCGCCCCAACGTTGGAAAATCCAGCCTTTTCAACTGCCTGGTGGAACGTGAACGCGCGATTGTTACCGCCCAACCCGGCACCACGCGCGACCTGGTCAGTGAAACCGTCGCCATCGGTGGAATTCCAGTGGAACTCGTGGATACCGCCGGCATCCGCCGCGCTCTTGATGAAGCCGAGAGCATCGGCATCCGCAAATCCATGGAAGCCCTGGCGGACGCCGACCTGGTGCTGGTCGTGCTCGACGCGACGCAGCCAGTCGCCGAGGAAGACCGCGAATTATTGAGTCAGGTAGAAGGACGGCCCGCGATCGTGGTCGAAAACAAGTCCGATCTTGGTAGTTCCCAGTTCTCAGTTCTCGGTTCTCAGTTACCCAAGGTGCAGACTTCAGCTCTCACCGGTGCCGGCATCTCCGAACTGCGGGCCGAAATCCTGCGCCATGTCGGTGGAGAGGCAGGTGCGCAAATAGAGACTGGTTTCCTCACGAATGTCCGCCACAACAGACTGGTCCACGACGCGCTCGAATCACTCGACGACGCAAGGACCGCCGTGGGGGCCCGCGTCCCGCACGAGATGCTACTGCTTGATCTTTACAACGCGCTCCGTCCACTCGACGAGATCACCGGCGCCACCACCACGGACGATATCCTCAACCTGATTTTCGGCACCTTCTGCATCGGAAAGTAGAGAGACATCCCCCGAACAAAA
>Ga0302286_10001123_pt1 | contig 20267 bp, 10 predicted proteins | sample III_Fen_E2_3_FD_198765 | JGI IMG/M metagenome (GOLD analysis project Ga0302286, IMG submission 198765) | Peat permafrost microbial communities from Stordalen Mire near Abisko, Sweden - III_Fen_E2_3 | ecosystem: Environmental > Terrestrial > Soil > Wetlands > Permafrost | place: Sweden: Abisko...
ACATCAAAAATAATTTAAATAAATGTATTGTTTCAATAAAAGCATTGATTGATGAAACTGTTGTATTAACCGACGGTGTTCAAGCTGGTGATATAACATCGAGAGCAAATGTTGAAAAACATCAAGGTGATTTTAGAAGAATTGTAGAAGGTATAAATGAAACTATTGAAGCTTTTTCAACACCACTTTATTTATCTGCAGGATTTATCGAACAAATTGCAAAAGGTCAAATTCCAGAAGTTGTTCAATACAATTATAAAGGCGATTTATTAGTCGTTAAAGACAATATGGATAAATGTATTGATGGATTACAAGGATTAATTACTGTTAATAAAGTATTACAAAAATTAGCTGTAAACGATTTTACAAATAAAATTGAAGGTGAATATAATGGAATTTATGCTGAAGTTGCTTTTGCTACAAATGGAGTGACTGACCGATTAATAAATATTCAAAACACATTTATGAATATTTCAAATGGCGATTTTTCCGATTTAGCTAATTATAAAGCAATAGGTCAACGTTCTACAAACGATCATATTATACCGAATATTATCGTTACTATTGAAACAATTCAATCGATTGTTAATATTCTAGATGATTACATCACATTCTTTGCAATGGGTGAGATCGACAAAATTAATCTTGATGAAAGTCGATTCCGTGGAGCATATAAAAATATAGTGAGTGGTCTAAATAAGTCTGCACAAACAATTGTATCGCCATTAAAAGAAACTGCAACTGTAATGTCAAATATTGCTAAAGGTGACATTTCAAAACGAGTTGATGGATTTTGTTTTGGAATATTTGATACCTTAAAACAATCGGCCAATAAAATAATAGAAGCAAATGAACAATTAGTGCAACAAACAAAATTAATTGCTGATGGTGAATTAAATGTTGATTTAGTTGTTCGTTCAAATAATGATGAGTTAGTAAAAGCTCTTCAATTAATGGTAAAATCGATGCAAGAAATAACCAATAAAGCAAAGCTTGTTGCCGATGGAGATTTGACTATAGAACTACAAAAACGTTCAGATAACGATGAACTTATGGCAGCTATTTCCAATATGGTAAAATCGATTGCTTCTACCGTTATTCAGGTGCAACAAGCTGCAGATAGTATTGGTGATGCAAGTCAACAAATGAGTAGTAACTCGCAACAGGTTTCTGATGGAGCATCGCAACAAGCATCAGCTGCCGAACAGGTTTCTTCAAGTATGGAGGAAATGGCTTCGAACATTCAACAAAATACCGATAATGCTCAACAAACCGAAAAAATTGCTACAAAAGCTGCCGAAGATATTTTAGAAGGTAGCAAAAACGTAAATATGACAGTAATCGTAATGAAGAAGATTGCTGAAAAGGTTTCAATAATTGGTGATATTGCTTTCCAAACAAATATTCTTGCATTAAATGCTGCTGTTGAAGCTGCTCGTGCAGGTGAACATGGTAAAGGTTTTGCTGTAGTTGCAGCTGAAGTTCGAAAACTGGCAGAACGTAGTCATATTGCAGCTGGTGAAATAAACGAACTAACAAAATCGAGTGTTGATGTTGCCGATAAAGCTGGTAAGTTACTTGAGGCTATTGTCCCAAATATTCAAAAAACTGCAAAATTAGTTCAAGAAATTACTGCCGCAAGTATTGAACAAAACTCTGGTGCAAATCAAATCAATAATGCAATAAATCAATTAAATAAAGTTACTCAACAAAATGCTGCCTCGGCCGAAGAAATGGCTACAAGTAGCGAAGAACTGTCGACACAAGCCGATGATTTAAGAGGTTTAGTCGATATTTTTAAAGTTGAAGGTCAAAAGGCAAAACAACATGCTATTGCTCCTAAAAAAATGCTTTCAAGTCCAATTAAACAATCAACACAGTCATTTAAGAAACCTGTTAATAAACATGTTGGTGTTGAAAAGAAAGGTGCATTAATCGATTTAGATTCAGAGATAACCGATAATGATTTTGAACGATTTTAACCGTAGAGACGCGATTTATCGCGTCTCAAAACCACATTGTGAATGTTCAATTTCTTAATGTTATTTTGAATTTTTCCCGAAAACGCCAACTATTTTAAATGTTGGCGTTTTTTTTGTTTTAATCGTAACCTATTTTAAATAAAATGAGTAAACGTTTACTGTTTGATTGATTTTGTGCGGGAGAATAAACACTCTTTTTATTGAATAGACTTTTTGCGAAATAGTAATTGTTTCACACGGTATTCGGTTTATATAAAATAATTATTACCCAAAATAATGGAGGAACTAAGTTATGTTTAAAAATGTGAAAATTAGAATTAAGTTGCTTCTCGGATTTGTTTTCGTAGCAATCATTGCAGGTATCGTTGGCTTAGTTGGTTATCTTGGTATGAATAAAATTAAAAAATCTCAAGACGATCTTGCATCAATTCGAATACCAAGTATTGAACAACTTAGTGTAATTAATTATGCAAAATCAGAAGTTAAGGCTGCAGAACTTGGTTTAGTTATTCGACGCTTTGATTCAAAAGATAGAGCTCTATTTTATGAAAAATGTGAGAATGCTATAAAAGAAATTTCAATCGCAATTTCGAATTATAATAAATTATCCAAAGGTGAAGTTGATTCTGAAGTTTGGAATTCGTTTATAACAACATATAATGAATGGAATAAAAATCACGATGAATTAATTCGTATTAATAGAGATAAAGATGTTTTGCTTGCTGGGGGTATTGATAAAGATGATCTTTTAGTTAAAGATATAGATAATCAAATGTTTAAATTCTATAACGACAAGTTACGCCCATCAAATATTTTAATGGAAGAACAACTTGAAAAGAACATTAGGAATATAATTGATGAATCAAAAACAGATGATCAAAATGGAGATATTCAATATGCAATGAGTTTAAATATGTTAATTGTATTTATTCTTTTGGGTGTAATAATAGCTATTGTTTTAGGCACAGTTTTATCTCGCAATATACAATCAATTATAAAATCGGTAATTGAACAGGCTCGAATGTTAGCCAATGCCGCAGTAGAAGGTAAGTTAGCAACTCGAGGTGATCCCGAAAAAATTAACTTTGAATTTAGGGAAATTGTTGTTGGTGTTAACGAAACTCTTGACGCTGTTATTGGGCCATTAAATGTGGCTGCAATATATGTCGACCGTATTTCAAGAGGCGATATCCCTTCAAAAATTACAGAAAATTATAATGGTGATTTTAATGGTATAAAAACCAATTTGAATCAATGTATTGATGCTGTTAATCTATTGGTTTCAGATGCAAAAATGTTATCAACTGCAGCAGTCGAAGGTAAATTGGCCACTCGTGCTGATGCTAGTCGTCATGAAGGCGATTTTAAAGCTATCGTTAAAGGTGTTAATGACACTTTAGATTCAGTAATTGGTCCCTTAAATGTATCTGCCGAATATGTCGACAGAATTTCAAAGGGCGACATCCCAGCAAAAATAATAGATAATTATAATGGCGATTTTAACGAAATAAAAACAAACTTAAATCAATGTATCGATGCAATTAATTTATTAGTTGCCGATGCTGGAATCCTTGCTAAAGCTGCAATTGAAGGTAAATTGGCTACTCGTGTAGATGCAAGTAGACATCAAGGTGATTTCAGGAAAATTGTTGAAGGGGTTAATAATACTCTAGATTCAGTAATTGGTCCATTAAACGTATCTGCCGAATATGTCGATAGAATTTCGAAAGGCGATATCCCACCTCATATAACTGATAATTATAATGGTGATTTTAATGAAATAAAAACTAATCTAAATAAATGTATAGATGCTGTTAATTTATTGGTTTCTGATGCAAAATTATTGTCGAAAGCTGCTGTTGATGGTAAATTAGCTACACGTGCCGATGCTTCTAAACATGAAGGTGATTTTAAAGTAATAGTTGATGGTGTAAATAATACATTAGATGCAGTAATTGGTCCATTAAATGTTGCAGCAAATTATGTAAATAAAATTTCGAAGGGAGAAATTCCAGCAAAAATAACTGAAAATTATAACGGTGATTTTAATGAAATAAAAAATAATTTGAATACGTGTATTGATGCTGTTAATTTACTAGTTACCGATGCAAAAATGTTATCGAATGCTGCTGTTGAAGGTAAATTAGCAACCCGAGCAGATGCATCGAAACATCAAGGTGATTTTAATGCCGTTGTTCAAGGTGTAAATGAAACTCTAGATGCTGTAATTGGGCCTTTAAACGTTGCTGCTAGCTATGTTAAACGTATTAGTATTGGCGATATGCCACCGCTCATTACCGATAAATATAATGGCGATTTTAACGATATAAAAAACAACCTAAATTTAACTATTGAATCATTAAACAGCATAACCGATAACGCTAAATTAGTAGCAGTGGGCGATTTAAATGTTGCGTTATATATGCGTTCGGAAAAAGATGAATTAATGAGTGCATTAATAAATATGGTGAAAGCAATGCGCGATATTACTCATAAAACAAAAATTATTGCTGCTGGCGATATGACCATCGAAATGAAACCTCGTTCTGAAAAAGATGAGTTAATTATTTCGTTAGCAGACATGATTAAAGCTATTAGTGATATTGTTACACGAGTTCAATATTCAAGTGATAGTATTGCCGATGCTAGTCAACAAATGAGTAGTAATTCGCAATCTGTTTCTGAAGGGGCTTCGGAACAAGCATCGGCAGCCGAAGAAGTTTCGTCAAGTATGGAGCAAATGGCCTCAAATATTCAACAAAATACCGATAATGCTCAACAAACCGAGAAGATTGCTGCAAAAGCTGCCGAAGATATTTTAGTAGGTAGCCAAAATGTAAATATTACTGTTGTTTCAATGAAGAAGATAGCTGAAAAGGTATCAATAATTGGAGACATTGCTTTCCAAACAAACATACTTGCCTTAAATGCAGCTGTTGAAGCGGCTAGGGCAGGTGAACATGGAAAAGGGTTTGCTGTGGTTGCTGCCGAAGTCCGTAAATTGGCAGAACGTAGTCATATTGCAGCAGGTGAAATCAACGAATTAACGAAAACGAGTGTTGAGATAGCTGATAAATCGGGTAAATTACTCGAATCGATAGTCCCTGATATTCAACGTACTGCAAAGTTAGTTCAAGAAATTACTGCTGCTAGTATTGAACAAAATTCAGGAGCAAATCAAATTAATAATGCAGTAAACCAACTAAATAAAGTAACTCAACAAAATGCTGCATCTGCCGAAGAAATGGCAACCAGTAGCGAAGAACTTTCGGGTCAGGCTGATACTCTAAAAGATTTGATAGGATTCTTTAAAGTGAAAAATTCGGAAATAAGAAATATTCCTAAAAGTATAGTTGCACTTTCTCCAACAAAAAAAACGAAGATTTTAGCTAAAAAAGAAAATAAAAAATCAACGTCATTGCAATCGAAGGGTACTATAATTGACATGGATATTGACAATGGTAATGATAACGATTTCGAAAGATTTTAATATCATCTGTAATTGTGTTGAATGTGTAAATAAGCTTAGTTACAACGAAGTTTGATGCTATAACCTCCGAGGTTTTGAAAACCTCGGGGGTTTTCCTACTACAGTTATTTTCAATGAATATTTAATAAGCTCTTACATATCCTCAAATTTAAACTTCTCACTATTCTATTTTTTAAATAAAATTTGAAATCCTTAAATTACATTTTTTTGTTTCATTTTGAATTATCTATTAATATAAATGTATGAATGGTGTTTTTGTCCACCGAACAAATATATTTATGTAACATTTTCACATATTTAAAGTAGAAGCTAATTAATCTAGAAAAGAGATACTTAATTTAATAACTAAAAGGTAGCATTATGATACAGAATCTACGAATTGGGACTAAAGTAACATTAGCATTTTCAGTAATTGCATTTGTGTTACTTGGATATTCTTTGTTTCAAAAAATATCGATGTCAAATTTAAGCAAGCAACAGGACAAAGGAGCGAATCTAGCTGAAGAAAGTAATTACACTTCACTAAATATTAATTTATCTGATGTAAGTTATGGTATCGTAGCTGATGCAATTATTAATCGAAAAAAAGATGATACATATACAAATTGGGAAAATCGTAAGAAAGATGTTGTTTCAGTTTTAAATAAACTTGACTCTATCATTGATACAGATGAAGAGAAAAACATGATGAAAAATATCGATGAAGCAAATACTGCTTTTGAAGCAAAAGTTGAAAAAGAACTTTTCCCTTTACTTTTTAATTCCGATCAAGTAGATTTTGTTCAAGTTCAGGCTGTTGATGCAGAATTGGATAATTATAAAAAGACTATATCGGAGAATATGAAATTAATTTCTGGTTCAATTAAAAAAGAAATGGACAAGGGAGATGTTGATTTTGATGCTTTAATGACTGGTTCAATTGACGTTTTTTATATTGTTATTGCATTAATTCTGTTGTTTGTAATTATCGTTTCAATAGCTACTTCACGAAATATAGCTGGAATAATCTCAACAATTTCGAAAGAATTAAAAATATTAACAGATAGTGCATCAAATGGTAAATTAGATGTTAGAGGTGATGCTAGCAAAGTAAGTTCCGAATTTCAAGGAATTATTATTGGTGTAAATCAAACATTAGATTCAGTCATTGGCCCCTTAAATGTATCTGCCGAATATATCGATAGAATTTCGAAAGGCGATATCCCTCCTAAAATTACGGAAGATTATAAAGGTGACTTTAATGAAATAAAAACAAATCTTAATCAATTAATCGATACCTTAAATTCAATTACACAAAGTGCAGTTTCGCTTTCGCAAGGAAATATGAATGTTTCGTTACAAATTCGTTCCGAAAACGATGAGTTAATCAAAGCATTAAAGAGAATGGTATCATCAGTTTCGTTATTAATTGATGATTCAAAAATATTAGCAAATTCTGCTGTTGAAGGTAAACTATCAATACGTGCTGATGTATCTAAACATCATGGTGATTTTAAAATAATTATTGAAGGAATAAATAAAACTCTTGATTCTGTAATTGATCCATTAAATATAGCTGCAAAATATATAAATATGATATCGCAAGGTTTAATTCCACCTCGTATATCCGATGATTTTAAAGGCGATTTTAACGAAATAAAGGTTAATCTAAATAAATGTGTTGATGCTTTAAGTGGCTTAATTGACGAAATGAATACCATGAGTAGCGAACACGAAAAGGGCGAAATTGATGTTGTTGTTAATGAGAGTCGATTTGATGGTGCATACAAAGAAATGGCTCATGGTGTTAATACTATGGTTGGAGCTCATATTGCAGTAAAGAAAAAAGCAATGGCAATTTTTAGTGAATTTGGCGAAGGAAATTTTGAAGCTAAAATGGAACTTTTACCTGGTAAAAAACGATTTATTAATGATACAATTGAAAATGTTCGAGGTAATTTAAAAGAATTAATTTCCGATGTTGAAAGTTTATCGAATGCTGCTGTTCAAGGTAGTTTAGATTCAAGAGCTGATGTTTATAAACACAAGGGCGATTTCCAAAAAATTGTTTCGGGAATTAATAGAACACTCGATGCATTAATTGGACCATTAACCGTTACAGGAACTTATGTCGATATGTTATCGAAAGGTGTCATTCCACCTAGAATTAACGAACATTATAATGGTGATTTTAATACAATCAAAAATAATATAAATGTATTAATTGAAGCAACTACATCAATTACCGAAAGTACTAAACTTATTGCTGGAGGCGATTTAACAGTAACGTTAAAACCACGTTCCGATAAAGACGAACTTATTCATTCATTAATTGAAATGGTTCGTGCAATTAGTGAAATTGTAACACAAGTTCAAAATTCGGGAAATAATATTGCCGATGCTAGTCAACAAATGAGTAGTAATTCACAATCGGTATCGCAAGGAGCATCGGAACAAGCTTCGGCTGCCGAAGAAGTATCGTCGAGTATGGAGGAAATGGCATCGAACATTCAACAAAATACCGACAATGCACAACAAACCGAAAAAATTGCATCGAAAGCTGCCGAAGATATTTTGGAAGGAAGCAAAAATGTAAATATGACGGTGATTGTAATGAAGAAGATTGCCGAAAAAGTTTCAATAATTGGTGATATTGCATTCCAAACCAATATTCTTGCATTAAATGCAGCTGTTGAAGCGGCTAGAGCGGGCGAGCATGGTAAAGGTTTTGCTGTGGTAGCTGCCGAAGTTCGTAAACTTGCCGAAAGAAGTCACATTGCAGCTGGTGAAATCAATGAGCTAACTAAATCGAGTGTTGATGTTGCGGATAAATCGGGTAAATTACTTGAATCGATTGTTCCCGATATTCAAAAAACAGCGAAACTTGTTCAAGAAATTACAGCTGCAAGTATTGAGCAAAATTCTGGTGCAAATCAAATTAATAATGCCATCAATCAATTAAATAAAGTAACACAACAAAATGCTGCAAGTGCCGAAGAAATGGCAACAAGTAGTGAGGAATTATCGAGTCAAGCAGATAGTTTACGTGAATTAATTGGATTCTTTAAGGTGAACAATTCTGTTGTAAGTCATCGACCAACACCTTCAATTGCACATAAACCATCAGTTGCTGCACCTAAAAAAGTGTTATCGAAGAAACAAAATGCAAAATCAGCTTCGTTGGAATCATCAGGAACATTTATCGATATGGGAATGGATTTTACTGATAATGATTTTGAAAGATTTTAATTGTTTGAATGCAAGTGTAGGAAATTTGTATAATTGATAATAAACCCTTCGACAGGTTAAGGGTGACAGATGGTGTGACTATCGTCATGGTGAGCTTGTCGAAGCATTTTTTTATATCTAACACCTTATCATTACTAATTTAAAACAACAAAATGTCTGTAAAACTTTGGTCAAATAAACGTTTTTTACTATTAATTCTAGTAATCGTATTGACAAGTTTATTCCTTGTTGTACTTTCTGTTCGAATAATACATCATAAAACTGTTTCAAATATTGAAATTTCGTTACATACTATTATAGACAGACACGAAGCTCTTTTAAAAACGCTATCACAGCAAGGAAAATCGAAAACCGAAGTTTTAGCTTTTTTGCAACAATTAAAATTGAACCATTATCCAGTAAATCAAAATGGGGAAATTGTAATTGGCGAAAAACGTAATAATAGAATTGAATTTTTATTTTATTCAAATCCTAAGTCACAAACAATACCTTTTCTGCCAATAACTTCTCACTTTAGTCAACCTATTCAATTAGCTATTCAAAAACACAGAGGTTTTATTAATGGAATTGATTATAGAGGTGAAAAATTTTTTGCGGAATATTCTTATATTCCTGAATATAATTGGGGAATTGTTGTTCAAATTCCTCAAAGTGATGTATTCCTATCGTTTGAATCGATATATATTTTATCGTTTGTTTTATTGCTACTTTTAATCGTTCTAAGTGTTTATTTGGTTGTAAAATTAATACAGCCATTGCTAGTGAAAATTGAGACCGATAGTGTTATTATTGAAGACAAAATAAAGGAACAACAAGAACTTGAAGAATTTTATCAATCGATTGTAAATACTGGTCAATCGTTAATTTGGCTTGCGGGAACTGATAAAAAATGTTTTTATTTTAATCAACCTTGGTTAGAGTTTACTGGACGTATGTTAGAGCAAGAACTAGGCGATGGTTGGGCCGAAAATGTACATCCCGACGACTTAGAAAATTGTTTTAAAATCTTTGTTACTTCATTTGACGAAAGAAAACCGTTTTCGATGGATTATCGAATGCGTCATGTTAGTGGTGAATATCGTTGGATTCAAGATAATGGTACAGCTCGCTACAATATAGATGGTAATTTTATTGGTTATGTTGGACACTGCTTAGATGTAACCGAAAAAAAGAAAAATGAAGAAGCATTGCATAATGCTTTTATGAATTATCAATTGTTTTTCGAAAATACTGGTAGTGCAAATTCAATTTTCGATAAAAATTGTTGTTTAATAATTCAAAACAAAGTATCAATTCAAAATTTGGGAATTCCCAAAGAAGAAGCATCAGGGAAATCGGTTGTTGAATTATTTGGCAAAGAACAAGGTGAGGTTATCTTTACAAGAATGCAACGTATTTTAAAAACGGGAATTAGTGAAACATTTGAATCGAAATTTCAATTACAAACAGGTATAAAATGGTTTCAATCGTCGTATCAGCCAATTATTGATGAATATAATAATGCAATTGGAATTCAAATAATTTCTCAAGATATTACTGAAACAAAACAGCTGGAAACCCTGCAAAATCTGACAACTGAAATAGTAAAAATATTAAATGAAGATTGTAGTATAAAAGAAATTGTAGGAGAAATATTACATTCAATAAAACGCGATACCGATATTTCTGCTTTAGGAATTCGTTTAAAATCGGGCGAAGATTATCCCTATATTGATACAATTGGTTTTAGTGAAGATTTTCTTAAAAAAGAGAATTCACTTTTCATTATTGATAATCGAAATGGAATTTGTAGAGACGACAAAGGAAAACCCTTATTGTGCTGTACTTGCGGATTAGTTATTTCTGGGGGCAATAATAATCCCAAAGCTCCATTGTCAAAAACGGGAACTTTTTGGGTAAACAATACTTATCCATTAATCGATTTAAGCCCTGATGAAGATGCCCGAATTTTGCCCCGAAATAATTGTATGTATGCAGGATTTGGATCATTAGCAATAATTCCAATAAGAACAAACGATGCTATTGTTGGTACTTTGCAATTAAATGAAAAACGAATAGATGCGTTTACACCCGAAATTATAAGCTTTTTCGAAGGAATTTGTTTGAATATTGGCAATACATTGATGCGAAAACAAGCTGAGGAAGCTTTACGGAAAAGTGAAAATAAGCTTCAAGATGCTATTAAAATTGCAAAACTAGCTTACTGGGAATACGACATTAAAAAAGATGAATTTATTTTCAATGATCAGTTCTTTTCTATGCTTCATACATCAGTTGAAAATGAAGGAGGTTATGTATTATCATCGACTGATTTTACAAATCGATTTGTGCAGCTCGATTATCGAAATAGCATTGCCATTGAAATTCAAAAGGCAAAAGATATTAACGAGTCGGTTTTTAATAGTTCATTAAATAATTGTTTAATCTGTGCCGATGGTGAAGTAAAATACACTAAAGTATATTTAAGTATTGTAAAAGATCAAAATGCTGAAACGATTAAACTTTTTGGTGTAAGTCACGATATTACTGAATTAATAACAAAAGAAGAACTTATAGCTGAATCGAGAAATAAGTTTATGAAAGTATTCGAAAATGCTCCCGTGCTAATAAGTGTTACCGAATTTGAAACGGGTGTATATATTGATGTTAATGATTATGCACTTAAACTATCGGGCTATACAAGAGATGAGGTGATTGGTAAAAAGGCAATAGAAATTGGATGGATTAGTAAGGACAGTCGAATGTTATTATCAAAATCGATACACGAACATGGGAAGATTGATGGACTTGAATTATCGTTTGTGACAAAAAATGGACCTATTATTTATGGATTGGTAAATGGTTTAATTATTACCATTGATAATAAAAAATGTTTACTTACCATTACAACCGATATTACTGAACGAAAAAAAGCAGAGAAAGACATTCAAAAAACAAATTCTGATCTACTACACGAAAAACAAGAAAAGTTAGCATTGATAAATAGTACCGACGATTTAATTTGGAGTTTCGACAAAGACTATCGTTTAATTGCGGCTAACGAAGCATTTTTATATAGAGTGAAAATTACGAATGGTTTAAGACTTGAAAAAGGAGATGATATTTTACAAAATAGTGTGTATCCTAAAGATTTGGCAAATAATTGGCAAGAGTTATATACAGCTGTTTTAACCGGTAAAATGATAAAACAAGAAAGTTTCATTCCACAAAACGATAAGGCTCCTGCTGTTTGGCTCGATGTTATTTTAAATCCAATTTACTTTGACTCAGAAATAATTGGAGTGGCCTGTTTTGGTCGTAACATTACCGAACAAAAAGAAATAGAACGTAAAATTTTAAATGCAACCATCGAGGCCGAAGAAAGCGAACGAAATCATTTTGCACGTGAACTGCACGAAGGCTTAGGACCAATTCTTTCGGCCATTAAGCTTTATTTCCAATGGCTCAATAAATCAAACCTTCAAACACCCAAAGAAGATTTAATGAAAAATATTGCTTCTACAATTGAAGAAGCTATTTCTACAACTAAAGAAATTTCATACAAATTGAGTCCTCATGTTCTAATGAATTTTGGAATATCAATGGCAGTAAAATCGTTCATTGAAAAACTAAAAAATAATGAAATCGAAATTGAATTTAATAGTACAATAGAAAAACGACTTGAAAATGATATTGAAGTAACCTTTTATAGAGTTATAACCGAGTGTTTAAATAATACTATTAAATATGCAAATGCAAGTAAAGTAGGTATTCATTTAATTGATAAAACAACCAGTATAGTATTAACGTATGTTGATGATGGTGTTGGTTTTAATGTCGATAAAGTGTTGAAATCGATGAAAGGATTAGGATTATTTAATATGCAAAATAGAATAGAAAATTTTGGAGGAACTTTCTCAATTTCGAGTAAAGAAAACGAAGGTGTATTCATTGAAATAGAAATTCCTGTAAAATGATGTTATTGTTTGTGTATTTATAATTACAAAAGATGTAAATTTACGTAGTTAAGAGAATTGTATATGGCCAAACCCACAGTAATTGTTGTCGACGATCATCAAATATTTCGTAAAGGATTAGTTACCTTATTGAATAACGAAAATATAGCCAGTGTAATTGGAGAAGCATCGAACGGACAAGAATTTTTAGATATTTTAGAAACTGTTGATAAACCCGATATTGTTTTAATCGATATCGATATGCCCAAAATGGGTGGGGAAGAAGCAACCCGAAAAGCATTAGAAAAATATCCCCAATTAAATATTTTAACACTCTCGATGTTTGGCGACGAAGGCAATTATTACAAAATGGTAAATGCTGGAGTAAAAGGTTTTCTACTTAAAAATTCCGATTTGTCGGAATTGGAAATGGCAATAGCAATAGTAGGGCAAGGCGAAACATATTTTTCGAACGAACTGTTACGAAATATCATTAACAAGTTTGGGAAAACACAAAAAGAAAAAGTAACAGATACTATAAAACTTACCACTCGCGAACAAGAGGTTCTGATACTTATTTGTGCCGGATTTACTAACGAAGATATTGCCATAAAACTATGTATTAGTCCAACAACAGTAAAAGGACATCGAACCAATTTACTCGAAAAAACTGCTTGTAAAAACACGGCATCGTTAATAATGTTTGCTATTAAAAATAAGCTAATTGAAATGGAGTAGGAACTCTATTTTAAACTGATGGCTAATGCGAAGCTAGCACAGACTTGTAGTTCGTGCTTATTTTAAATAACGAACTGATTACAAGTCCGCTCGAGCCAAGAATACTGAAAAGGATTGTTTTTAGGAGATAAATCGATTGATGAATCTCCTTTTTTGTTTTTAAAAAGGTATTATCTGTTTAAAAATAAGTCGAAAAGAAGACCCCGTGGGTTTTCAAAACCCTCGGGGTCATTCCAGCTAGAAAAAAATTGCAATAAAAAAAGTTTACATCTTGTTTTTGGTTTTAATGAATAATTTTATATTTTCGCATTGTCGTTTTCGAAAACAAAAAACCAAACATTTAATTATTCATTTTTAAAACAAAATCAAATGTCTCAAAATTTAATTTCAGCATCAATTTCGGCTGCCGATGCCTCGCAAGTACAGGAAGATTTGGCCGATATCAAATCGAAACTATCATTTTTAATGAGTTTAGCACCTAGCGATGTGCAAGGAATAATGAAAGTAGGAAACACCTATATTCCATTTCTCGATTTAGCACATCAAACAGTGATAAACCATCCCGAAATTCTTCCAGGAGTATTCGACAAAGAAGAATTTTTACGCGACTATGCGTTGTTCAGTGCCCTTCGCCCAATTGTTAACCAAATAAACGAGTTGGCCGAAAGTATTCAAAAAACCTATATTGCTGTGGGTAGCGATACCTTAATTGCATCGCTCGATGTTTATGCCACAGTAAAACAAAACAAAGACAAAGTACCAGGACTTGAATTTACATCAAGCCAAATGGCAGAATTTTTCAAAAAAACCAGAACAGTAAAACCTTCAGCTGCTCAGGTTAATTAAGGTAAAAAACATCTAATGTATACTGAAAAAGAGTATACTTTAGGTCTTAAAAACCCAAACAAAGGTCTTGCAGAGCAATGAAAACGACAAAAAGACCAAATATATACTCTGCAAGACCTTTCATTAAGTCTACGAAACTCAATGGATATTGAAAATAATTTAACGATTGGTCTCAAAGATCAAAAAGTAGGTCTCCGAAACCAAAATTTTGGTCTTCGAAACCTAATTTATTTTGAAAAAATCAAAAATTTTGCTTTTTGAAACCAAATGGATATTGAAAAAGACCTATTGATTGGTCTCCGAGACTTTACATTTGCTCTCTAAGACTCAATTTATGCTAAAAAAAACGTAACGATTGGTTTTCGAGACCTAAAGTTAATTTTTTGAAAGTATAATTACCCTCAATTGCCAGTAAACGGAATTCACGATTTCGAATATATTGGTATATTTGTTTGATAATATATATAAATGATTGTTGATATATTGTTATGGCTCATAAAAAAAAACGACATGGAAACATTTGAGATTTCAGTAAAACGATTTGATGAATTTGCAACAGAATATGCAGATAGATTTAAGAATATTGATTCATATCGTAAGCATTTTGATAAATTCTGTGATTTGATTGAAAATAGGAAACCCAGAATATTAGAATTAGCTTGTGGACCAGGTAACGTGACAGGATACTTAAAACAAAAGTTTCCTAATTCAAAAATAATAGCTATCGATTTAGCACCTCGAATGATTGATATAGCAAGACAAAATATAAAAGATGTTGATTTTAGATTAATGGATGTTCGAGATGTAAAATCATTGGATTTAGAGTTCGATTCAATAATGTGCTCCTTTTGCTTACCGTTTTTATCAAAGATTGATACTGATAAATTGATTTCAGATTGCTCAAAAAAAATGATTAAAAATGGATTGTTTTATATAAGCACAATGGAAGGCAATGAATCTAAATCAGGATTTGAATCAACTAGCTTTTCAGGTGATTCTAAGGTATATTTTAATTATCACATGCAACAGGATTTAATGGATTCATTAGTGAAAAATGGATTCTCGATTAACTATAATATTCGCCAAGATTATTACGAATCAAATGGAAATGTAACGATTGATTTAATTATGATTGCGAAGAAAAATTAACGAGCCAGAACAAACGCTCAGTCGTTAAATAATGCATTGTTGAAGGTGAAAAATAGAGACCTTGAATTGGTAAAACATTTGATTGTAAAAGACCAAAATGTAAATGTTTGCTATTTGAAACCCAATATACCCTTACTGTTCCAATAATTAACTCTGGAGCAAAATTTACAAATTTACATATTCGTATTAAAACTATTTACAGTACCTTTGAATATGAGTGTTTTAGGATATAAATAAACTATGAAATAAACACATTAACCATCATTCAATATCGTTTTGTATAATAAATTGAACAATTAAAAAGATGAAAACATTTTTCAAAAAATTACTCTTCTTTGGCAGTTTTACTTTTCTAACTTCAGTTATTTTAGCTCAAGATTTGAACCTAAAATATCTTTTGCCCGAAGGTAATAATCTAAATTCGGTTCAAATGGTGACAACAGATATTGGCTATGCTGTTGGAGACATGGGTGTAATTTTAAAAACAAACGATGGCGGTTCATCGTGGAATGTAAAAAGGAGTACATATTCAAAACTTCAATCTGTACATTTTATTAATCCCGATACTGGCTATGCAGCAGGGCATGGTATTATAAAAACTATAGATGGAGGTAATCATTGGGATACTATTTATTCATCATCATCAGTGCTTTTAAATGTAATATCATTTATTGATGCAAAAATTGGTTATGCCGTTGGTGATGGTGTAATTGTAAAAACAGTAGATGGAGGTAAAACATGGAATACAACAACATATTGCTCTAATTGTGAGCTAAACTCAATAACTATTCTTAATAAAGATACCTGTTATGTTGTAGGTACAAATGGTATTATAAAAACAATCGATGGAGGAATCAATTGGGTGGAACAAAGTATTGGCTTAAATGCAACATTAACTTCAGTATGTTTCCCCAAAACAGAAACTGGTTATATTGCAGGATGGAATGGAATACTATATAAAACTGTTGATGGTGGAAACATCTGGTTTAAACTAGATAGTATAAGTTCTCGTTCATATAAATCTTTATGCTTTTCTGATGCGAATTCAGGTGTTGTAATGAGCGATAATGAGATACTGAAAACAATCGATGGAGGAAAACATTGGACAGAACTATTTAAAACGAATGACATTAATCCAATTAATTCAGTATCGATTATTAATCAAAATCGAGGAATAGTAGTTGGGAACAACGGTTTAATTATAAAAACAATTGATAATGGAATAAACTGGGATACTATATCTTATGTGAATGGAAACCGATTAACGGCAGTTACATTTCCAACCCACGATACTGGATATATACTTGGTGGAGGAAAAATTCTTAAAACAATAAATGCTGGCGACGATTGGATTGTTCAAAAAGAAGGTCCTTCGAACATAAAAGCAATTAGTTTTAGAAATTCACTACTAGGATATACTGCTGGTACAAATGGAACCATGTATAAAACAAGCGATGGAGGAATCCATTGGAATAAGCTTACAACTGGTACAACAAATAACTTAAAATATTTATCATTTCCTTCAGACAAAATTGGTTACGCTTTTGACGATAGTACTATTATTAAAACGACAAATGGGGGTATTTCGTGGTCGCAAGTTTATTGCTTTCATAAAGCCATTAGGTTCAATTCTGTGTTTTTTCTAGATTCAATGATTGGATTTGTTTCTGTTTCACCTTTAGGTTTATATAAAACAATAAATGGTGGATTAACTTGGACAATTCTAAATTTTAAACCAAGCTCAGATGTTTCATCATTATTTTTTCTTAATCCCGATACTGGTTTTGTAACGCAACAATATACAGGATTTATCTATAAAACAACCGATGCTGGAATAACATGGAATCAAGTATATAAAAATTATAGTAGTGGACTTTCGTCAATATATTTTAGTAATGATTCAATTGGTTATGCCGTTGGTGGGTATACCGATTTGCTTTTTGATTGTACTATTATTATCAAAACAACCAATGGTGGAACAACTTGGGTTCCTCAGAAATGGAATGCCAATAGTGCTTTATTATCGTTATGTGTAACTGATTCGAATACCTGCTATATAGTAGGTGATGGGGGGATTTTTAATAAAATAACTAATGAAGGAAATGTAATTTCAGATATCAAAATAGATGCTAAAAAGGACATTATTCTTTATCCAAATCCTTCAACTGGTTCGTTTATCGTTAAAGGTATTCCAATCCATTCGAATGTTACAGTTACAAATATTTTAGGACAAATAATTTCATCAACTAATAACGGTGAAAATGAAGAATTAACAATTTCAATTCCCGATTGTGGTGTTTATTATGTTAAAATTACAAACGAGATGTTTTCTCATTTTCAAAATGTAATAATAACTCGTTAAATATTTAGATTAATTTGAAGAATTATAAAACTAAAAGTTGAATATTTATATACATTTTTGATTGTATCTATGCATTATAAACTAACGTAATTTTTAATAATATGAAAACATTTTCGGTAACTATTCAAGACAATAAAGAAAACATCTTTGTTGAATTAATGAAAAGTGTTTCGTTTGTCAAAAATATAGAAGAAATATCCAATGCCAACGAAATACCCCATTGGCACAAAGCTATTCTCGACCAACGATTAGAGAGCAATAGCTTAGACAATCTGAATTGGGATGACGTACAAAAAGAAATAAATAGCAAATATGGGATATAAAATAATTATTAATCTCTCTGCAAGGATTGATATTATTGAAACTATAGATTGGTACAATGAACAACAAGAAAATTTAGGACTTCGTTTTTATAAAAATATTCAAACAACGATCAAAAGTATACCAAAGAATCGCTATTCGATATAAAACGATACGAACTGCAATTGTTGAAAATTTCCCTTACATGCTTCATTACACAGTTTCACCAGAATTAGCAACGATAGAAATTCTTGCTGTTATTTGCACATATAGAAATCCCGATTCGTGGTTTGATAAGACGAAATAATTTTACAATTTTATCTGGAGTTCTATAGCAATATAGAGCTCCATTTTTGTTTGTATTAACTATATTTGTGTCATAATCAAAAGCTAATGTCGCGAACAAAACTCGTAATCTTATTCCTATTATTTGTAGCAACAACAAACGCTCAGTCGTTTAACAATCCATTGTTGCGAGCAATAAAAAATAGAGACCTTGAACTCGTAAAACAATTGCTAGCAAAAGGCCAAGATGTAAATGTTTGCGAACAAATACAATATTCAAATCCTTGTGTAAATTCATCGCAAGTGACATTTAATCAATTATTGCTTAAAAAGTCATACTTTCAAATATTTGCCGATAGTTTGGGTTCTATTCCTGTACCAAAAAATGAAGTATCAATTTCGACAGTCGATGGAATAAAATGTGTGTATGAAGAAATAGAAGCACCAGCAGTAAATGAAGTATTTCTTTGTAATCCATTGTTATTGGCTATCGATTTGGAAGATACCAGTATAGTGAATCTATTACTAGCATCGGGGGCAAAATTGAACTCTGCATGCGAGTATAAAAACCGTACTTCGATATTGCCCATTCATTTTGTATTCGATAAACTTCAATTTTGTACAAGTTACGATGATAAGAAAACGGGTGAAGCCATCCTTCAATCGCTATTAAAGTACAATTGCAATCTTAATAGTAGCACAACAAAGAAATACGATACACCAATTCATAACGCCATAAGGCTAGGAGATGCAAAGCTTTTAAAGCAATTAGTCGATATGGGTGCAGGTTTTGACTATGCCGAATCGGTCAATAACAATGGTTCGTTACTAGATTTTGCCATAAGATTGAGCTATGCCACAAACGATGAAATACTTTCGTATCTATACCAACAAAACTTGAAAACGAGCAACGACACAATGCTTTTTTATGCTCTCGATATACATCATTGGTCAAATGATTATTCTTTACATCTAAATAAAGGATTGAATAAAAATTGGAAATACGAAGGCAAATATCATTGTTTAACACCCCTTTGTTATGCACTAAAACTTGGTGATGTTAAATCGGCTCGTCGTTTGATTTCGGCAGGAGTCGATTTGCAATTGTGCAATCCTCTCGATTATGCAATTTCGTCAGCTAAAAAATATTCGCAAATGGACGACATCGTTTCTGAGTTGATGAGCAAAAAGGCTGGTGTAAGTTCAACTGAAAAGCTTGTTTCGTTTATCGTAAATAGTACAATAAAAAATGCGGATAGTTTACTTGCATTGTATAAGGTTGATTCAAATATAATTCATAAGTACAAAACCGAAAAAGTTCAAAAAGACTCATTGGCAAAAGCCGATAAAATAAAAGCTGATGAACAAGAACAAGCAGCAATTCGTCAAAAAGAATATGAAGAAGAAAATTCTTTTCGTAATAAAGTTAATTCCAAAATATACATTCCTTACGATACATGGTTTTTGAGTGCATCTGTTTTGAGAATGCAACAAAATCCAGCTTTCGAAATTAGTTTTGCATATCAAGATGAAAATAGTGGCACAGGTTATTTTAAACTCGATAAACACATCGACGGTCCATTCTTTGGCTGTGAATTAATGATCGACAAAAAGAATCAATTCTTAGCTCCTAAAATTGGTTATGATTACTATGGTATTTTGTTCGGTTACAAAGTCAATTTGTTATACTATAATTCTTCGGGTAAGTCTGCTTTCGTTTTTCGTCCTGAACTTGGTTTATCGTTGCTGAAAGTTTATTTAGGAATTGGTTATAATTTTAATATCAATGGATATGATATTATTCATAATTCATCGACGGTAACATTTACTGTGAATTTTCCTTTGAAATGGAAGAAGAAAGAAGTTCGTTATTATTGATATGTATTTTATATTAAAATATAGTTCCAAAGTCAATCAAGAGGGCTAAAACAGCCAGTGATGGGGGGTGGGAG
>Ga0302286_10001126_pt1 | contig 20210 bp, 18 predicted proteins | sample III_Fen_E2_3_FD_198765 | JGI IMG/M metagenome (GOLD analysis project Ga0302286, IMG submission 198765) | Peat permafrost microbial communities from Stordalen Mire near Abisko, Sweden - III_Fen_E2_3 | ecosystem: Environmental > Terrestrial > Soil > Wetlands > Permafrost | place: Sweden: Abisko...
TGTCCTGAACCTGTAGTATTCGCTTTATCTCACTGTTTGAGACATCCGGAAGTGTTACCGGCATAAATAAAAGTGATCCTTCATCAAGTGGTGGAATAAATTCCGTTCCCAGACTTAAAAACATGGGGATACTCACTAATAAGGCAACAATATTAATTCCGATGGTGGTTTTACGCCTCTTCAGACAGAGTTTTAACAAAGGAGTGTATAATCGTTCCAGAAAACGGGTTATTGGATTTACACTTTCCGGTTTAAGTTTTCCTTTCATGAAGAAGGAAATGAGTACCGGCGTAAGGGTAATGGCCAGAAATGCATCAATGAGCAAAATAAAGGTCTTTGTATATGCCAACGGATGAAACATTTTTCCTTCCATCCCTGTCAACATAAAAACCGGTAAAAATGAGGCAATAACAACTATTGTTGAGTAAAAAACACCTGGTCCTACCTGTTTCGAAGCTTTTTCTATAATTGATTCACGTACTTCTTTTTTCATCTTAACTACTGTTTGTCTAATCGGCGACTTTACGCTTTTACATTTTCAACCTCGTTTGCCAGTCGCCTGTATGAATTTTCAACCATCACGATACTGTCATCAACAATAACACCTATTGCCAGTATGATTCCGGTTAGAGACATAATGTTCGATGAAATACCAAATGCATTCAGCAGTATAAAGGCAATGGCTATTGAGACAGGCATCTGAATTAAAATAATAAGTGCACTTCGCCAGTGTAATAAGAAAAAAAACACAACCAGCGAAACGGCGAACATCACTTCCAACAATGTTCCCTTTACCGATTTCACGGCTTCTTCAATTAATGTACTTCGATCATAAGAAGTCTTAAAAGTAACCCCTGAAGGAAGTCCTTTTGAAACTTCTTTCATCTTTTCTTTTACAGCTGCAATTACTTTATCGGCATTTTCGCTATAACGCATGACAATGATCCCGCCCACTACTTCTCCTGCTCCATTTTCATCGAAAATGCCTAACCGGATATCCCCACCTTCCTGAACACTTCCTATATCCTGAATAGTGACCGGAATACTGTTATATACACCAACCGAGATCTTCTCGACATCTTCCTTTTTTTTGATATATCCTAACCCTCTGACAATATAACTCATGCCGGACATTTCTATTTTCCGACCGCTGACATCATTATTATTCTCTTTTGTGGCTTTGAGGACATCTGACAGAGTGATATTATAATAAGTAAGCTTGTTCGGATCAATAACAATCTGATATTGTTTTTGAAATCCACCATAAGAAGCAACCTCACTAACTCCGGGAACTGACTGAAGAGCAAATTTTACATACCAGTCCTGTAAAGCTCTTAATTCTCCGAGGTCATATCCTTTTGCATTTAAAGTGTACCAAAAAATATGTCCAACTCCCGTTCCATCAGGTCCAAGAGTTGGTGAAACCCCAGAAGGCAACAACTGTTGGGCTGAGCTAAGTCGTTCAAGGACTCTCGTTCGTGCCCAGTAAACATCAGCGTCATCTTCAAAAATCATATATACGAAACTCATTCCAAACATCGATGACCCCCGGATATTTTTCACTTTAGGTATTCCCTGAAGATTAGACACAAGGGGAAACGTTACCTGATCTTCAATAACCTGTGGACTTCGTCCCGGCCATTCTGTAAAAACGATCACCTGATTTTCTGAGACATCCGGAATGGCATCAATCGGATTTTTCCCAACAGAATAAATACCCCAGAGGAATAAAATTCCGGCTATTACTAAAACAACATATTTGTTTCGTAAAGAAAAGGAAATTAATTTTTCAACCATAATGGTTTTAATTAAGCACTGAATTTGCCATCCAACAGTGAATAATTCGAAATGAAAAATTAAATTTCAGGAACCGAAACTATATCACTGAGTTTATAAAGGACTATTTCTTTTTAGGCTCAACTTTTTTAGTTGCTTCTTTTTTTACGAGATTCATGCCACATTTTGGACATTTTCCCGGTTTTGCCGTCAATACTTCAGGATGCATTGGACAGGTATACATCACTTTTGCAGGAACTTTCTTTTTCTGCTGATTATCTGTCTTCACTACCGATGATTTAGCCGATGGTTTTACTGTTTGACTTATCACTCCTGAATTTAGAGCAAAACAAAATATAGAAATATAAATTACCTTTTTCATAATGATTACTATTTTTTTATTAAATACTTTCCGACTTAAAAGAAGATGTAACTTTTTTCCATTTGTTTAACAGCACTATTAAATTTATTGAACAGCTTCATAGCCTGACTTTCATTTTTTTTATTTTTAGTATACAGTTGCAACTTATTAACACTTGACTTATTAATGATATTAATGACCTGATTATTCATACAATAGTTTTCAACGGTCAAATATGAATGGATATCATTTTCAATATCTAAAATGGCACTTGATTTTAGTAAAAATCCATCTACACCTGTTTTTATCAGACTTATTATATATTCATCATTCCCAAACATGGTAAATGCAAATATCTTTAAATTCGGCAACCTATTTAGGGCTTTTTTTACGACTTCAATTCCATTAAGATGAGGTATGTCGACATCCATCAATATTAAATCGGGTTGTTGGTCTGTCAATAGCTCAATAAAATCTTCTCCATTCGATGCTTTTCCGATAATTTCAGCACAATTCTCGACATTTATTAAAAAGGTTAATCTTTGCCTGAAAGTAAGATTATTATCAACTAGTATTAACTTTGGTTTCTTCATTCTGAATTTAGATATTGACACAATGTTTTCGGTTAACAACCCATGGAAAAAAAAGCAGTTTCCTCTTTTTTGTGTTTTTATGAGTATCAATTTCTGTTTTGACTAAAATATCGTTTTTATGAGAACATAAATTGATTCCAATCTTATTCTTTTCAGTAAAATAGAATTTACCACTCATAACGCTTTTAATTGCATTTTCAAGTTCATTAAATCCGCTTGATTTAAGTATAAACCCTTTAGCCCCGATTTTCAGCATCTTATCATAATACTCGGTTTCTGAAAACACTGTAAAACCAATAATCTTCAGTTCCGGCATTATTTCAAGTGCTCTTTGAGTCGCCTCGAACCCATTCATAAGGGGCATATCGATATCCATTAATACTAAGTCAGGTTTTAAATACGTGAGAAGGGTTAAAAATTCTTCTCCATTTGATGCTTCACCAATGATTGATCCAACATCTTCATAGTTAATAATTGCTTTTAGTCCGTGACGAAAAATCAGGTGATCATCTACAATTATTATATCAGGTTTAATCTTGACATTTCGATTCATTTATTTCTTGCATTTTACGTGAATTATCTCGAAGCTAAATTCCACTGAATTTACTCTAGAAAAATAAGATACTACTAAAATAAATCATATGGAATTATTAAAGTATACCTTCTTACCTAAAGAAGTATTTCATGTTGTTAAAATGAGTGATTTAAGTCCCTGCAAAAGGACTATGTTGTAAATCACTCTTTGATTTTAAAATTGCATTTTGAAAATTAATGAATATTTATTTTAATGATATTTTGAGAGTAAGTTTTGAAACTATTTATATTCATCTCATACTAATTTAAATGAAGATGTTTTACGGTGATTTTATTGCAACAAGATGTGCCCTGTCTAAAAAAAAATTGAATTTGAGTAATGGCATATTTATATTTATTTTTGAATTAATAAAAAAGAATAAATTTCAGAACTTAACAATTTTATTTTTAATTGCATAGAGTATAAGTGCCGGGGTATTTCTACAAAAGGTTTTTTCTAACAAATTAGACCGGTGAGACTTGATGGTCAAGGGGCTAATATCAAGATTAACAGCAATTTCTTCATTCGTAAGACCCAGACAAATTTGTTGCAAAACCTCAATTTCTCTGTTTGTAAGTTTCTGAGCTGTAACTAATTTCACATCAGATGATCTTCCTATGTTATTGATAATTTTTCTCAATAATTCGTTGGAGAAATAGCTATCCCCCCTCATTACATTTAGAATTGCGTTCTCAAGTTCATTAATACCACATGTTTTTAGTATGAAACCTTTTACTCCTCTGTCCAACATTTTATAATAAAACTCCTCGTTACTGAACATACTGAGTGCAATAATTTTTAAATCAGGATTTTTTTCAATGGCCATGACAGTAGTATCAAACCCATCCATGTGAGGCATGTCAATATCCATTAAAACCAAATCAGGAGTTAATTGCGACAGAAGATCAATAAACTCAATTCCGTTAGACGCTTCTCCGATGACATTTGCAACATTTTGTGAGCTAAGTATAGACTTCAAACCCTGACGAAAAATAAGGTGGTCATCTACAATTATAATGTCAGGTATCTTATTTGAAGAGGAAATCATTTATTCGTGATAATTATTTTGTAAAATTTCTAACTTGTTATTCAATCGAATTCACAATTGTAAAATTATAAATTTTACAATCATGCAAATGGGATAAAAAGAGTAAACTTCGAAGTTAGAAGAAGTATTTATGGGTGATAAAAGGTGGAGATGAATATCAGTCAAAAGGATTAGTTTGCATATCTGGCAAAAAGAACATCTTTTTTTAATTTAAGTGATGACCATGTTTATCCTTCATAAAAACCAGGACAAACACATATGGTCTATTCACAGAAAATCTATTTTTTTGTCATCCGGATCAATTGAATTGAACTTCACGCGGCTCACATTAAATCGTTTTAAAGGAGTTAGAAGTGAATATTCAGGTTTATCATTTCTTTCATGATTCCAATTGAAATCCGGAAACTTGGATTACTCTCATTTACAGAAATGTAAAAGTAATAATTGATTTAGTTTTCCTTTTATTTTGGGGGTTTTCATATTACAATCAGGTTAGTGCAACAATAATAATCAGAGCCAACAGCATCTCGTTTTTGAAAGTTTTGCGTTAATGGATTGGCCCCTTTTTTTTTGTCACTATAAGATTAGAATCTTCTGAGATAATAAGTCAGTTTTGTAGTTTAGTGCTTTCGAGATATTTTTTAATATCTGTAAAAAAGTAATTACCACCTTTATTTACCTGATTAATGGCCTTTTCGAATTCATTAATATGACACGATTTAAGAATATATCCTCTGACTCCCAGCTCAATCATCTTGGAATAATACTCTTCATTTCCATACATAGAAAAAACTATTATCTTTAAACCCGGTTTTAATTCAAGGGCTTTTTTAGTTGCCTCTATTCCATTCATTTCTGGCATATCGATATCCATTAAAACCAAATCAGGAGTTTTAGTTGCCAGGAGTTTAATAAATTCAATGCCATTGGACGCCTTGCCTATAACCTTGGCTATATTTTCAACTGTAATAAGAAGAATCAGGCTTTGGCGAAATGTTTGATTGTCATCTACAATAATAATGGTTGGCTTTTTCATAGTTTTAGTTTATCAAAAATATTCATATGGAATAATCCTAATTATTTTGGAAAACTGAACAGTAAAATTAATCGAATAGAATTAAATCATTACTAACTAAAATATGTATTTTTTATGATTAAAAGGAGTATTTGGATCGGTCTAAAAGATGAGTTACTTATCCATAATAAGGAGTACATTTTGTTAATTTTATTTGTTCATATAATTTTACATTCTTTAAAACAGACTTTACATAAAAAAAACGAGTCAATCATAAATGATTGACTCGTTTTTTTTAGTTTTAATCTAATATTTTGTTATTATGGCAGATCTGATCTGTAAGTAAACAGACAATGAAGCAACGTTAGATTTGAACAATCTTGTTTTTAATTGCGTAAAGTATAAGTGCCGGAGTATTTTTACATACCGTTTTTTCTAACAGGTTTGATTTGTGTGATTTCACTGTTTTTGGGCTTATAAAGAGTTTTTCAGCAATTTGGTCGGTATTTAACCCGAGACATATCAGTTGCAAAATCTCAATTTCTCTTTCTGTTAAATTTTCAAGAGCTGTTTGTTTAGTTGTATTTGTACGTCCAAAATTGTTAATGATCTTTCTCAAAAGTTCATTTGAGAAATAGGTATCACCCGACATAACATTTTGGATAGCGGTTTCAAGTTCGTTAATCCCACTTGTTTTAAGAATGAAACCTTTTACTCCCCGATCAATCATTTTATAATAATATTCCTCATCACTGAACATACTGAAGGCAATTATTTTTAATTCAGGCAAAATTTCAAGAGCCTTTTCAGTTGCATCCAACCCATTCATGCGTGGCATATCTATATCCATCAGAACCAGATCGGGTTTCAAATCCGACAAAATTTCAATAAATTCTATCCCATTGGATGCTTCTCCAATTACATTAGCGATGTTTTCTAATGTTATAATTGACTTCAATCCTTGTCGAAAAATCAAATGATCATCAACAATAATAATGTTAGGTTTCTTTGTAATTATTGAATTCATGTTACAAAAGTATAAATAATTATGATATAAGCTGCGTTTATATACAACTGATTTAAATTAAGCTTTACAAATTAAGCATTTTTTAATTCTTTCTCATTCACTCTCAAAATTCATATTTAAAAAGATAAAATATTCAATTATTTCAGCATCGTATCATATCAAATATTCACTGTAAACAAATAATTGACCCCTTTGCCTGGTTCACTCTGCAGATCTACTTTTCCACCGATCGTATGAAGGCGGTTTTGAAGATTAAACAATCCTAACCCTGTATGTTCTGCAATTTTTTCGTTAATATCAAAACCCGAACCATTATCTTTATATTGCAATTGAATCTGATTACCACTATCTTTTATTTGAATGTGAATTATGCTGGCATGAGCATATTTAAGCGTATTGTTGATGCATTCAATAATTGCCCTGTAAAGAGCCGTTTCAATATCACCATCAAAACGTCTAATGGTATTACTTTCGAAAATAATGTTGTACTTATCGGTTTCATTCAGCTTTTCAACAAAGCTCTTAATCGCAGCACTTAATCCATAATTTGTAAGCAAATGAGGGCTTAACTTCGTAGAAATTTCTTTTACCGTTGTAAGGGCTTCTTCCAGAATTTCTCCTGCTTTTGAAATAATTTCATCCCTCGACTTATTACTGTTGGGTCTTTCCGACCATTGAAGGTAAAGTTTAATGGTCGATAACAAGGGTCCTAATCCATCATGCAGTTCTTTTGAAAAATGGGATCTTTCTTTTTCTTCTGTCTGAATTATGGCCTTTACCATATTCTTTTGGAACTCTTTTTTTTCTGTAATATCATGTACCACCCCATACACTTTATTGTCCAAAGCCACATAATTCAGCAATATTTCAACAGAAACCACGGTAAAATCATTCCGAAGGCATTCCACTTCAAAAATACGACTTTGATTTATTTTGGCAGTAGTATAAAGAAAGTTTTCCAACTCCTCATGATCATCTGTCAGAACTAACTGAGTCAGTTTCATCTTGTCTAATTCTTTTTCAGTATAACCAAAAATAGTGTAAAAAGCGCTGTTAAAATATTCGAACCGGGCATTCTTACAAATAAATATCCCATCATTGATGTTTTCGGAAAGCATCTTGTATTTCTTATTGCTGGTTTTAAGCAATTCCTCCATTTTTTTTCGGGCCGTGATATCCTTATTGCTTCCTCGTGTCCCTTTAAAAAAGCCGAATGTATCGTAAACCGGTCGGCAATAATGACCAATCCAGCGGATTGATCCATCTTTTCGGTAGATCCGGTACTGGATTTCATGGTCGCATTTAACACACGATTTTTCATTTTCCCTGTGTTCCTGATAGATCTTAAAATCATCAGGATGAATAATATCATATATAAGATGTGAATTATTTCCATAATCCAGGGATGTGTATCCTGTAATCCGTTCACAGGAAGGAGAGCAATATATCATTTCATCTACCGGTCCAATCCAGAATTCCCAATTTGTGGCAAAATCTGCAACCGTACGGTATTTTTCTTCTGTTACAATCAATGCGTCATTTGCATTTAATAATTCAGCCGTGCGTTCTTTTACCTGTGCTTCGAGATCATTATGTGACTCAATCAGGGCTTTTTCTGCAAGTTGATGAGCAGCCAGCAAGCGAATGGTCGTTATGCCATGAGCCAGATCACTGGATAGTTTTGATAATAACTTAATCTCATCATCCAAAAAAGAGTAGGGCTTTTTAGAATAGATGGTTAAAGCTCCAAAAGTGAAATCGCCTGTGATCAGTGGGAAAACAATCGAAGACCCATAGCCTAACCTTAAAGCTTTTTCCAGCCAGAGTTCAGAGTTTGTATAGGTCAATATATTATTACAAATTCCTGGCTGTCCTGTGCGAATGGCAACTCCTGTTGGTCCTCGTCCAAATTCATTATCTTCCCAACTAAGTTGTATGGCATCAAAATAACCATCATCAAATCCGGCACTTGCCATGGGACGAATTGATTTTTCCTCATTGTATTCAACGTACCCGATCCAGGCCATCTCAAAATCAGTTTCCTCCACAATAATGTTGCATACCTTTTTTAAATATTCAACTTCTTCAAATGGTTGAGACATGGCCTGACTACTTTTTCCAAGTGCCGACAATGTCATATTTAACTTTCTCAGAGCTTCTTCTTTCTCTTTGCGCTCAGTGATGTCAATTAAAGAGCAGACTACATTTCGAACCGATCCATCTGATTTAAGAAGTACTTCAGCGTCTTTTAACAACCAGGTTACTTCATCCGGGTTTCCTACACTGATTCCAAATTCAACATCCTGATTTGATTGAAGGGTTTCATAAACAGATTCAATTACCCGATCAGACTTTACAAATCCGGAACCATCCACATGGATCATATTCCAACCCGTATCAAAGGGGATATTTCCCATCAGTTGTTCATCACTGATCCCCAGTAATTCAATTGCCTTCGGATTACTCATTATGATTTTAGAATCCGGACCAAAAAGGACGACACCAACAGGCATATCTTTTATCAGGTATCTGAACCTTTTTTCGCTTTCAATTAGCGCCAGATTTGCTTCCTTCCGTTTAGTAATATTCCGGATGGATCCACCAAATCCAACTATGTGTTCATCATTGTCATGCAGTGGATTAAATATGGTTTCATAGAAACGTACGTCTCCATCCGGCAGTGGAACTTTTATTTCTGAAATTATCGAATTGTTAGTCTCACTTACTTCTTTCATCAGATGATTTAATTCGGATGATAAAATTCCGGGTAACCCAATATCAGGAAAAGTGGATCCTATAATTTGTGGAAGTTCAAGATTAAATTCTTTGCAGAAACTGTTGTTTGCACCTGTCAGACAACCCGATAAACCCATGCTAAAAATACCATCACGACTTGAATTATAGATAGTCGAATACCGTTCTTCACTGATAAGCAAGGCTTCCTGTGTCCTTTTACTTTCCGTAATATCGCTCGAGAACATCACAAATTGGTTGATTTCACCGGAGATCTCTTTTATCGGATAAAAAGTCAGATCGTATATTCTTTCATTGCGTGCATCTTCAAACCTGATTGATGATCCTGTTGCAATCATTTCATTTATTTGTGCCCGTCGAATTACCTTTTTTTCATCAGGCAACAGCGACAACCAGTTTTTGCCAATCAGCTCGTTACAGGGTAGTCCCCAACGTTTAGCAGCCGTCTGATTTGCTCCCAGAATGACACCTTCGATATTCATCATCATTATCGTCTCTGTTACCCCATTAAATACGGCATCCAATCTGCGTTCACTGGTTAATAATGCTTTCTGTGCATATTTTTGTTCTGTAATATCCCTGAAAATAGTTACAAAAGTTCCTTTTCCGGGCGAAAATGCAGATATATTGATATGCTTATTCAACTCTGGAGAATACGTTTCAAACGAAGTAGACATACCGGTTGATTCAACCTGAGCATAAATATCCAGATGAGGAGCTTCTGTTGTTGAATAAATATCTGTAGCTTTCTTGTGTGAAATATTAGTTTGATTAATCCCGGTAATCCTTTCATATGCCGGGTTAACTTCTTTAAGGATATAATCAACCGCTTTACCAGAACTATCAAAAATGAGTTCGTGTACAGCTAATCCTTCTGACATAGAACTGTAGATTTCGGAAAGCTTCCGCTTACTTTCTCTTAACGCATTTTCCATCCCAACACGCTCGGTAATATCATGACAAATAAAGGTTGCACATATTGGCATTCCGTAATCATCAAATATGAATTTATTGTCAAGTAGAATGTTAATCAGGTGATGGTCTTTTGCTTTGACTCGATATTCAAAACTATCATTCAACATTTCACCTTTCAACATTCTTTCCATCCTGTCAATAAATGTGAGTTTACTTTCATCATCCATTAAGTCAATGACATTCATGGAAGTCAACTCATCAACTGAATAACCGGTTATCACAACCAGTGCATCATTGGCTGTTAAGAATTTCTGAGTTTTCAGATCAATTTCAAAAATGCAGGTTGGTGCATACTTTACAAGTTCCCTGTATTTCTTTTCCGATTCCTTAAGAGAATCTTCCAGTTTCCTGGATTGAGTAACATCCCGGCTGAAACTAACAACATGTTCAACCTTTCCATTATTAAAAACCGGGAAGAAATTGTGTTCAAAGATATATTCATCACGTACGTCTTCGAACTGAACTGAATTTCCCGAACCAAACACTCCATCAAGATGTGACATTCGTGAAGCAAGAATATCATCAGAGAAAAGTGTTGATATATTTCGACCTTTTAATTCTGTAAGATCACGGTTTAATCGTGCTGCAGCAGTGATATTGGCATCAACAATCAGTCCTTCTCTATCAAATAAATAAATGGACTCTTTTGTGGCATCTAAAATGGCACGTAGATTATCCTTACTTAGTTCCAATTCTTTCTCCGCTTTTTTCCTGTCGGTTACATCATGAATCAGAAAATAAAGCATTGTTTTTTCACCAAATTGAATAGGTCCTGAATAGACTTCAACATCCCTGATTTCACTTGTAACCAACCTGTGCTTAAAGAAAAAGTAATTTCTGTTTTCTTTTTTAGCAGTCTGAATTTCTTCCGTGATCTCTTCGTTGGTGAGGAAATTAATTTCAGCCATGTTTTTAGAACACAACTCTGATTTTGACCAACCATAATAACTGCAGGCTATTTGATTAGCATCGACAATATCTCCTGTCTCAGGATTTATCATCAGCATGACAGAATGATTATCCTGAAACAATGATTTATAACGTTCTTCGCTCTGATGTAAAGATTCTTCAGTCCTTTTCCGTTCACTTATATTTCTGGCAATAATACTTGATCGTTCGATTCCGTTTGAGTCTTTGAATATAGTAGAGGTCATTTCTACCGGAAAAACAGCCCCATCTTTATGAAGGTAGTTAAGCTCACCTTTGAAACTTCCGGTTTTTCTTCTTTCCTCAAGGGCAAGGATTATACGCGGATCATTTTTATCCAGAATATCATCTCTATTAAGACTGATAATTTCTTCTTTATCTCTGCCTAACATTTTTTCGGCGGCCGGATTAACCGAATAAATAGTTCCATCAGGATTTGTAAATAATATAGCATCCGAACTATTCTCAAAAAGCGATCTGAAATGTTCATTGCTTTCAAATAATACCTTTTCCTGTTGCTTGCGTTTGGAAATATCATGCAAGAATGTTACGTATTGTCCTCCTTCCACCTGTCTGTATTGAACACTGGCTTCGATAATCAGAATACTTCCATCTTTTCTGCGGTGTCGGGTTTCAAAACGATCTTCTCCCAGTTTTGTTAATTTCTTTAAATGCAAGTCAATATCAGTAACATTTTCATAGACTTGCACATCATGAATACGCATTGTCAGCAATTCAGGCCGGGAATATCCACTCATAAGACAATAGGTATTATTTACTTCCAGAAAACAGCCCCGCCTATCCGTAATCCAAAAACCGTCAAGCGCAGTGTCAATAATAGCATTCCGCTTCGCTTCACTTTCACGGAGTATTTCTTCGTTTAGAATACTCTCTGTAATATCCCGGGTAACCATGATCGCATTTTTCACATGCTCGCCTTCTATAACCGGGGATATGCAGGTTCTGTACCAGATTATCTCCCCGTTTAAATCTTTGCCTTCCGAAATAAAGGTTTGAGTTGTGGATTGTTCGAAAACAAGCTTCAGTGAATGGTTCATTGTTTCATGATACTCCGCCAGGGTCCATTCACAGAAGTTCTTACCGATGCAATCTTTTGGCATATTCCCGGGCAAAGACCGGTTCATATACAGAATCGTACCTTGTTTATCCAATTGAATAATAATTTCCGGAGCATTTTCGGTGATGGAACGAAGAAGTTCTTCGTTTTTTCGTAAACGTTCTTCTGCCTGCTTGCGCAGAAGAGCGGTCCCGATATACAACGCTATACCTTCCAGAAATTCAACGTTGTTACTATTAAAAACATCTTTGCGGTGATCGTTGAATTGAATCAGACCTACGATTTTATCATTCCCACGGATGGGAATAAGTGCTACCGATTCATATCCATGCAATGAACACTGCTTTCGGGTATTCAACCTGTCATCATTATCGGAATAATCTACTGGTTTTCTATATGAATTTTCGGTCCACCAACTGCCACCCTGAGTAACATTATGATCTGTATAATTGACGCAGCCAGATATAATCAGGCCACAGGTACAAGCCAGTTGTTCGTTTCCTTCTTTATCCCTGCATATTTTCCCTTTTTTGTCCTGTTCAATCAGGGTATTTTCAGTCGACAGGAAATCACTTGAAAATCCTAAATGATCTGTGTACGGATAGTCATTCCCTTCCTGCAACCTTATTCCTACTGCATCGAAGCCGGTTTTAATTTTCAATTCAGTCAAGGCACGATGAAGGGTGTCTTGTATATCTCCCGGATCGTTCAGTATCTGTAAAATTTTGCGGGTTAAACTTCTATATTTATTGGTTTGTTTTCGTTCGGTGATATTCAACATGGTCATCAAACATTGATCACCGTTTTGAGTCAGAATTCCGGTTAACAGAACATCGATGTGCAAGGAATCATTCGGAGTAAGAATGACCTCACAGGTGTTTTTGGATTTATTTTTAAATATTATTTCCAGGAAGTTATTATAGACGGATTTATACTCGTCCAACACAAAAAAACCAAACATACTGTTTTTTAAGTTGAGACGCTCTTTTCCTAATATTCTGGCTCCGGTAAAATTAAGATCGAGTATTTCACCATTTTGTGAAAGGATCAAATAGCCAGATGACGAAAAGTTAAACAGATCAGAATAACGTTCGGCAACATCCTGTGAAATTACATTTGCCAGCAGCAATTCTTCATTCTGCATTTCCAGCTCAATCTGGTTTAACTCAAATTCATGAATAATACGTTGTTTTACGGAATCAGAAAAGATATGTTTTTTATTTATTTCTTCAGCATCCATGGTCGCACCAATGAGTTCATCATTTTGCAACTCCAACTCTACATTATAGACTTCGAGCTCATGCAGGAGTTTTAGTATTTCGCCTTCAGTCGGATGATGTTCATCATTTTCAGGTCTGGTTTTCAACAATTTTTCAGCTTTACGCCGAAGAAGCGTAGCAACAGTTAAGTCAACTTTCCCCATAATTTTCCGTTTTTGTATTTCAATGACCAGACTCTTAAAATTCAATTAATTCATTAAAAAGGATATTAAATTTGCTGTTTTCACAAATTGCAAATCAGGAATATCGAAAAGAAATGCAAACTCACTTATATAATTGTGTATTAACAACAAAACACAAAGATATAAATTTGTACGTTATAAATGTTGATAGGAGCGTTAAATGTACTGATTTAATATAATAATATAATGTGTGTATAAAATTATATAAATTTAAACATGGAGTTAGTCATTGGAGTAAGTAAAGATCTCATCCTAAATTTCATACGAATAAAATTGGATGAAACAGTCTATGCTTTAAATATCGAAGATCATTCTATTTTTGTGGCTTAATGATCGGGAATGAATTTAAGAAAGTGATTGTCCACCGATTCCACTGATTTACACAGATCATTTTAATGCAAGAAATTAAGAAAGAGTTTGTCCACAGATTACACGGATTTACACAGATTATTTTAATGTAAGAAATTAAGAAAGTGTTTGTCCACAGATTACTCAGATTTACACAGATTATTTTAATGCAAGAAATTAAGAAAGAGTTTATCCACAGATTACACGGATTTACACAGATTATTTTAATGCAAGAAATTAAGAAAGAGTTTGTCCATAGATTACTCAGATTTACACAGATTATTTTAATGCGAGAAATTAAGAAAGAGTTTATCCACAGATTACACGGATTTACACAGATTATTTTAATGTAAGAAATTAAGAAAGAGTTTGTCCACAGATTACACGGATTTACACAGATTGTTATTACTGATTATTCTCAATATCCATGAATAAAGTAAATTTTTAACTTATAAATTGATACAAGGTGCGTTTGGTTCATTCCACCCTGCGGAAGGTACATTCCACTTGTCGGTAAGTTCCGACAGGTTGGTAAAAAAAGTGCGTAATTGAACATATAGACTTTCCTGAAGTACAAAAATATTTTTTAGGAATAGGACGTTTTACGAACAATCATTAATTGAGAACTAAAACATCAACTTAAAATATGCAGGTTAAATTTATCAAAAATTGCTATTGATTAATTCAAAGAAGAACTATCAAACTAAGTATCTTAATGAATACATCCTAATTATTTTTTCTTTGTTTTAATCAATGACCGGTTCAGTGTGTAATAATATCACATGCCTTCTTCCTGAATTGCCAGTGTTTTTTTTCTCCGATATGCCTTAATTGCATCCCTGAGAGGCTTAGAGTATTTTGAAAGTCTAAATCTTCTTATTGCAAATACAAATACAAATTTTATTTTATTAAAAATGAAATCCAAAGAATAGTGCCGGTATATTGCATAGGAATATAACGAATGTGGGTTTCCTAAGAGCTTTTTTTTATAGTCATTATCCCCCCATAAAAAATGGTATGTCGACATGTTTTTTTCAATTGAAATTTGGATTAAATAAATCTGACATATTTTAGCGATGCTGTATTTAGAAAAATTCTCATCATGCGCAAGTACATGTCCGAACATTCTTTTATTTATGATATAAGAGATGTTTCCAGCTACCACTTTTCCATCAATTTCAATATAGGCTGCAACTCCATAATATTGAGAAAAATTATAAATACTTATTTTATCAGTATCATCTTTGCCCGGAATTATTCCTTTAAATTTCATTCTATCAATATTTAATTGAACAATTTTAGCAACAAGACTTTTTTCGATCTCAACACCATATTTGACGACAAATTTAACATTCGGATAATCTCTCAGTAATCGCGATTTCCGGTTGTTAATTCCTTTACGGGTTTGATATCCTAATTCTGACATATAGTCATTTATCGTCGGTTGTAACTTTAGGATATAATCATTATTCTTGTTAATTAATACAGATTTACTCAAATTATAACTGGTATAAGAGGATATAATTCTTATCTTTTTTATGGCAGGAAAGTTTTTAAACAGGTATTTCGTAAACTCTGAAACTACATTTTGCTCAAGAGATCCAAGTTTGTTCATGCAAGTAATCGTATCTTCTCTCATTTCAAACATAAGCACTTCAATCAAAATGCCATTTTCAAATATGAGCACATGATTAATCTCTTCTTCAGGATGAAACACCTCCAGATATCTGCACGATGTAAAAAACGAATCATACTTTTCAATCAGGAATGATTCATATTCCAGAGGCAATCCGTTAAAATATTGAATTGAAATCATATAATTTTATTTATAAATTCATTAAAAAAGAATGTGTTATCCCATTTAAAAATTTAATATCTAATTCATTTACTGAACTTCAAGTTTTCACTTCCAAACCATTACTTCCTAGAAATACAACAGGTTTAATTTTGCAAGCATATAATATTTTATTCAGTTCCAATGAATTGAAATAAAAGATTTCCAGCTTCCTACATCAATGAAAACTGTTCAGTCTATCACGCGTTTTTTCTGTTTCATAGTTAAATTTCGCAAAAATTGTATCTGTTCACGGTATTAGTTTATAAATAAATACCGGTATGCTCCAACTCAACTCAATCATGTTTTTGTCCATCACTTTTCTGGTACTTCAATTCCTTTTCTTTTTCAATCTTTCAGGCATACAAAGCTCTCGATGACAAAATAGATTTTTGTTGATTTGTCCAGCTTACCTATTCATTATTTTAATATGAATTAAATCTATTCCTGCCTGGATCGTTTATTTTAATCTCAATCTGCTTTTAATGAAGTAGCTGATCTGTAATTAGACCAGCGTAATAAAAGAATTTTAAAACTTTAATTTAAATAACAATTTACATTTGCTTAATGTTTAGGGATAAAAATTATAAGTTAATCTGAATTTTATGCAACAGAAACAGTATTCTTTTTATGTGAAGGTAACAGAATGAATTTTTACCTGCCCTTGAACATTGAATTACCTGGTCGAATAAATAAAAACACATCCCAAATAAACTTCTGAATTAAATATTAAAAAAAATCATGAAAACAGTTGGTTTATAAAAATAGTTCGTCTATCTTTGTATCGGCATTCGATATACCGGATACCTATATAACGTAGAGCGATATGAATAACAATGATAACAAAGTCCTGACAGAAGCAGTATTTTACACTCTTCTGGCACTTTATTCTCCTCTTCACGGATACGGCATTATGCTGGAGACCGAGAAGATGAGTCACGGGCGCTTGAAACTATCGGCAGGCACTCTGTATGGTGCCATTTCCACAATGCTTGAAAAAGCCTGGATTAAAGCTCTGCCTTCTGAAGAAGACAGTCGTCGGAAAGAATATCAAATCACAGATCTTGGTAAGAGAGTAGTCGTTGCCGAACTTGCCAGACTGGAAGAGTTGGTTGAGAATGGTAAAAAAATAATTGAATAACGTTTTTAAAATTATACATAATGAAAAAAACAGTACGAAAAATCTTCTTCATCTGGGAATACGAGAAAGAAGAGCAATGGCTCAATGAAAAATCTAAAGAAGGCTGGCAACTGGCGAAAGCCTCATTTAGAAAATATCAGTTTGAATCAGGTATTCCAAATGAATATACGTATCGTCTCGAACTTCTTGACAAAAACCCAAAATCAAAAGAAAGTACGTCATATCTTAATTTTTTACAGGAGACAGGCATCGAAATGGTAGGTGAATGCAAACAATGGGTCTATTTGCGCTGTAAGACGGCTGAAGGGAGTTTTGAACCCAGCAACAGGGCTTTGTATGAATTGACACATTTACTCAAAATTCAGGAATTCATCAGCAAAATCAAAAACCGGCTGGTCGCTGTAATTGCAATTTCAATTTGCGGTCTACTGATAATGGATAATTTGGCACCTTCCAATTATGCAGACTTTATAAGGGGAGTCTGTACAGGGCTTGGATTATCTGCATCGTTTTTTACACTGGCTTTTACTCCGTTTTCGAAACATATAAACGAAAAAGTCAAAGCAGCAATCAATGAATTGTATACCTGCGAATAATAGTTACTGCCAGACCCGGCAAAATAACAGAGTAAGCCGGGTTGAGCAGTCAACTTATTCTAACCGAATACAACGATACAACAAAATGATTCACAAAGACTTATTTTATTTAAACCCGAACAGTTTATTCTTTTTAATCGAATGAAACACTTTTGAAGGCACATAGTTTATTAAACTTTCATCCCCGTTTTCTATCAGGGTGGATATATATTCCGAACTTATCTCCAGGCTTTTTGGTTGAATGCTTTTCAAAAGAAGTATTTTCTTTGTTGCATTCAGATACTGCCAAAGCATCCTGTTAGGTCCCATGAAATAAGAGTCATCGGGATATACCACTTCACCCGAATTCATATCGATATAAGGGTACAGGTAAATTTTCACATTCTCCTGAAACAACGCTCCCATAGCTTCGAGTAATCCACCCCGCAAATCAGTATAATTCGTTGGATCCATAATCTTGTTGAAAGTGGGCAACCCCACCACCAGACGAAGCTTAATCAGGTTGAACTGAGCAAAGTATTTTACCAACTGAAAATACCTGTAGAATTTTGAAATCATGACACTCTGACCCATCATATTGAGCAGATCGACCCGGTGCAAAAAATCTTTTTCATCCACTTTTTCATTTTGCATCAGGTATTTCAATGAAATCTCACAAAATGCAATGGTATTATCCGGTCGGTAATCTTCATCGCGTTTAAAATTCGCCAGACTATCCTCAATAAATTCCATCCCCAAGTTATTAATGGGTCTGAAATATCCTCTCAAAACGATAACATTTTTTTTGTACAACAGATCTCCGGGTTGTTGTACCTTTCCTGATTTATCGAACATAATGGCCGGAGTCATATCGTTGCTTACCAACATCAAATTGAGCAGACGGTTATCAACCCATTCCAGGTCGGGTCCTTCCACATAGACATAATCTACCTCCACACGTCCTGTATCCAGATTATCCAGCAACGCCAACAGGACATCACGTGGATCTTTCCATTGGAAAAGACCGCCGCAAATGAAATTAATACCCAATGCGCCCAGAGTATATTGTTGTAATAGGGTATCGTTTTCGTGCAACTTTACATGAACATACATTTTGTTTGGATGGGTGCGGTCGGTCCCTTCCACGGCCATACCCAGCCAACCGTTTCCATGATTGGTCTTTGCAAAATTCAACGTTTCAACAGTGTTTGCAAATACAAAGAATTTACGGGTACTTTTTTTATCCAGTATTTCAATCAGTTCACCATACTCATAATCAATCATCTTTCGCAGCCGTTCTTCTGCCACATGCCTGGATGGTTTTCCCTCATTATAAAAATGATCGGAAAATAATTTATCGTAGGCCGAAATAGATTTAGCCACCGTATTGGAAGCACCGCCCGCCTGAAACAAATGCCTGACAGTCTCCTGCCCACCGCCTATCTCGGCAATGGCACCATAATAATTGGAATCAATATTGATATGTACCGATTTTTCCTTCGTACTTAGCATTGTTGTCTTGTTCATCTGATTATTATTAACCGGTATTGATTTGCCCGATTCTTAAAAGCAAAGATAAAAATTAATATTCAATTACAATTATATAAACATAACAGTGTAAAGACAGATAAGTTTAACTGAAGATTTGTGTAATCCAATTTACCATAAGAAATCAGAATCCGGCGAAAAGAAACTCAATGTAGGGGGATTTTTTAAGGATCAAACGTCTGCTTCGAAAGAATATTAATTAAAACAGTGTGTATGAAAAGATGTCAGGTTCCAGTTTTGGGTAACCAAAATAACAATACGGGTGGTAATTCTTGTTTTGTGCTGTTGATACTGGTAAAACCGGTTTATTATAAAGTTGGTCTCAACAGGAGTTCCTTCCTTCTGAGGGAAGGGTCTGTTATCTTATGGCTTAAGTATACCAGGCATATAGTTTTCTGTCGCACAGCTAAACAACCGACCATAATTAAAAGAAAACAGTTCGATAGCTATTTTTCTAAAAACGGTCAAAAGAGAATCTATTTATTTCAGCAAATATAAATCATAATAATTCACTAAAATAATGGCATTTTTCATTGAGTGGAAGGCAATCGCTTTTCTGTTTTAAATTTTACTTTTATTTTTCAATTTTCATTTCTTCCACTTCTTTAGCTCCTTTGGCATAAAAAGTTTCTTCATCCGGTGCCAACAGATGTAATAATCTTAAAAACTCACCGGCATGAACACGCTCCTCATCTGCTATATCTTTAAGGACTTCTATTGCGAGTTTATTGTCGGTTGAATCAGCGAGTTGCATATACAACTGTATGGCTTCATACTCTGCAGCTACCATAAAACGGATGGCTCTTACGAGCTCCGCATCGGTAAGCTTTCTTTCATTTGCTAACCCTGAAAAGGGAGATCCGAATTCTGGCATAATCTTATTTTTTTTAGTTTACAATCAATAATCTGTTACTTTTTTTATACACTTAGCTAAAGCCACAACCTTTTCTTTCATATCACCGGTGGCTTGAGTAAGGGCAAATGATAGCCAACATAACACTAGATCACTTCACCCAAATGTTTATAGTTAGACTTAATAATTTTCAAAATCTCATCCGAACGACCATTTAGCATCATTTTTCCCATATAAGACGCAAAACCTTTCAATTGATCAAACTCAATTTTGGGAGGCAATGCCAGTGCATTCGGATCAGTCTGAATGGTTATTAAAGCA
>Ga0302286_10001127_pt1 | contig 20209 bp, 16 predicted proteins | sample III_Fen_E2_3_FD_198765 | JGI IMG/M metagenome (GOLD analysis project Ga0302286, IMG submission 198765) | Peat permafrost microbial communities from Stordalen Mire near Abisko, Sweden - III_Fen_E2_3 | ecosystem: Environmental > Terrestrial > Soil > Wetlands > Permafrost | place: Sweden: Abisko...
AGGCAAAGGTATTGATGCTGAAATAGAAGGATTCAAAGGAATGATTAAACGTGTAAAGGAGGCATTTCCCAATGCATCTGTCTTTGCAACAACACTTCGCCAGGTGATAAGTGCCAATGAACACCTTTGGGGAGCTATCATGCTTGAAGGCAACGATTGGCAGGTTATTGAGCCACGTAAGATCACTGTACTCGACCGAATTGGTGGTGGCGATGGTTTTGTAGGTGGACTACTATATGGCATCCTGAAAGGCTGGGAACCTGAAAAATGGCCCCAATTTGGCTGGGCAACAGGTGCACTGGCCACTACTTTTTTGACTGACTATGCTCAACCTGCCGATGAAGACATGGTTTGGAATATCTGGGGAGGAAATGCCCGAGTTAAAAGATAAACCAATTTACCATCTAATTATTTACAATTTACAATTTGAAGATGAATTCGGATGATCTGAAGAAAAGATTAAAGATTTTTGCGTTGAGAATAATTAAGCTTGCGGAAAGTTTACCAAACAATATCACTGGCAAAACTATTGGTAATCAAATTATTCGGTCAGGTACATCACCTGGAGCAAATTATCGTTCTGCCTGTTTAGGCAAGTCTGACAAAGATTTTCTGAATAAACTTAAAATGGTTGAAGAAGAATTAGATGAAACAATTTATTGGTTGGAACTTATAATCGAATCTGATTTGATTAAAGCTGACCTTCTTGATGATTTAATAAAGGAAAATCAAGAATTATTTAAAATCATTGTCAGTTCAATTATTTCCATGAAAAAGAAGATTAATTCTACAAAGAATAACTCTTCGAATTGCTAGTAAATTGTAAATCATTAAATCGTAAATCAATGATATATTACGAAATAGGCTCAATCGATCATGAGTTATCTGCTGAAGACCTGAAAATAGGCCTATATGAAGCATTTGACAATATGGGTAAGAGAGGTAAGGTTTTGGCAATTCCACCTGATTATACCCGTTTGCCAAGTCGTGCGGGTGAGTTGACAGAAATGACCTGGCAATATTATGGAGATCATCTTACTGACGTGCTACCGGCACTTGGCACACATACACCAATGACCGCCCCACAAATATCCCATATGTTTGGTTCAATGCCTGCGTCATTGATTCGGGAACATGATTGGCGGAATGATGTTGTAACGGTTGGTATTGTTCCTGCTGAATATGTAAAAGAAGTTTCAGGAGGAGCAGTTGATTTCCCCTGGCCAGCCCAAGTGAATAAATTACTAATTGAAGGCCAATTCGATCTAATCCTGTCCATCGGTCAGGTAGTGCCCCACGAGGTTGTAGGAATGGCCAACTACAATAAAAATATCTTTGTCGGTACCGGCGGGGTGGAAGGCATAAACAAGAGCCATTTTATTGGTGCAGCTTTTGGCATGGAACGAATGATGGGACATGCTGATACACCGGTACGACGGATATTTAATTATGCTTCCGAGCATTTTACCAACCATATGCCAATTGTATATGTACAAACAGTAGTTGGACTTGACAAAACCGACGGAAAGATCAAAACACGCGGACTCTTCATCGGTGATGACTTTGAAGTATTCGATAAAGCGGCTAAACTGGCACTACTGGTAAACTTTGAAATGCTTGAACAGCCGTTGAAAAAAGTGGTAGTTTACCTTGATCCAACTGAATTTAAAAGTACCTGGCTGGGAAACAAGTCGATTTACCGCACACGCATGGCCATTGATGATGACGGTGAACTCATAGTATTGGCTCCTGCCTTGAAAGAATTCGGAGAAGATAAGGAAATAGACCGGCTGATTCGTAAATACGGTTATTTCGGAACTCCTACAACCCTAAGAGCCTGTGACGATAACGAAGAGTTACGCAATAATCTGAGTGCCGCGGCTCATCTTATACACGGATCCTCTGAGGGACGTTTCAGCATCACTTATTGCCCGGGAAAAGAACCCGGTAATTTAACACAGGCTGAAATTGAAAGCATAGGATTTAAATACGCCGATATTGATGAAATAATTGTCAAATATGATCCTTCAAAACTGCGGGACGGTTTCAATATCATGGACAACGGAGAGGAAATCTTTTACATTTCCAATCCGGCACTTGGACTATGGGCGTTTAAAGATAGATTCAAATACTCATAATTTAAAGGGAATAGTCAATAGTCATTGCGAAAAGGTTTGAAAAGTTTATTTACCAATGATTAATGACTTTTTTCAATCGTTCATTAAATTTTATGTTTTAGTTCATTTTCAAATAAATGAAATTCTGATGAATGTGACTGAAGTTAACTGGGGTATCATTGGCTGTGGTAATGTTACTGAACTGAAGAGCGGACCGGCATTCAACAAGGTGGAACATTCCCGACTTGTTGCTGTGATGCGCCGAAATGCGTCCCTTGCTCAGGATTATGCAAATCGGCATGGAGTTCCGAAATATTATTCTGATGCCAGTCAACTGATTAATGATCCTGAAGTGAATGCAATTTACATCGCTACTCCACCTGATACTCATGCAATGTATGCCATTGAAGCTATGCGTGCCGGAAAGCCGGTATATGTTGAAAAGCCAATGGCCCGTAACTATCAGGAATGCCGGGAGATGATACGCGTTTCGCAGGAAACCGGAATGCCTTTGTTTGTTGCTTATTACCGACGCTCCCTTCCTGCGTTTCTGAAAGTGAAAGAGCTCATTGACAACGGAATAATTGGTAAGCCATTAATGGTTAATATCCGCTTGTATAAATCGTCCGGAATTAAAGATCAACATACCGACAAGCAATCATGGCATGTAAATCCTGAAATTGCAGGTGGCGGATATTTCTATGATCTTGCTTCACATCAGCTAGACTATTTGGATTATATATTCGGACCTATAACGGAAGTTCATGGCATGGCTCATAATCTTGCCGGATATTATGCGGCAGAAGATACTGTTTCTTCAACATTTACATTTGGATCAGGAGTGATCGGAACTGGAAGCTGGTGTTTCATTGTTCCTAAAGGAAGCGAAGAAGACATCATCGAAATTACAGGTACAAAGGGGAAACTCAGTTTTTCCAGTTTTCAGCATGGTGATGTAAAGCTAACATCTGCTGATGGAACAATAAGTTTCAGTTTCCAAAATCCTGAAAACATTCAACATCATTTGATCCGACAAGTAGTTCAGGCAATAAGAGGTGAAGTAAAATGTATCAGTACAGGATATAGTGCCTCCAGAACCAATTGGGTAATGGAGGAGATCATGAAAGAGTATTACAGTCAATCAGGAAATGGAATAAGGAACTATAAATAAGAAGGTTTGAACGCTAATACTTGTAATGAGAATTGCAAATAATCAATAATCAAATTCAATCTGGAACTTGAAACTTTGAACTTGAAACTATGAAATTTATTATCGACGATAAAATACCATATATCCAGGGAGTGCTGGAATCGTTTGGTGAAGTAGTTTACCTTTCAGGACCAAAAACTACACCTGAAATAGTAAAGGATGCGGATGCAATTATTACCCGAACACGTACCATTTGCAACCAGGACTTGCTTGAAGGTTCATCTGTGAAATTTATTTCCACGGCAACCATAGGGTATGACCATATTGATACCGACTATTGCGCCAAAGCTGGCATTCAATGGACAAATGCTCCCGGGTGCAACAGTAAATCAGTAGAACAATACATTGCCTCGGCCCTATTTGTATTGGCTCAAAAGAAAGAATTCCAAATCAAAGGAAAAACTATAGGAGTTTTTGGTGTCGGACAGGTGGGCTCCAAAGTGGCACATGTTTGCAAGTTGCTGGGGATGACAGTTTTGCTGAATGATCCTCCGCGTGAACGTGCCGACGGATCTGATCAATTTTGTAGCCTTGGCGAAATAATGCAAAAAGCCGATATCATTACCCTTCATGTTCCTTTAGATATGCAGGGCAAAGATGCAACATTTCATCTGGCTAATACTCCTTTTTTTAAAGCCTTGAAACGTAAACCTATTGTAATCAATTCGTGTCGCGGAGAAGTACTGGATACACTTTCAGCAAAGACGGCCTTAAAGAATGGTCTGATCTCTGGATTAGTAGTGGATTGCTGGGAAAATGAACCGTCCTTAGACAGAGAATTACTGGAATTGGTTGATCTGGCCACACCGCATATTGCCGGTTATTCTAAAGATGGCAAAGCCAACGGCACAAGTATGAGTATTCAGGCCGTTAGTCGCTTTTTTGGTTTAGGAATTGACCACTGGCAAGCTCAACAAGTGGAACTTCCAAAGAATACAATTATTGAATTGGATGGATTGAATCTTTCAGAAGAAGAAATCTTTGCAAAAGCAGTCCTGGCCACCTATGACATCCGAACCGATGATGCGGTCTTTCGTAAAAATCCTGAGCAGTTTGAAAAGCTTCGTGGTGATTACCCTGTCAGGAGGGAATATCCGGTATATAGCATCCATGCAAAAAATATAAATCAGGAAACAATTGAAACATTAAGTGCACTTGGGTTCAAAATAGAATAGATTATAGTCATTTCTGAAAACTTAAAAATAATAAATAACAACAAATGAAAAAATTAGCAGATATTGGACTTATTGGGTTAGCAGTCATGGGCGAAAACCTGGTATTGAATATGGAAAGCAAAGGCTTTACTGTTGCCGTTTTTAACCGCACCGTTGCAAGGGTTGATGAGTTTATGGCTGGCAGAGGTGCCGGTAAAAACTTCATTGGTACCCATTCCATTGAAGAATTGTGTGCCTCACTTGAACGTCCGCGCAAAGTAATGATGCTTGTCAAAGCAGGGCAACCGGTAGATGATTTCATCGAGCTGATTATCCCCCATCTGGAACCAGGCGACATCATCATTGATGGTGGAAATTCCCATTTTCCTGATACGATTCGTCGTGCCAAATATGTTGAAAGCAAAGGATTGCTCTACATCGGGACCGGCGTTTCCGGAGGAGAAGAAGGTGCCTTACTTGGGCCATCGATGATGCCTGGCGGATCACCTGCTGCATGGCCTGCTGTAAAAGAAATTTTTCAGGCAGTAGCAGCTAAAGTAGAAGACGGCACGCCTTGCTGTGATTGGGTAGGTGAAGGTGGTGCTGGTCATTTTGTGAAAATGGTGCACAACGGCATCGAATATGGCGATATGCAGATCATCTGTGAAGCCTATCAATTAATGAAAGAAATGCTTGGCTTAAGCGCCGATGAAATGCATGATGTTTTTGAAACATGGAACAAGGGAGATCTGGATTCCTACCTGATTGAAATTACCCGTGATATCCTGGGCTTTAAAGACGAAAAGGGGGAAGCATTGGTGGAGAAAATTCTGGATACTGCCGGACAAAAGGGTACAGGAAAATGGACTGCCGTTTCTGCTCTTGATCTTGGAATCCCATTAACCCTGATCGGTGAATCGGTATTTGCCCGTTGCTTATCAGCCCAAAAAGATATGCGTGTTGAAGCTTCCAAAATACTTAACGGACCGGCTGTAGATAAAACTATTGATAAAACGCAAATGATTTCAGACCTGAAAGATGCCTTGTTCGGTGCTAAAATCATTTCGTATGCTCAAGGCTACAACTTGATGATGGAAGCTGCCAAAGAATACGGATGGAACCTCAACTATGGCGGCATTGCCCTGATGTGGCGCGGCGGGTGTATAATCCGTTCTGTGTTCTTAGCCGATATTAAAAAAGCATTCGATATTAATCCCGATCTGCAAAACTTGTTGCTAGCACCGCACTTCAAGGAAATTATTGAGAAAGCACAAGCCGGATGGCGTCGTGTATGTTCTACAGCACTGACCAATGGAATTCCGGTTCCAGCACTGACCTCAGCTCTATGTTATTTCGACGGCATCCGCAGCGAACGTTTACCTGCCAATCTGTTGCAGGCGCAACGTGATTATTTTGGAGCTCATACCTACGAACGTATTGACCAGCCTCGCGGTAAGTTCTTTCATACAAATTGGACAGGCAGAGGAGGAGATACGGCATCAACAACTTACGTGGTATAAAAATCAGACTTTATATGATAGACAAAAGCCGTTTTCGATAAGAGAGCGGCTTTTTATGTGATTAATTCAAGATGACCAGCATAAAGTCAGTATTGTTATTACAATTGATGGTTCTATAGAGAATAAAAGATTTTGTGTCTGATTCAAATTTAGTTGCTTAAAGCTCTTCCAATATTCGTTGTTTCAATTTGCAGTATAGCTGTCATGGCTGCAGCTAAAATAAGTTTCATTCTATTATCTATATCCTTGTTAAGCCAAATAATGTTTTTATTAAAACCTAATGCTCCGCTACCCAGATATTGAATCGCTGAAAGAGATTTATCGTTTTCTATAAACTCATATCCTAACGCTGGTAGCATTCGATTTTCCGTTTCTTTATTAGAACTAACCGGATATATCTTTATATCCTTTTGTCCATTGGTCAGGAAGGCAAGTATATTATTTGGCGTTCTTGAACCTTGTGATTTTTTAATAAATAAAGCCCATATATCTGTGGTATCCCTATTGATGTTTATATAAGCTGTAAAGATGCTCTCCCCTTTTACCATTTCATTATTGCCCCAGGAAAAATGTGGAAGTAACTGAATTTCATTAAGTGATTGAACTTCAATTTTAGTAGAGGCATTTACGATAACAGAATCAGCATTCTGATTGCTTATTATGAATGAGAATTTTTCAGAGGTTTTGCTTTCTGATTTAGTACCCCAAAAATTTCCTTTTGATTTAGTGGTTGTCCATCCCATTTTACTTTTTACTACAGCATATTCTCCAAAGCGAAAATTCCAGATTTTCCCAAACTTCTGAGAACCCATTTTAACATTAAGCATTTCCGAATTCTTTGAGAGATTTTCACTGATAATAATATTTTTCTGAGCCACAGTTAACACTGATATTAATATCAAAAAGCAAAACATTAGAATTTTATTCAAAATGGTAAACATAGTAAAGGCTATTATTTAATTATAGATAATTTTAAAAATTCCAGTAACATTAGGCCAATTAACGATATTGCCAAAGTTTCAAGCCTAATATTGAAAGAGAGAAAATTGAACCCAAATGGGTAGGTTCGTTTCGTTTATCTATAGTACATATATTTGATTAGATTGATTCTCTAACCTGACAAAATCAAATGCATGATTCTACTAAACTAATTTACAAATAATATATGAATTTATTATCAACTATTTGGCATAAAATAGAGCAACTTGATTCATCGAATAAACAAATCTGAATTGTTTCTATTTACTGTTAGATTATTCCATTTTTTTTATGACTTTTGATTTCGAACTCGAACATTTACAGATGACCACAACAGATATCTCAAAAGCATTCACAGATGCACTGAAACTGGAGAAATACAAACCCTGCGGGATATATTTCAGCAACGAAAAACCACTTAACGCGCTTGAATTAAAGAAAAAAGGAAGTGGTTGTATTGTGCCCCTTATTCTGAAAGCATCCACTGGAATCGCTTTGGTATTTGCCGAAGAATCGACCGGATGGCCATGTTCTGCATTTTACCTGGGATTTCAGGATACCATTTTTGAAGGCATTGAATTCTTCCTTTCAAACAAGGATGATTTCTGGCGGCCTTGTGAACGTTTTATCCAAAATCCAGGCCTGGCGAAGACCTTAATAGACAATATTCTTCCCATTAAATCTAAAAAACATTACCTGGTCATTAAGCCATTGGAAGATTTTTTACCGGATGAGGAACCCGAATCAGTTCTGTTTTTTGTGAATCCAGATCAGTTGAGTGCTTTGGTCTTTTTGTCACATTACGATGCACCTGGAAGTATGGACCGTGTGATAACACCCTTTGCATCAGCCTGTATGGCATTGGTAACACTCCCACTAAAGCTTTCCAGAAAAAAAGAGGTGAAAGCGGTAATGGGCCTCTTTGACATCTCAGCCCGCACCAGGATGCCTGCCGATTTACTTTCGTTTGCTATGCCTTATCCATTTTTGAAAAGGATAGCTGATATACTTCCTGAAAGCTTTGTCACCACTCACAATTGGATAACGATTAAAGAACGAAATTGATTTTAATATTTTATTCCCGTTCAAACCCGTAATTACCCTCCATACTGGAGATACGGGCTTTGAAAGATTTATACCATTCTTTCCGGCCTTTCTCACGGGCAAAGGTATGGTCTGCATTCTCACGCCATTTGCGGATCGAATCTAAATCGCGCCAATATGATACAGTTATGCCGATCTCGTTTCGTGCAGATTCCATGCCCAGGAAACCTTCCTGCTCCTTAGCCTGTTCAACCATCTTATCCGACATTTCTGCACATCTTTTATCACCCTCTGAGCGAACAGAGGTGAATATTACGGCATAATACGGTGGTGTTGGTGTTTGGGCTATCATGGTGATTTAATCAGATTTTAGATTCCACCAGTTTCAGTATTTTTTCTTCCTTGTCTTTTGTTTCCTGAAGGAGTCTTGCCGCCTTACTCAATATTTCCTCAGCAAAGGCTTTATCCGTCAGCCCGGCTGCATTTATCCGCACATTCAGGTAAGCTCCGTATACTGCAGTCCGGGCACACAAAGCTCCAACTCCGGCATCCGAAAGTGAATTTGGATTACCAATTTCAGCCATTGTCCCTATCACTTCAAGCGATTGATATGCGGTCTGCATCACCTCAAACGGCACTACGATAGCCTTTTTAGTAGCAGACTGAATAGCTGCCGAACGATTCTTTTTCTCCTGCTCGTTGTTTTTTGGCAAACTGAAGGCATCCATTATCGCATTGAATGAGGCAGTATCTTCATCAACCAGGCTTAGTAAACGATCATGGGCCTTTTTACCTTTTTCGGCCCAATCTGAGAATTCTTCCCATTGATCGTCCCAGCCCCGTTTATGTGCCGAAAGATTTGCGACCATGATTCCCAGCGATGCTCCCAACGCACCAACATAAGCTGCGACTGAACCGCCCCCTGGTGCCGGTGAGTCGGATAAGGTTTCATTGGAGAATCCTGATAATGTCAAATCTACAAGTTTATTTTGCTGTTCATCAATAAGGTATTCGATGATTCTTTTCTTTGGATCAAATGGTGTAAGCTCATTCAAACCAAGTGACTTAACGGCGATTTTTATGATCTCTTCGTCAGGAATACCCACCGAACGTTGTTGTTTCTTAAGAAAGTACTTTCCGGCATCGAGCATGGCCTGCAATGGAATGACTCCGATCAGTTCAGATCCGGTCACCCGGATTCCCCGTTCACGGGCTTTCTCAACCACTTCATTGAATGCCTGATGCATGGAAGTGACTGTTATATCGGTCAGATTCATCGAAATCTGTGCAATACCATATTCCTTTATAAACCAGCCAATGGCACGTACTTTACGCAGTGTGCCCGGAATCCGCATTGGTTCTCCGTTTTCATCGTTCACAATTTTTCCCGTAACAGGGTCATCCTCCCGAACTATACGACCAGCTTCCCGAACATCAAATGCAATTGAATTGGCCCTCCGTATCGAAGTAGTATTCAGATTGACATTGTAAGCAATCAGAAAATTACGCGCACCCACAGCAGTTGCTCCGGACCGTTCATTCAATTCGGCAGGACCGAAATCAGGCTTCCATTCCGATTGGGACAGTTTTTCCCTTAGTCCTTCATATTCTCCTGCGCGGCAATTTGCCAGACTCATTCGACTTTGACTGGAAGCTGCAAACTCATAACAGTACACTGAAATTCCAAGCTCCTCTCCTATTCTTTTCGCCAGTTTGCGTGCATAAAAAACAGTCTCTTCCATCGATATATTTGCAATCGGAATCAGCGGGCAGACATCAGTTGCCCCAAAACGAGGATGCTCTCCTTTGTGTTTACTCATATCTATAAGCTGAGCAGACATTTTAGCTCCCTGGAAAGCAGCCTCTATCACCTGTTCCGGCTCGCCCACGAAAGTAACCACCGTTCGGTTAGTCGCCTTGCCCGGATCAACATTCAGGAGTTTAATTCCCTCAACGCAGGTAATTGCATCCGTAATTTGCCGGATTATCTTTTCATCTCTCCCCTCCGAAAAATTCGGAACACATTCAATTAGTTGTTTCATAGTATGTTTGAGATAGTATAGTCTTGTTTAAAAACATTTCAAAGTTGCATGTTACAAGTTTCAGGTTTCAAGTTCAAAATTTCATATTACCCAGAACTCAACTTTGAACTTGAAACCTGGAACTTTGAACTTGAAACTTGTCTCACAGTTCGAAATCAGTTACCCCCTGTATTTCGCCGTTGAGGATAATTGTTTCTATCAGGTTTGAACCAAACGAATACGGAATAACAGCATATGATGATATTTCCCTGGTGATAAACAGGTTGGCCACTTTTCCACGTGCGATACTGCCATAACTTTTGCTGATACCCATGGCATAGGCAGAATTAATGGTGGTTGCATGTATCGTTTCTTCAGGTGTCATCCCGTACTTCAAACAACCCAGGGTCTGAATAAAATTCATATTTCCTGAAGGCGATGTACCCGGATTATAGTCAGATGCCAGGGCTACCGGCAATCCGGCGTCAATCATCCTTCGTACAGGGGCCAGTTTCATATCCAGGAAAAATGCAGCACCCGGCAATACGGTTGGCATAGTTTCGCTACCCAGCAAGGCCGATATTTCTTCATCCTCAACAAATTCCAAATGGTCGGCTGATACTGCATTGTATTTGATACCTACCTGAACACCTCCAGAATTGGCCAGTTCGTTGGCATGCACTTTCCCCTGCAATCCCAGGCCAATTCCTGCTTTTAGAATACGTTCGGTTTCCTGCATGGTGAAAAATCCATGGTCACAAAACACATCCACATAATCAGCCAGCTCGTCAGCGGCAATCAGTGGAAGCATCTCATCGATCAGCAAACTCATATACTCTTTACGCTTATTCCTGTATTTCAATGGAAAGGCATGTGCAAGGAAAGTTGATTTAATCATCAATGGAGAATGCTGTTTCATGCGCCGAATCACCTGTAGCATTTTCAATTCCGCCTCTGTGGTCAGTCCGTACCCGCTTTTTATTTCGACAGCACCAGTTCCCAGCATGGCAATCTCTTCGAGCCTTCCCATTGCCTGTTCAAACAAATCATCTTCCGACATTTCCTGCAAAAGAATAGCCGAATTTAATATACCTCCTCCGTTCATGGCCATTTCCTCATAGGTCAGCCCCTTCAACCTGTCGACAAACTCATGTTCACGGGTGGCAGCAAAGACAAGATGGGTGTGTGAATCGCAGTATGATGGAAAAACCATTTTCCCCGAACAGTCTATTTCCATCATGATATCATCCGTCTCGTATTCTGCCTGACTGAGGTTTTCCATGAGACCATAGTCTTTAATCTGCTCATCCTGAATGATCAGGAATGCATTCTTCAGGGTTTGAACCTCGGCCATCGATTTTCCGGCGACCCATAACCTGCTCTTGGGATCAACCTGAACAAGTTCCTTAATATTCTGGAGAATCAGTCTCATAATGTTGTTTTAAACTGGAAAGATTTCCGGCAACAATGTAAAGAAAGTCACCTTATGTTTTTCATGAATTCGGTCATGAAAATAAACCATCTTATGATTTTATCCCCGATAACTTATGAATACCAAGTTACGAGGTTCGAATGAATTCTCTATTCTTTTAGACTAGTTTTTCTGTAATATTTTTTACAGTTTACAGGAAAAATAAAATAGCCAGCACTATTTCATTTTTCCTGATCCTCATCTTTCCCGCTATACCTGTTCGGAAATTGTTCTTTTCCCTTCATGGCATACCAGATGATCCGGTTAAAGAGCTCGTCATTTCCCGTGTCAATATGATCGAATTGTGGCTCCATGCTCTTTCGGGCATAATGAAGTGCTGTTCCTTTCAGTTGCGACAGGTCTTTATTCATCTCATCCAATGGTATCTGGTTTGGGAGCGGATGATAGGGTGATAAATCAGGAGTAGCCGAGAAACAATCAAACATAGGCATGGCCGTGGCATCGCTGATATTCATTGGAGGAATCCCAAGGATCTGCTCGATGGTGCGGACTACCGAAACCTGGTTGTAATTGGTATGTACTGTCTTTTTCAGCTTCGAGTAAGGGCTCACCACCATACCTACGGTCCGGTATGCTGAAACATGATCCCATCCGTCCTGTGAATCGTCTTCAGTAATAAAAACTACCGTATTTTTCCAGAAACGGCTCTTGCTGAGGGCTTCGATGATTTGTCCCAGCGCCACATCATTATCAGCCACCATGGCCCGGGGAGTAGGAAGTCCCGGGCGTGTTCCACCGGTATGATCATTCGGCAGGGCCATCACCATCAGTTCGGGCAGCTGGTCTCCTTCCAGCTTGTCGTATCCGTTAAGTTCTTCAATAAAAGTCTTTGCCCTCAGGACATCCGTAATCAAGTGATTATCGTACCCGGGATATTTCTGACTCAGGATGGATTCAACGGGTTTAATGGTCGTATGATTGATAAAATTAAAAGGCTCCCCTTTCTTAAATGCTTCATAAATTGACGTCCAGGTGAAGGTTTTATCATATACGGGCACACAGGCTTCCCCGTAAATGCGTACACTCTTGTTGTGACTCAATGCATTACCCCAGATAAACCCAGATGGGGCATAAACCAGTGCATCCTCCTGAACATGTGGATAACTACGGAACCATGCCCGTACATTTTTCTCGACATAATCGGTCACCATGGCCATATCGGTCCACTGATGGCCTTCGGCTGAACTCTTTCCAGAAGCATAATAGTTATCCATCAGTTGAAAATCATCACAGAGCTTATGGATATTAGGTGTGACTTTTTTTCCGAAAACGCAAAGGCTCGAATCTCCGTCACCCGAACGCTTATCACCCAGCACCTGGTCATAGGTCCTGTTTTCCTTAATGATGTATAGGACATGTTTAAACACCGATGGTTCTCCGATTCGAATAGGAACCGGAACCGGTAAGGCATCCTTCTCCGGCATCCTTTCAGTCACGGCCAGCCTGAAAATCTGGTTAATCTTTTCCACTTTCTCTGTATAGGATTTCAGTTGCCTATCCTTTGGTACAGGTATGACCGATACCGAAGCCATCATCCGGTGAGCAGTATAGTTAAGTTTTCCTGTTGCTTCTGAAAGCGTCTGAACACGTGCTCCTTCGGCTTCGATGTTGGCTACGAACAGGAGGCTGTCCCGGTAAACGGCAACACTTCCCGGATAGGCTCCCGTTGGAATAAATCCTGCAACCTTGCTATTTATTTCTGAAGAAGCGGAAGAGGCCTGCGCTCCAAGCTTCACCACTGCCAGTGCATTATCCATTCCGTTGGCAACATAAAGTGTTTTTCCGTCGCTTGTGATTCCCAATCCATTGGGAGAATCCCCGAAATAAGTATTTTTCTCCGGCGACAACCGAACTGAAATTTGCTCCTCCATCCGGTCGGTTGCAGTATTAATCACCGAAACACGATCGCTGTTCGCATTGGCCAGGTATACAAATTTCCCGTCAGGGCCGGCGATTATATCGTTGGGATGTAATCCGACTACAATGTCTTTCAGATGATCACCGGTAGCGGGATTATAAACAGAAACGGTCCCTTCACGCGTGGCTCCCGTTCCGGGATCAACTTTAGCGCTTCCCCACGGAACACCTGCTACATTTATATCCCCTTTTTCTGGAACAGAACCCGCCCAATTGGTGACATATAGTTTTCCATTGGCGGATATAATCCCGAAAGGTGCAACCCCTGTCGGTTTCGACCAAATTGTCTTACCGGTTTTCACATCCAGCTTTTCGATGGTATTATTGCCGTTTAAAACCACGTACATTACGAGAACGCCCGATTCATCGGCAACCAGCAACTCATTGGGCAAAGCCGATGCAGCTGGTTTGACTGCTTCAAATGAGAAGGTATCCAAAACCGAAATTTTCTTACCATTCCATCCGGCCTGAAAAACATACGATTTTCCTTCAGCCCCAGCCGAACTCCAATAAAGTTCATAATCTTTACCACTCTTGCGCCAGGTGATTCCTGAAAAGGTATTCATCACGTTGCCTGTTGCAAAATGACTCCTTAAAAGGAACCGGTTGACAATCTTTCTGGACACCGGATCAATGATCACCACCGAATAGCGCCCCTCAATGGCTATCCATTTTCCATCGGGTGAAACAGAGCAATCGAGTGCGTGATTTTCAAATTCCTTATCCCCAAAATAAAGCTGTTCCCCGGCAGGATCAATCCAGCGGTTATCGGGCATCAGAACAGGCAGGTTATTCCCGGCAAGTGTGGTTTTCTCATATGAACTAAGGTATTTCTGTTGACGGGGCAAGGCTTTGTTAGTTTGCGAAACTCCCTGATTTACTATAAATAAGGAAGATAGTATCAGGAATAATAAGACATAATTTCTCATGGATGATTTATTTACTTACACGCCCAAAGATATATAAAAAATAAGCAGTCAAAGATTTACAATACCATATGCAAGACAACTCCCAAAACAATTTTTTGCCACTAATACACCGAATCACCAAATCTCACTAAATAAGCGTTTGTGCAATCTGGTGTCCTGGAGTTGAAATTTCAACGCGAGACCAGAAGCCACGAAGTATTGTAAGTTGAATGCTTTGAATTAGCTTATTGACATCCTGTCATTTAAATTGTTATTTTGACTTTGAGGACAGTTTCTTATTTCTGGTCCCCAAAATTGAGGAATCAGTATTTCATCCTGTCGTTGTAATGATTCCAAAAACCATTGTCTGTTCAAGGTTAAAGTGTTGATTGGTTCTCCCATTTACAGGTCTTCTAATAGGATCTATAATTATTGGAAACATATTCATTGGTTATTCGAACCTGATTCGATGATTATTCGAATGAGAACGAACAATCATCGAATAATCTTCGAATCACCTTCGAATCACCTTCGAATAATGTACGAACGACACAAGTGGAAATAAGCTCAATTTAAGCGACAAAACATGGCATAAGTACATGATATTTTTGGTAAGAAGGTTTATGGCACAGCAGGCCCGGTTTCATTTTACCCCCAGGAAATGTAGGCTGCCGGGTAGACCATTGGAGAGCTTGTTTGTACCTTTAAGCGGCTCAAATTATCATCTCTGGCCACCCATGTCTACCTGTTTTTTTAGTCCCCTGACCAAAAGTATTATTCAGTAAGTGTAGGTTGGAGATTTGAGAACAAGTTGGTTTTGATCTTGACCCTGATCAATCGGATAGGATGATGTGTCAATCATTTGTGGACATTACACGAGGTCGGTGCATGGATATTTCAGTTTCAATTCAGATTTCCTTGCAACTGTTTTAAGCTTAATGCAGTCATTTTATTGGAATACTGGATATTATGAGTTTTTCAGCAAACCCTGAATAAAATAGAGATTTGACAGGGACAAAACAGAAAACAGAAATATTCCTGGAAGGATAGCTTAGGGATTCAGGGATATGTACTGATAAATTGCACTATATAACAGACCTTTACTGGAGGTACAAGTCAGCAAGGTCTTCAAAGGCCTTACGGTTGGGCCATTTCTGATCGATGGCATCACCCGCAATTTTTTCGATGCGTCCCCTGAATTCGGTGAGGACACCCTTTTCCGAAACAAACCTCAAGGCCTCGTCATACGATTTGTAAAGACTGGTATAAAAGGATTCCTGGCGAATAAAATGTTCGCCGGAAAAGGTCTGGGCAATCTCGATATTGAAAAACATCACGTCGGCAAGTAAAGAGGCATCCGCATCAAACAGGATGAGTTTTTTGATCCATTTCTGGGCGACAGATCGTCTCATCTTTGCTTTCCGGCTGCCGACAGGATAGTATTCCTTACTGATGTGAAACCGGCATTGTTCCATCAGTTCGTTTTCCCGGGGATTAAACGCGAAATCGTAATATTCTTTTACATCCTTAAAGCGGTTGTATAAATCCAGAATCTGATCTTCCAACTGCTCCTTGGTTAATTCTTTCAGATATTTCCGAAGTTCGCGTTTGCTCATGGGTGAAGTTTTGATCGTGTTCAGGAGGGTTAGCCTGATTCGTGACATAAAAATAAGAAAGTTCGGCGGTTAATTCTGCTTTTCAGCTAAAATTACCCGGCGAACTTATCGATTTAGCCCTTTATATCAGTATTGATAAAGGATTAACCAGATTTTTGATACCTGATCAGCTAATGTTGGTAAAGACGGATTGGACGTCGTCGTCGTCCTCCAGTTTGTCGATCAGCTTTTCGATGTCGGCCAATTGTTCGTCGGTAAATTCAACCGGCGTACTTGGAAAGCGCTGCAAGTCAGCCTTAGTCACCTCTATTTTCAGGTTTTCAAGGGCAACCGACATTGATCCGAAAGTGGTATAGTCGGCATAACAATAAATAATGCCTTCATCTTCTTCGATTTCTTCCAGACCTGCATCAATGAGTTCCAACTCCAGGTCCTCTACATTCATACCTTCCTTCTTCTTAAATTCAAAGACAGCCTTGCGCGAAAACATAAATTCGAGTGAACCCGTTGGTACCATTACACCGCCGGCTTTATTGAAATACATTTTTATATTGGCAACGGTACGGGTAGGATTGTCGGTTGCACATTCAACAAAGATTAAGGCACCATGGGGTCCTTTACCCTCGTAATTGATTTCGACAAAGTTCTCGGCATCCTTACCCGAAGCTCTTTTAATGGCCGCATCAATATTGTCTTTGGGCATGTTTTGCGCCTTGGCATTTTGAATGGCCGTGCGAAGTTTGGAATTCATATCCGGATCTGGCACACCTTCCCGCGCCGCAACAGTAATTGCTTTGCCTAATTTGGGAAATGTACGGGACATTTTATCCCAACGTTTTTCTTTCGTTGCTTTACGGTATTCATACGCTCTGCCCATATCAAATCATTTTTTAGTTTTAGCTGTATTCAGCCTAATTTTTTAACGGCACGAAAATACAAATTGAAAACCTTTTTCCCGAATGAAACTTTAAAATAATTGCAATCCGGCTACTTACCTGTTTTTAAGAGAATCATTTCAGGATAATCCCGTCAGTAACAGGGATTCGAAAGCCATTTTTGATAAAGTTTTTGTACTTTTGTGAATCTTGTCAAAAACGCGGATCACTGTATCGGTCCTTCTGAACACGAAAATCCGGAGTAAATTTAGGTACAGGTGAAGAATGGATAGACAATTTCTGTTTATCCAAAGTTGAATGAGCAGACAGGCAAAGAATTAATACATAATAAAAGTCTATGAGATTTGATGAACTTGGTCTAAATGACAAAATACTGGAAGCAATTTCGTACATGGATTATGAAAAAGTTTCTGAAATTCAAGAACTTACAATTCCACCCATTCTAGAAGGTAAAGACATCCTGGCATGTGCTCAGACCGGGACAGGGAAAACTGCCGCATTTATGCTGCCCATTCTTGACCACCTTTCAACCCAGGATAATCACGATTTAAGTACCCTGATCATCGTGCCCACCCGTGAGTTAGCCATCCAGATTAACCAGCAAATACAGGGATTTTCGTATTTTCTGAATATCAATTCGGTTACGGTTTATGGCGGACGGGATGGTTCAGATTGGGATGCTGAAAGCAAAGCGCTCACCAAAGGCACTAACATTATTGTAGCTACACCGGGAAAATTGATTTCACATCTGAACCTGGGCTACGTGAAGTTTGATAAAATAAAACATCTGGTTCTGGATGAAGCCGACCGAATGCTCGATATTGGTTTCTACGACGACATTATGCGCATCTTAAGTTACGTTCCGGATGAACGGCAGACACTCATGTTTTCGGCAACCATGCCTCAGAAGATCAGGGATCTGGCCGCAAAGATACTGAAGAACCCGGTAGAGTTCAATACTGCTTTTTCCAAACCTGCTGAAGGGGTATTACAGGCAGCCTATGTGGTTCACGAGAACCAAAAGATACCGGTAATCAACAGCCTGATATCGAATAAACCTGATCTGGACAGCATCCTGGTCTTCAGTTCGACCAAGCGAAAAGTGAATGATATCGTTAAAAGTCTGAGAAAGGCAGGCAATGTTGTTGAGGGGATTTCCTCTGATCTGGAACAGAAAGAACGCGAAGATGTGGTAATGCGTTTTCGTTCGAAACGAACCCGTGTATTGGTGGCTACAGATGTGCTAAGCCGTGGTATCGACATCAAAGACATTAACCTGATTATCAATTTTGATGTCCCTGGATCTGCTGAAGATTACGTCCATCGTGTAGGACGAACGGCCCGTGCCGATAAAACCGGAATTGCCATCAGCCTGATTAATGAACAGGACATGGAAAAATTTGACCGGATTGAAAAACTTATTGAAATGGAAGTGTTGAAAATTCCGGTACCACCGGAACTGGGAGAAGGACCGGTTTATAAGGTTCGTCCGCAACGCAAAGGTGGACGTCCGCAGGGGAAGCGAAATTTTTCTTCCGGAGGAAGACCTGACCGAAGAAATCAGAATCCGGCCTAAACCAACAGAACGTAGTCCCGACTGGAAATAACATTTGTTTGCAACCTTATAAAACCTAACCTATGAGAATTAATCATTTGATTTTCACCCTGGCATTATTTGGCATCTCCATTTATTCGATGGCCCAGACTACACATGAAGAACCGGTTACCCTTGCCATTGGCAGTCAGGCTCCTGACTTTAACCTGAAGGGAACCGACGGGAAAATGTACAACCTGAAGTCTTTTTCGAAGGCTAAAGTCCTGGTGGTGATTTTCAGTGCCAACCATTGTCCCACTGCCCAGGCCTATGAAGATCGCGTCATTGCAATTACGAAGGATTATCAGTCAAAAGGGGTTGAAGTGGTAGCTATTTCTTCAAACAATACCCAGGCGCTTAACCTGTCCGAACTGGGCTACACCGATCTGGGCGATACCTTCGATGAGATGATTATCCGGCACCGGGATAAAAATTTCAATTTTCCCTACTTGTTTGATGGTGGTGACCAAAAGACCGCACTGGCCTATGGACCGGTTGCGACTCCACATGCTTTTGTATTCGATTCAGATCTTAAACTGAAGTATGAGGGACACATTGATGCCTCAGAAAAACCAGGGACTGCAAAAGGGGAAGATTTGCGTCATGCGATCGATGCCGTTTTAACCGGAGTGAACCCAAATCCGGCAACTACAAAGGTTTTTGGGTGTTCGATGAAATGGTCGTGGAAAAAGGAATACACCAATCAATTGTATAAGAAATGGGCAGCACTGCCGGTTAATGTGGACGAATTGTCGGTTGATGGTATAAAAGAATTGATTCAGAATAAAGGTCAGAAGCTACGACTGGTTAATGTGTGGGCAACCTGGTGCGGACCCTGTACGATGGAATTTCCCGATTTTATTACCATTGACCGTATGTACCGTGGACGTGATTTTGAATTTATATCGCTCAGCACAGATAAAGCGGAGCGGAAGGAAAAAGTCCTGGCATTTTTAAAGGAACATGAAGCCTCGAATAAAAACTATATTTTCTCCGGAAGTGATATTTACCAGTTGATTGAAGCGGTTGATCCGAACTGGAAAGGCGCCCTGCCCTACACCTTGCTCATTGAACCGGGAGGTAAGATCGTTTATCACCAGCAGGGACCCATTGATCCGCTGAAACTAAAGAAAGCGATTGTTGATCATTCGATGATTGGACGATATTTCTAATAATGACTGTGCTCATTTACAAAAACAACAATCATCACAGAGGAAGCCAACAAATTAATTAATTTGATTGCCTAACTTTACAATCCGTGAATACGACGCAACAAGAATATGTTTTCATTTTTTAGAAATATAGATAACAAGGATCACAAACCCACTTTTGGGATTCTTAAATTTCTCAAATACATTGGACCTGGCTTGCTGGTTACTGTGGGCTTTATAGATCCGGGTAACTGGGCTTCGAATATAGCGGCGGGAGCCAATTTCGGATTTACCTTGTTGTGGATGGTTACCATGTCAACCATTATGCTGATCATTCTTCAGCATAACGTAGCCCATCTGGGCATTGCAACGGGTCTTTGCTTATCGGAAGCAGCCACAAAATATACTTCACCCCTGATCTCCAGAACCATACTTGGATCGGCCATGGTCGCATCGGTTTCTACCTCGCTGGCCGAAATACTGGGAGGAGCAATTGCATTGGAGATGCTTTTCGGCATCCCTATTCCTGCAGCCGCAATTCTTGTTGTTTTGTTTGTCGGGGTAATGCTCATCACCAATTCTTATGCCTTC
>Ga0302286_10001129_pt1 | contig 20196 bp, 14 predicted proteins | sample III_Fen_E2_3_FD_198765 | JGI IMG/M metagenome (GOLD analysis project Ga0302286, IMG submission 198765) | Peat permafrost microbial communities from Stordalen Mire near Abisko, Sweden - III_Fen_E2_3 | ecosystem: Environmental > Terrestrial > Soil > Wetlands > Permafrost | place: Sweden: Abisko...
ACCAGACAGAACGTCGCCGTCAACGATTGATGCATAAATTCAGATACTCGGTCGAAAACCTGGGCATTGTCAGTTGCGTGGGATGCGGACGCTGTATCAGGGTTTGTCCGGCACATTTGAATATATTTGAGAACATATTGAGTGTGACTAAATAGTCGTTTTGCGTTCCGTGTTTCGTGTTCCGCGTTCTGTGTTTCGTGTTCCGTGTTCCGTGTTTCGTGTTTCGTGTTTAGCCAAAATAAGTAAGTTTAAAAGAGTAAAACCATAATATACTTCGCAATTATGTATTAAGAATTGTGAATTATGAATTAACTATATTTCCATGGAAACAAAGAATCAATATATCCCGTATAAAATGCGAATTGCCAACATTATTGAAGAAGCTCCGCTTGTTCAGACCTACCGGTTGGAGTTTGTAGAGAAAGCTGATGCTGAAAAGTTCACTTTCAAAGCAGGTCAGTTTGCAGAATATGGAGTTTTTGGAGAGGGAGAAAGCACGTTTTGTATTGCCTCCTCTCCTACCCGTGAAGGTTACCTTGAATGCACTTTCCGGAGTTCGGGGCGTGTAACCAAGGCATTGGCCAATTGCGAGCTGAATGATATCATCGGGTTACGTGGACCTTTTGGGAACACTTTCCCTATTGAAGAATGGTATGGCAAAAACGTGGTTTTTGTTACCGGAGGTATTGCACTTCCACCCTTGCGTTGTGTGATCTGGAACTTGTTGGATCAACGAGACAAATTCGGAGATATAACCATTTATTACGGTGCCCGGTCTGTAAATGACCTGGTATATAAAGAAGAACTGGAAGAATGGGCAAATCGTGGCGATGTGAAACTTTATGTGACTGTCGACCCGGGAGGTGAAACTCCTGACTGGAAAGGACTGGTCGGTTTTGTACCGACTATACTGGAACAGAATCCACCCAAAAGTGAGAATACGGTAGCCATTGTTGCCGGACCTCCTATCCTGATTAAAATGGGAATGCCTATCCTCAGCAAAAATGGCTTTGCTAATTCCAACATCTACACAACCCTTGAAAACCGCATGAAATGTGGTGTAGGCAAATGCGGGCATTGTACCGTCGGGAAAACCTATGTTTGCAAGGATGGACCTGTATTTACTTATGAAGAAGTATTGAAAATGCCGGCAGAATATTAATATAGCAGGTAGCGGGTAGTAGGTAGAAAGAGAAAGAACGGAGTTATACAGGATAATACTTGTGTAACTCTTTTTTTTTAGTTGATATTGATTAGCCCATAACAAAGGCCGTTCATTTAATTAAATTAATTATTTATACACATAAAGATAAATATATTAAATAGTTATTTTATCTTTGCACCCTAAATAGAAATAAAACCAACTGATTACCTTAATTAATCAACAAAACATCAGGAGTGATAATTAAAGGATTTTGCTGACTTTATATGAGATATATTACCTGTCTGCTGATAACACTTCTATTTCTCACCAACTCAATTGCACAGTCAAAGAAGAGTGTAGAAGCGTTGCATATACTCCAACCTCTGACGATAGATGGGGTTCTTGATGAAGAAGTGTACAAACAAGCAAGGCCTGCCAAAGATTTTGTTCAGATCCAACCCTACAACGGCAAACCATCCAAGCAACCCACAGAAGTGTATTTTTTCTATGATGAATCGGCTATTTATGTAGGGGCTTTACTTCATGATAACCCGGACAGTATTTTTAATTATATGACCGCTCGCGATAATAACGGCATGTCCGATTATTTCGGAGTATATATCGATCCATATAACCAGGGTCAGCTGGCCTATGGTTTCTTTATTACCCCAGCGGGAGTTCAACTGGATATTAAAGCTATCAAGAGCGATGATGATAATGAAGACGGGAACTGGAATGCAGTGTGGGAAAGTAAAACCAGAATAACCGATAATGGTTGGACTGTTGAAATGCGGATACCCTTTTCGGAATTAAGGTTTTCGGAGAAGACAGGAGATACCTGGGGAGTTAATATGTTCAGGAATATCAGAAGACATAATTCCAACAATTCCTGGAACTTTATTGACAGAAATGTATCGGGTTTCATTCATCAGGAAGGACAACTCACAGGTATTAAAGATATCAAGCCACCTGTCAGGCTATCGTTTTCGCCTTATCTGGCAGCCTATTACCAACCTAAGAGCAGCACCGCTTCCTCCCGCTTTTTATATAAAGGTGGGCTGGACCTGAAATATGGCATTAATGATGCCTTTACACTCGACATGATGCTTGTCCCTGATTTCGGACAGATACAGTCGGATGATAAAAAATTAAACCTGACTCCCTATGAGTTATATTACGGTGAGAAAAGGCAGTTCTTCAATGAAGGCACAGAGCTTTTCCAACGGGCAAATATATTTTACTCCAGGCGCATAGGTGCTTCACCAAGATTTTCCGCTGATGACGCACTAACCAACCATGAAATCATAGACTATAACCCAAGTGAGACCCAATTGGTGAATGCGACCAAGATTTCGGGACGTACCAGGTCTGGCTGGGGTATCGGGGTTTTAAATGCCGTCTCCTTACCTTCGTATGCTACCTTGAAAGATACCCTTTCTGGGGATTTAAGGAAAGTGTTGGTGCAACCCCTTACGAATTATAATATATTGTCGGTTGATAAATCCTTGAAAAACAATTCATATATCAGTATTATCAATACGAATGTATACATGGTTGATAATCCGTTCAGGGCCAATGTTACTGCTACCGACTTTCAGTTCAGGGACAAAACAAAAACTTACGCTCTCAAGGGAAAAGGCGCTGTCAGTATGCGGGGTGACTCCTTGCTTGAAAAAGGTTATTACGGCTTTCTGCAATTATTAAAAAATAAAGGAAAATTGCAATACGGTATCTATCAAAACCTGTATTCCGACAAGTATAATCCTAATGACCTGGGTTATCTGCAACGGAATAACCAACTAACCACCGAATCGTATATATATTACCAGAAGATAGAACCATCCTGGATCATTAGGGAATACAACGGGAACATTTGGTGGGATTATATTCGCATGTATAAACCAAATATTCTGTATGGCAACCAGATGGGGTACAATGCCAACGTGACCTTCAAAAACAATTACAGCATTAATTTAAACGGTGCCTATTCATCCGACCTCAACGACTATTATGAGCCCCGGGTCAAAGGACGCTATTATGTGAACCCTAAATTCTACAACCTCAATTTCAATTTGAATACCGATAACCGAAAATCTCTCAACTTTTACTTCCATTATGGTCTTGCCCAGCAACTCACAACCGATCAATTTGTTGATTTCGGAGATATTCAGGCGACCCTACGAGTAGGCCATAGGTTTGAATTCAATTATTCGTTTAGTTTCAACACGACACAGAATGGAGTCGGATATGTGGATAACAACAGTTCGAACGATTCTATTGTTTTTGCCAAACGAAAGGTCAGGTCATTGGAAAACATCCTGAGTTCTTCGTATGTTCTGAGCAATAAAGCCAGCCTAAGTCTTCGGGTACGCCACTATTGGTCGGGTGCTCTGAATAAAAACTATTATTTATTGCAACAGGATGGCACGCTGAAAGACTATCCGGCGTATTCACAACTAAAGGACCAGAATTACAATGCCTTTACGGTAGACATGGTATTGACCTGGAATTTCGCACCGGGTTCCGAACTCGCCTGTGCCTGGAAAAATACTGCTTTCTCCGACCAGGACCATTACCTTGATAATTATTGGTCTAACCTTCATAACTCCTGGTTAAACCAAACAAATAGCTTATCAGTCAAAATACTATATTACATTGATTATAACAAGCTAAAGAAAAAGAAAATCAATTAAATAATTCATATTAACCCAGCCATTGAGTGATAACTTGATCCTGTGTAAATAATCGAAAAAAAGACACTCAAAATAAATTTGAGTGTCTTTTTTTCATAAAACAGTATAAAGCAAATTTCTTTAAACTAAGAAGATTAGTTATTCCTATCAATTTTTATGCAATTCACAGAACTTCAAATTTCAATCATTCTAAATAAACCACTTAAAGCGAAATAGATGCATTAACCTGATGGCAATTTAAATAGTTTGAGTATTTTTGACCCAAATAATTGATATCCAATTTATCAGTTTACAATTCAAAAAAAAGAGTTAGTCTGTTTATGGTTCAGGAAAAAAAGAATGTAGCCTTAGGGTCAGTCGTTGCAGCTGTTTTTATTACCGGATTCAAGTTGATTATTGGTCTAATGACAGGCAGTTTGGGAATTATTTCCGAAGCATTGCACTCGGGGCTGGATATGGTGGCTGCTATAATCACTTATTTCTCGGTACGGGTATCTGACAAACCTGCTGACCGTGATCATAACTACGGGCATGGGAAAGTTGAAAACTTATCTGCCTTAATTGAAACTGTTCTGTTACTGGTTACCTGTGTCTGGATTATATATGAAGCTATTCACAGGTTATCTTCGGGACAAACAAAAATTGAAGTTACTGCATGGAGTTATATAGTAGTGATTTGTTCCATAGTGATTGATTTTACACGCTCCAGGGCATTGTACCGCGTTGCCAAAAAACATAACAGTCAGGCATTGGAAGCTGATGCACTTCATTTCTCGACTGACATTTGGAGTTCGACAGTCGTATTATTTGGGTTGATTTGCTATCAATTTTTGGGTTGGTACAGGGCCGACTCTATTGCCGCCCTGTTAGTGGCAGTGATTGTGTTGTATGTTTCGTATCAACTTGGAAGAAAGGCAATCGATGTACTCCTTGACAAATCACCTCTTAATACCACAAAAACAGTCCATGAAATTTTAAAACAACACCCTGAAGTATTAAAATATCATGGTTTAAAAGCCCGAACAGCGGGTGCTGATACCTTTATCAAGTTCAATGTGCATTTCGATCCGGATTTAAGTCTGCGTGAAGTTCATGAAGTCTGTGACAAAATAGAATCGGAGATTAAAAAGCAGGTTGTACGAAGCGAAGTCTACATCCATGCCGAACCTGAAGAAATCAGTCATCTGGAGAATGAAGTAAATGATGACTTCGTTTAGGTGGAATAGCATTCCTCCAGAAACAAAAGACAAAAAAACATAAACCAGTAATTTAATTATTAAATAGTTACGTCAATAATTTCAGTTTTTATAAAGAAAGTGGATTTATGCTTAAGAAAAATGGCATTTCACTGAAACTTCTTGATTTTTGGACTGAACTACTCTATATTTGTTATGCAATAATAATCTAAAGTTGCAGTTTTAAATATACGAATAAGCAGTTTATTAATTATTAAAAAAATAGATTATGAAAACAAAGAGTTATTATGTTGGTTTAGTATTACTAGGCTTTCTAACATGGAGCTGTTCAAGTGCAGATGATTTGGGTAGTAGTAAATCATTAAAAACCTCCATCCAGGCAAATGCACAAGAACTGACTCTTGCCATGAATACGATTTCAGCTTCTGCAGGTTATCAGGCCTTATCAACATCCACTGAAACAACCAGTGCCAGTTATACACATCCTCCTGTTGCAGCATTCGATTCTACATATAGTAGTATCCTCCTGGCTGATATATCAGGTGTTTATGATTACAAAGCAGCTAACTACAAAAAATGGAACCCATCACTATTGCGTTTCTTTGTCAGGTCGGCTGATAATGTTGACATGATCGTAAATCTTCCAAAGGAAAAAGTACAAAAGCCGTATAATTTATTGCGCTTTTCGCCAAAAGACACGACATTAGTGAACGATTACAAAATTGATTTGTCGAAATACGAATATAAATTTAATCGTTTCCTGGGTTGGGATTACAACATGGCATCCAACATAAACATTAGTGGCGTAAATGCAGGTGATTTACAGATCCAATCATCGAACAGCAAGGCCAAAGGATACCATTTTGCTTCTAGTTTTGCATTTGCATCAGGCTACACAACAAACACTTCGTATACTAGTGGCGATACCATTATTTCTTTATACAACATCTCAAAAAACAACACGACTTTGTATGAAGAAAAATATACCGCTATCAGGACCAGCACAACTTCAAGACATCGCGAAAAAGAATACTCATTGACGATTGGGAATGTCCAGATTGTCAGGATACCGGGACCAACAAGCCTCGATAGTGCTAAAGTATACGTAGCCGGAGTATTGCAACTCCATTCAAAAGTACAATTCATTGATGAAACAACGACATCTACGAACCCGGATTCAACTGAAACAAGTATCACGAACCACAAAAGGGAACTACAGATCACTTTTGATGACGGAACTACGACTACCATTAAACAACTTCTTGGCAATACGATAGATAATATCAGGACTCTGTTTGTATCTTTACGTCAGACTTATTTTGCAACAAGTGTGGTAGATTGGATAGCCTGGGATATTTATATTAATAAAAAATAAAATCTTCTATGGGATGACGGATATAGTTTGGATATTTTCTGAAATCACCCCGAAAACCAAAGCCGTACCATAAATTATACGGAGATTAAATTAAGTAGGGGAAGTGAACAACTTCCCCTACTTTTATTTTATAAAGAAACCATGAAACATATTCAAAGTAAATCCCTGAATTTAAAAGCCGTTGAAACAGTTGTGCTCACTATGATATGGTTGGCTATATTTTCTATTCCTTTCTTTCAAAACAGGATCTATGGTTTAGTGGATTGGAGTAAAGTACTTGTAGAATGGATACGCATGTTTTCTTTTTTAGTTATTTTTTTAATCAATGCATATTATTTAGTACCAAAATTATTATTCTATAAAAAATACCGGTCCTATATCGGATATGTATTCCTGTTGATATTCGCAGTAATTGGAGTAAATATTCTGTTACAGTATTTTCTTTCACCTGTTGAACCTCTCTCAATGCCGCCTATGAACCTCGGACCAGGAATGCCACCAATGGAGTTAGGTGAGAAAATGCCCGCTCCTATGGGCTTTAGAACGCCTCGCATTCAGGAGCAAAAATCAATCATAATGATATTGACCGACAATCTGATCATTTCAATTTTGGTGGCAGGAGCAGGAACTACCTTAAAAATGATGTCTCAATGGCTTTATGAAGAGAAAAGACGCATGAATGTAGAGAAGGAACAATTAAAGACAGAGCTTGCCATGTTAAGACATCAGGTGAGCCCTCATTTCTTCATGAATACTCTCAATAATATTCATGCAATGATTGACATTAATGTGGAAACAGCAAAAGATGCCATTATTCGTTTATCAACCTTGATGCGTTATTTGTTATACGATACCGCGCAAGGACAAACCAGCTTAAGAAAAGAGTTAGATTTTATTGAAAGTTACATTAGATTAATGCAGTTGCGTTTTTCAAAGAAAGTAGTCATCATGGTCAATCTGCCGGAAAAAATACCGGATATACAAATTCCTCCGATGCTATACATTTCCTTTTTGGAAAACGCATTTAAACATGGAGTAAGTTATCAGGCTGAATCGTTTGTTTCATTTAGTCTTGAAATTAATGGAAACAGACTAAGCTGTATCATTCGAAACAGCAAACACAAATCCAAAGACAACCCGGATAAAAGTTATTCCGGTATTGGGCTAACCAATATCCGAAAAAGCCTGGAGTTGCTTTTTAAGAATGATTATACCCTGAATATTAAAGAGACTGATAAAGAATTTGAAGTACAATTAAAAATTCCTTTTTATGAGAATAAAATGCTTAGCCATTGATGATGAGCCTCTGGCTCTAAAACAATTAAGTTCGTATATAGAGAACACCCCTTTTTTAGAGAATGTAGCCTTATGCCAAAGTGCCTTTGAAGCCATGGAATATCTTTCAAGAAATGAGGTAGACCTTATGTTTGTAGATATAAACATGCCCGATATCAACGGAATGGATTTTGTAAAATCTCTATCTAACCGGGCACAAGTCATTTTTACAACAGCCTATAGTGAATATGCCATGGAAGGTTTCCAGGTAGATGCTATCGATTATATTCTGAAACCAATCAGTTATACGAGCTTCCTGAAATCAGTGACTAAAGCTAAAACATGGTTTGAACTAAATCAGAAACAACCTGAAACCATTCAGTCTTCGCAGGAATGCCTATTTGTAAAATCAGAGTATAAACTCATAAAGATTCTATTATCGGAAATTAAGTACATTGAAAGTGCCAATGAATACATTCAGATACATCTGGAAAACGACCCACCTGTTACTACCCTGATACGCCTGAAATCCATAGAAGAACAGTTACCAAAAGATAAATTTATGAGGGTGCACCGATCATTCATTGTCAGCCTGGACAAGGTAAAAGTGATTGACCGCAACAGGATAGTATTTGATCAAAAAGTATTTATCCCTATCGGGGAACAATACAAAGATAATTTTCAGGCATTTATTAACAAAACCTATCTAGTGTAAAGGACCCGGATTTTTCAATTTATTAAAGAAGATTTGTAAAAGCTCATTCAAATTTCATTTTGAATGAGCCTTTTAATAATCGGGTAAAAGACTTTGATATACGGTTCATAGATCTGGAAAAGTATAACAAGGAATCATTAAAAACAAGACTGCCCTATTAGAACAGGAATTAAATTATTTAAAATCAAGTGGAATTATGTTGGTACATCAAAGTCATTTTAGCTGAACATTTAGGCTATTTCATTTAGAAATAAAGTAGTTTTATTGATTCAAATAGTTTATTAACTTTGTATTTTATATCTTTGATGCATTATACTTACACAAACATGAAGCTTAAAAAGAATATAGCCACCAGCGAAGAAGGGTTTATATATAATCCGGGTACTGGGGATTCATTTACTACCAATCCGATTGGCACTGATATTATTTCATTATTGAAAGAAGAGAATACTATCCCGGATATTATCGAAAGTTTAAGCGAAAAATATGATGTGGACAAACACCAGTTCGAAAAAGACCTGGACGATTTCGTATCGCAAATGAAGGATTTTAATATACTGGATTAAGTGATTAGTTGATTAGGTTAATTAAGTTGATTGTGAATTTGAATAAAAGCAGGAAGCTATACATTAAGATAATAAATGGCATTTTAAGGGGATGAAAAAATAGAACTGAAAAAAGCAAAATGGCTAAGAACTCATACCAACAGAAAAAGATTGTTATTGCTGTCAGTGCATTAAATGCTATTGACAGTCCTGGACCGGGAGTGGCAGTGATACGTTCGATCAGGGAGTGTGCGGATTTTGAAGTGCGGATTATCGGTCTTTCCTATGAATCCCTTGAACCTGGATTATATATGCACGATCTGGTAGATAAATCCTATCAAATTCCCTATCCATCGGGTGGAACTGATAGTTTACTGGCGAGGATTATCCATATCCATGAAATAGAAAAAATAGATTTGATAATTCCAAACTTTGATGCAGAGTTGTTTAATTTTATAAAGTTGAGGGATAAACTGACCGAAATGGGTATTCATACTTTCTTGCCCGACTTAGACCAGTTTGAAGCCCGGGATAAAATAAAGTTGTACCAGTTTGGCAAAAAGCACGGCTTAATGGTACCGGAGGATAAGATAATCTATGAATCCACTCAGCTTGAAAAGATAGCTGAAGAATTAAACTATCCCTTGGTGATAAAGGGGAAATTCTATGATGCCATCATTGCCAACACCCTGGAACAAGCACAAAAGGCATTCTATAAAATTCAGGCTAAATGGGGTTTGCCAATTATTGTACAAGAGTTTATTAACGGTACTGAAATCAACATAGCAGCCCTTGGTGATGGGGAAGGAAATGCCGTAAGCATTATTCCCATGCGGAAACTTTATATTACCGATAAAGGGAAAGCCTGGGCAGGGATCACACTGGATGATGACACCTTCATCGAGCTTGCCCGTAAATTTATAAAAAGCACTAAATGGCGTGGAGGTTGTGAGCTGGAAGTGATGCAGTCTCTGGATGGCAAATCTTATATTATGGAGGTAAATCCTCGTTTTCCGGCCTGGATATACCTGACGGCTGCTGCTGGTCAGAACCAGCCTGCCATGTTAGTGAAAATGGCACTTGGTGAAAAGGTAAAACCGGTTTTGGATTATGAAGTAGGGAAGATATTTGTACGGTATGCATGGGATTTAATAACTACTATCAGTGAATTTCAGAAAATTTCAGGAACAGGGGAATTGTAGATAATTCATAATGCATAATTCATAATTAAGAGAGTACTGAGAACGATAAAAACTATAAATCTACATTTTCTACAAACTCAATGCTCTATGCATAATTCTATTTCTATGGAAAAAATAAAATATGAACGGCCGGTGATTCAGAAAATGAATACCGGGCTTATGAACAAGTTCGGTACACGTACTGAATACGAACCGGTAACCCATATTGAAAGTGTTCCGGTTAAAAGCCTGATTAAGAATTATGGCTCACCGCTCTATGTCTTTTCGGAAAAACAAATCAGGCGTAATTTTCAGAATGCAACCCGTATATTTAAGACCCGGTACCCAAAAGTGCAATTTGCATGGTCGTATAAGACCAATTACATGAAAGCGGTTTGTAATATATTTCATCAGGAAGGATCATGGGCAGAAGTGGTTTCGGGATATGAATATGAAAAGGCTTTAAAGAATGGAGTACCCGGGAATAAGATTATTTTTAATGGTCCAATAAAAACCGATGATGAACTTGTAACGGCAATCCGTAATAATTCATTGATTCACATTGACAATAACGATGAACTCTATTCGCTGATCCGTATAAGTGATGAACTGAATTTAAAACCCCGCGTTGGAATCAGGGTCAATATGGACACAGGGATCTATCCTAAATGGGATCGGTTTGGATTTAATTTTGAAAACGGACAAGCCTGGAATGCAATTGTTCGTATTCTTGTTTCTGAAAATTTGGAACTCGTTGGGTTGCATTGTCATATCGGCACCTTTATGCTTGCCCCTTCGGCTTATACCATTGCTACCTCCAAGCTGTGCGAATTGTCCTGGAATATCAAGCAGAAATACAATAAGACCGTACAATACCTTGATCTGGGAGGAGGCTTTCCTTCCAGCAACACATTGAAAGGAGCCTATTTACCGGGTTCAGACACCGTACCTTCTATCGATCAGTTTGCCGATGCTATCACGGATGTAATTCTTGGCTATGGGTTTAAGCAAGATGATTTACCCCTGTTGATCCTTGAAACAGGAAGAGCATTGATAGATGATGCCGGCTTCTTATTAGGCACTGTGATTGCTTCCAAGCGACTCTCGGATGGACGTAGGGCAACCATCCTGGATTTTGGGATTAACAATCTCTTTACTTCATTTTGGTATGATCATAAAGTAAGCCCGGCCCAGGCCTTTGGAGATTACACCGAGGAAATGGTTTTATATGGCCCTCTTTGCATGAATATCGATATTGTCCGTGAAAGCATTACCATGCCTTTACTCGAAAAAGGAAATCATTTGGTGGTGCATAAAGTGGGTGCATACAATTTAACCCAATGGATGCAATTTATTACCTTGCGACCGAATGTTGTTCTTATCGACGTGGATAATAACACTCATATCATACGCAATGCTGAAACGCTGGAATATATTGAATCATTGGAAGATGTTCCCGAATACTTGAAAAAGTTTGAAGTTTGAGGTTTGGGGTTTGTCGAAGAATGAGAAGCATTTAATCTCGCAATATAAAATGATAAAAAAAACACTTTATACATTTCGCACCCTGATATTACCGGCTACACTGAATAGTTATTCGGTTGTATTCTTCTTCAACAACAAACTATTGGCATGTGTGTTGATGCTGGTATCGTTTTTTAATTTCTTTGCTGGGCTAAGCGGACTATTGGCAGTGTTAATGGCTGTACTGATTGCCAATTCCATGAACATGGACAAGATGCAGATAAAGAAAGGGCTCTTCAGTTTTAATGCTTTACTCACAGGTATAGGTATGGGAACCTTCTTTGACCCCAGCCTGGTTTTCTTTACTTTGCTTGCCTTGGCCGCCTTACTGACACTAATGCTTTCAGTAACATTAAGTGGTTGGATGAACAAATACGGACTGCCTGTATTGAGCATTCCATTTGTCATTACATTCTGGTTTATAGTGTTGCCCTCTTCCCAATTTGAGAATCTTGGATTAACACAGCGGAATATATATTGGATGAACGACATGTATGCCATGGGTGGATCTCATTTACTCAACTTTTTCCAAAGCATAGATTCATTTCCGGTACATAACCTGGTGGATATCTATTTGCGCTCCATGAGTTCCATTTTATTTCAGAACAATCTGGTCGCCGGGATATTAATTGCTGTCTGTTTATTGATTTGTTCCCGTATTGCATTTTCATTATCAATAATAGGTTTTCTTTCTGCCTATTTCTTTGCACAGTTTTCAGGCTCGGCAGCTACCAGCATTACTTATTACAACATTGGAGCTAACTACATTATGGTAGCGTTGGCAGTTGGTGGATTCTTTATTATTCCCTCACGACAGTCTTACCTTTGGACTGTATTGTTAGTGCCTGTTACTACCCTGGTCCTGCTATTCTTCAGTAAATTGCTTGGGTTTATTCACTTGCCTGTATTTTCTCTTCCATTCTCCGTAACGGTGATACTCTTTATTTACTTTCTTCAATACCGGAGTAAGGCCGGCAAACTTGCATTGACACCTTTTCAATACTATTCGCCTGAAATAAACCTGTATATCTACAATAACAATCACAAGGACAGGCAATATCATTTTCTGTATTTTCCATTGTATTTACCCTTTTGGGGAGAATGGACAGTCAGCCAGGGACACGACGGAAAACATACCCACAAAGGGGATTGGGGAAAAGCATTTGATTTTATGTTACTGGATGATGAAAATAAATCATTCAACTCAAACGGCCTGCTGTGTGAAAATTACTATTGCTATAATAAGCCTGTACTGGCCCCTGCCGATGGTGTAGTTGAAGAGATTATCGATCAGATTGATGATAATGAGATAGGTAAAGTGAATACAGCCAACAACTGGGGAAATACCATCATTATCCGCCATGTAGCAGGATTGTACACTCAGATGTCGCATTTAAGGAAAGGATCGTTTAAAGTAGGAAAAGGGGACTCTGTGAAAAGGGGAGATTTATTAGCCAGTTGCGGTAATTCAGGACGTTCGCCTCAACCACATATTCATTTTCAGGTTCAGATCTCACCCACCTTAGGATCCAGAACGCTGGATTATCCTTTTGCATACTATCAGAAACTGGAAAAGGGAAAAAATATATTAGTGCAGTTTTCTAAACCACAGGAAGGGAATAGAGTTTCGGGGGTGATAGACAATCCAGTGCTGAAAAACGCCTTTGATCTGATGCCGAATTCTACATTAGCATTTAAATATCTGAATGAAAAAGCAGAAGAAATTACAGAAGAATGGGAAGCATATACCGATGCCTATAATTTCAAGTACCTCTATTGCAAAGAAACTGAATCGTATTCTTATTATGTAAACGACGGTATAATGTTCTATTTCACGGCCTTTTACGGTAATAAAAAATCATTGTTGTATTATTTTTATTTGACAGCCTATAAAGTATTTCTTGGTTGTTCGGATCAGATGCAAGTGGAAGATACCATGCCTTTAAACATTATCCGGAACAGGAAATTTAGTTTATGGATACATGATTTCATTGCACCCTTTTACAATTATATTTGCGTGCTCTATTCACTAAAAACAGGTTCTGCTCCTTCTCCCTTTGAGACTGGAAAGATAGAGCTAAAATCGGATATCACCGTTTCTGTATTTGGAAAATTAAGGGAAGAAAGTGTTGGTTCAATAATCATTGAAAACAATAGAATTTCAGGGTTCACTTATGAATCAGTAAAGACCAAAATTCATGCAATATGTATAGACTCCTGATGATAGTCGGCTTGCTTTTTCTAACAGTCAATACGACGCAAGTCAGGGCTCAGGAGTCTCTGACCTTTCCATCGTCGGATAGTATTACATTACAGTGCTACAAGAAAGGAGATTGGGAGAAACTGATCACAACAGGCAAAGAATCGATCAAGCAGCATATTGATTTCAAATGGTTACGCCAACGCATGGGGTATGCCTATTTTATGAAAGCTGATTATTACGCTTCTGAGCATCATTATGAAAAAGCACTTGCTTTCGATTCTGCCGATACCCTGACCCTTACATACCTCTATTACTGCGGCCTCTATACAGCGAATGATGCATACGCCCGTTACCAGGCAAGCAAACTGCCCGTTAATATACAAAAACGACTGGTTACAAAACCCCTGCGAATAGTCGATGCCCTGGATTGTGAATACAATTATAAGATAAACAGCGTTACCACGAGATCAAATCCGGGGTATTACCGGATGGGCATTCATTCAAAACCGGGCTACCGGTTGAACCTGTACCAGTCATTTTCAACCTTTGCCCAAAATATAGATTCAGCAGGTATCCGTCAGAACGAGTACTTTGCCCTACTTGATTACTCTCTCTGCTCCCATATATCTTTGAAAATCGGGTATCATTTTCTGGGGACGAAAGTTGTCGATACCTCGACTTACCGGATTACCAACCGAAATAAAAGGACAGTCATTGATACAACTTTTTATCCCGGACATCTGTTCTATTCTAATGTATCGTACCGGCGAAACCGGATTGATATGGTTATAAGCGCTTCTGTTCTTAAACACGATAGTACATGGATACAACAATACGGTATCCAGGCAGGTGTTGTTTTACCAGGGAAATTAAATATTTACCTGAAAAGTTCGTTATATGGTATGTTCGATCCAACCACCACCAGGCTTGTTTTTTCTCAATCGGCAGGATTATTACTTTTCCATTCAATTTGTGCTGAAGGTGAAGTGACTGTCGGGAACCTGAAAGACTTTTCTGAAATGAATGGATTGTATATCTACAATTCAACTGATATTACCACTTTCAGAACCGGATTAACCATATTCTGGTATGTCACTAAAAAGCTGACCTTGTTTGGAAATTACAGTTTCAATAAAAAAGAATACGAAAACACCGATAATTCGACATCAAGCTATAACCAACATTCAATGTCAAGTGGAATAATATGGAAGATCTAAATAAAATCACTGCAATTGCAAGTATTCTGCTATTTTTTTGTTGCTTTCAGACACAAAGTCAACCGGCAATACAGGCAGCTTTTACCAGAAGTTACGAAGCAGAGCATTCCGGTAACTATCCCAAAGCTGTTGCTGAATTAAAGTCGGTGTACAAAGCTAATAATTATTTTGGAAACATTCGGCTCGGATGGTTGTATTACCTGGACAAACAATATGCCATCTCCATACAGTATTATAATTCTGCCATTTCGTTGAAACCCTATGCCATTGAAGCAAAATTTGGGTGCGTTAAGCCACTCAGTGCAATAGGAAGCTGGGAAAAGGTAAAAGATCAATACGTTCAGATTCTTAAAATAGATCCGCAGAATACAGTCGCAAATTACTGGCTGGGAGTTATTTATTACAACCGGAGAGACTACCTGAAAGCAGAGAAACTTTTTGAAAAAGTAGTGAATTTATATCCCCTTGACTATGACTCCATTATCATGTTAGCCTGGACAAAGCTAAACATTGGGGCAGTAGCCGATGCAAGGGTTCTGTTTAATCATGCCTTGATTATCCGCCCCAATGATAGCTCTGCATTAACAGGCCTGAAACAACTGAAATGATTTTTCATCTATTAAGCCGAAGAACCTTCCGATACAAACTGAGAATCTTTCGTCGGTTGATTTTCGGACAACAGGCATTATTCAAATTCCTTTTTTCAGGGAACCTATCATAGGTTAAAACCCTTAATATTCCTATCATTATTTAAATCATCCGAAAAAACATTGAAAAGAAACTATCTAAAGCCTATCTTTATCCATCGGAAATTCAAGGGTTCGGAAAAAGATTCAGTCCTATACCAACTCTGCAGGTTCAGGACAATGCAGATGATCGGGAAGAACAATTGAACATTTTATTTGGTTTAATCAAGTAAAGTGTAAAATAGAATGGATAGTTATTAGAAGGTAAGCACGCAGAGTACCTGATTATTCTTCAAAAATATGTTATTCCAAGCTAAATTTCCAAAATTCTGGATATTACTGATTTTTATTTTTATCATTTTAAAATTAAAAAAGAAAAACATAATGGATAATGCTAATACCGTAACAACGGATATTTTAATTATTGGTGGAGGACCTTCTGGGTTAGCTGCTTCTATTCATCTGGCTGATATTTTAAAGCAAAACAATATTAAACGAAGAATATTACTTGTTGAGAAAGGGAGTTCCATTGGAAGTCATGTCTTATCGGGTGCTGTGATCAAAGCAGATGTTTTTAAAAGCCTGCTTCCTGATGTTGATTTCAACGAAATTCCTTTCAATGCAAAGGTCACCTCGGATACTACCGTTTTAATGAGTGAAAATGGTTCTTTTAAGTTACCTGTACATGTTCCTTATATGAACAACAAAGGGAATTATACAGCTTCATTGGGACAAATCTGCAAGTACCTGGCTAAAAAAGCCGAAGAAAAGGGTGTAGAAATATATCCGGGGTTTGCAATAGATGAAATACTGTATCAGGATGGGAAAGTGATTGGTGCAAAAACCATCGATACAGGCCTCGATCATCATGGGCATCAACTGGAGAACTTCCAGGAAGGAACCCGTATAGAAGCAAACTTAACGATATTTGCCGAAGGTACCCGTGGAAGTCTGGCGAAACAACTGATCAAGAAATTTGATTTACAAAAAGGAAAAAACGAACAGATTTATTCCCTGGGTTGTAAAGAATTATGGAGTATTCCCGAAGGGAATATTAAACCTGGTGAGATCTATCATACGATGGGTTATCCGCTGAATATGCGTGAATTCGGGGGAGGATTCGTGTATGGCTTAAACGAAAATAAAGTGGCAGTTGGCCTGGTTGTAGGACTCGATTATCAGGATCCTACCTTTGATGTGCATGATGCTTTCCAGGTATGGAAAACCACTCCGTTTATCTCGAATATACTCAAAGGGGGTAAATTGATTGAATATGGGGCTAAGACGCTTCCTGAAGGAGGTTATTATGCCATTCCGAAATTGTATATGGACGGGGCCCTTATCGTGGGTGACAGTGCCGGTTTTCTGACTATGCCTGCCCTGAAGGGTGTACATCTGGCAATAACTTCAGGCATGTTGGCAGCTAAAACTGCTGTATCTGCACTGGCAAAAGATGATTATTCCGAAAATGTACTCCGTGAATACGATACACTCATAAAAGACAGTGTGATCTATCATGATATGTATCCTGTCAGGAACTTCCGTCAAGGATTTACAAGGGGATTATTAGTCGGAGCAATCCATTTTGGCACCCAACTCATCACAGGTGGTGCAGGTTTCGTTGGACGATTGAGAACCCATACCGACAGTGAAGCTACAAAACAATTAAATGAGCTTACCTATAAACCCTTCAAAGAACGGTTTAAAGGGAAACTGGAATTCGACAAAATTCTTACTTTCGATAAAGCTACCGACATGTATTATACCGGGGTAAATCATGATGAACAACAGGTTCCACACTTGCATATCAACAATCCTGCAACCTATGAGACTGTAAACATAAAACAATATGGCGCCCCAAGTCAGTTTTTCTGCTCTGCCGAAGTGTATGAACTCCATACCGACAAACAAGGCCACCAGGAAATAAGGATTCATGCTGAAAATTGCCTTCATTGCAAGACCTGTGATATTAAATCTCCGGGCGATGGCATTACCTGGATGGTACCCAATGGCGGAAATGGACCTGAATTTCAAAACATGTAGTACCCACCGCCTCTAAAGTGAGTTTAAAATTTCTTTAGGGTATTTAAGGGTAATAACTAACTTAAAAACGAAACTTTCAATGGCTCTTACAATTATAAGTTTAATAAAACAAGTACCACTCCCTACCGAAATGCGTATGGGTGAAGATGGATTAATGGATCGGACAAAAGCGAAGTCAATTATCAATATTGACTGCCAGTTTGGTCTGGAGGCCGGATTACAGCTCAAAAAACAATACCCCGATGCTAAAATGATAGTTTGTTCCATGGGACCTCCTTCCTTTGAAGTAGCACTGCGGACAGCCATTTCTATGGGGTACGACGAAGCCTACCTGTTATCCGACCGGAAGCTGGGGGGAAGTGATACGTATGCAACCGGATTAGCCATATCCACCATGCTGAAACATTTGGGCTACACAAATGATGCCAAGGAACCCTTTATTGTCCTTGCCGGCCGTCAGACCAGTGATGGTGATACAGCCCACGTTCCTTCGCAGGTAGCCGAAAACCTGGGGATACCTCAGGCTACTTTTGTCGAAAGCATTAAAGCTGATGGGGAAGGAAATGTAATTGCAAAACGCATTATTGAAGGAGGCTACCAAATGATGAAATTGCCTATGCCCTGCACCATTTCATTGACTCCGACGGGTACCCCCCCACGCAAGCCATCGTTGGTTGGAGCTATCAAAGCCCGGAATCTTTCCATTACCGTCTTTGGCATTGATGATATTGGATTAGGAACTGAAAAAATCGGGATTAACGGGTCGCCGACAATTGTTGCAAACGTGATTAATCTAGTAAGCGAAAGACCTCCGGTGATCATGTCCGAAGGGCAGAACGAAACAGGATTGGTGGACAGTTTGATCACCAATTTAAAAAAAGGCGGGAACGTATTGGAGAAAAAGGAAAAAGTAGAAAAGAAGGTTGTTGAAAAGCCAGAATTTCCCTATTATGATAACAGGAACGGTGCTAAAGGCATCCTGACCTGGGCGGAAGTAACCAATGGCAAGATTTCCCGCCCTTCTATCGAGTTGCTTACTCCGGCACGCAAGCTTGCCGACCAGCTGGGGAATGATACTAAAATCATGACACTCGTGATTGGTAAAAATGTAAAAGGCCTGTCTGAAACTCTTTTTGAACATGGATCGGATGAAGTAATCGTTGTGGAAGACGATAAACTGGAAGAATACCTGGTACTGCCTTTTTCATCGATTTTTGCACAGGTGATAAAAGAACGAAAACCTGAAATTGCACTCTTTGCCGCCACCACATCAGGTCGTGAACTGGCTCCCCGAATAGGTGTTAAAACAGGTAGTGGTGTTACGGCTGACTGTACAGGCCTTGAAATCGGCGAATATATCAACCGGAAAGATAAAGTCATCAACAAGCCGATTCTACATTCACGGCGCCCAACATACGGTGAAAGCAAACTGGCTACTATCTTAGGTTTTGTATATCCCCAGATCTCCACAGCCCGTGCTGGAACCTTTGAAGTGCCACCGGTAGAAGAAGGCCGCACAGGTGTATTGTCTACTTTTACTCCAAAACTTATTGAAAAAGACTTTCGGGTTGAAATCCTGAAAACCGTACGGGATGAAGGTGTATTGCAAAATCTATTTGAAGCCGATGTAATTGTTTCTGGTGGTCGTGGTGCTACAGGTGATGGGTTGAAGCTGATTAAAAAGCTGGCTGATGCTCTCAAAGCACAGGGCATAAAAGCTGAATGGGCTTGTAGTCGTGTGGTTGTAGACGAAGGTGTAGCGGAATACGCACATCAAATCGGTCAAACCGGGAAGACAGTACGTCCAAAATTGTATGTTTCAGTGGGCATTTCAGGAGCCATACAGCATATTGCCGGTATGAAAGAGTCTGAAAAAATCATTGCCATTGACCATAATCCAAAAGCATTTATCTTCCATTATGCCGATTTCGGTATTGTAGGCGAATATGAAGACATTTTGCCTGAACTGATCGAAAGGGTTAACGGCGGATATACATTTGGTATGGAAGCAGCTAAAATCTAATTCTGCTCTGAATATACCCTAAAAAGGTGATGACAGATTATCATGGAGTTGTTTGAGAATACATTCTCAGGCAACTCCATTTTTCGTGTTTTCACATCGTGAGCCAATCTGGTGCTCTAGGACATTTTATTGCCTGTCTCAATCTTTTTTTCCTTCTGCACCAAGTAGAAAACACCGTACACTTTCCAGCCTGTGAACCTCATTTTATCTTCTTTCAGGCTTAAAGGTCAAATTTCAGGCTGAAAAGTCCTGTAATGCTTATTATGATTAGCTTTGCAGTAAATCAAAGGTTATGAATAAAAAAAGTGCTTTCATTGTGGTTCGCCCATAACCAAGAAAAATGGGATAAAGAATGGCAAACAACAGTTCAAATGTC
>Ga0302286_10001134_pt1 | contig 20170 bp, 13 predicted proteins | sample III_Fen_E2_3_FD_198765 | JGI IMG/M metagenome (GOLD analysis project Ga0302286, IMG submission 198765) | Peat permafrost microbial communities from Stordalen Mire near Abisko, Sweden - III_Fen_E2_3 | ecosystem: Environmental > Terrestrial > Soil > Wetlands > Permafrost | place: Sweden: Abisko...
GTCGTCATGACGCCCGTCAACTCCGGCCGCTTTCGTGCTTCGGACATGAATAATTGCGTGTTCTTGGCCAGGAAGTCGATTCCGGAGCCTGAACGGTCTTCGAGGATATAACTGACACCGCCCGACGTTCCCACGCCAGGGATAGCTGGCGGCGAGAACTGAAATGCAATCCCGGACGGAATCTGGGCAAGAGCTTTCGTCAGGTGTCCCTTGATGCCGAGATAACTGGTTTCGGGGGTCTTCCGCTCTTCCCATGGTTTGAGGGAAATGAAATAGAAGCTGCTGTAGGTTGCATTGACTCCACTCAGCAAGCTGAATCCCATCACAGCGCTGACGTACTTGACGCCAGGTGTATTCATGATGGCCTCTTCCACTTGGCGGGAGGCCTCCGAGGAGCGCTGCAGTGACGATGCGTCCGGCAATTGCAGCCCGGCATAAACGTAGCCCTGATCTTCATCGGGCAGGAAGCTCTTGGGCAGCTTGCCGCCGAAGTACCACATGCCCACTACCACCGCCCCCAGCAGCAGAAAGGCGAGCCACGCATTGTGAATGAGGTGGGCGCACCAATTCACGTACACTTCTGTTGCCTTGCCAAACATATTGTTAAACCAGCGGAAGAAGGCCCCTAGCGGCCCGCGTGCTTCCTTCTTAGGCCGCAGCATCATGGCCGCCAGCGCCGGGCTGAGCGTAAGGGCATTGAACGCCGAGAACAACACCGAAATTGCGATGGTAACGGCGAACTGCTTATAGAGCTGGCCGGTGATTCCTGGAATGAATGCCGTCGGTACGAACACCGCCGCAAGGATGAGGGCGATGGCGATGACCGGCGACGAAACCTCTTCCATCGCTTTGACCGCCGCGTCATGCGGCGTCATCCCGTGTTCGATATGATGCTCGACGGCCTCGACCACGACGATCGCGTCGTCCACCACTAGTCCGATCGCCAGCACAAGTCCCAGCAGCGACAGAGTGTTGATGGAAAAACCCAGCATAGGAAAGACCATGAAGGTCGCAACCAGTGAGACTGGCACAGCAATGAGCGGAATGAGCGTGGCTCGCCAACCCTGCAGAAAGATGTACACCACGAGGATCACGAGCACCATGGCTTCAACCAGCGTGTGCTCAATTTCTTTGATGCCTTCGCTGACCGAGAGGGTGGTGTCGAGGGCAGTGATGTAATCGAGACCCTGCGGGAACCTACCCTTGGCCTCCTCCATCATTTTCACAACGTTGGCCCGCGTTGTTAGAGCGTTGCTGCCGGGCGTGAGGTAGAGGGCAATCAGCGCCGCAGGCTGGGAAGGCTTGTGCTCCTCGCCTCCTTCCGGTACGGTGCCCAGGCGGGCGACAAAGTTGTAGTACTGGGATCCCAATTCGACCCGTGCGACATCCTTCAAGCGCAGAATCGATCCGTCACTCTGCGCGCGGATGACGATTTGGTCAAAATCTTCAGACCTTGGAAGACGTCCTGGCGCGCGTACGTTGTACGTAAATTGCTGGCCTTCGGGGACCGGTTCCCCGCCAACCTGGCCGCCCGGGTTGACCTTGTTCTGCGCTTTCACGGCGTTGATGATGTCAGTTACGGTTACGCCCAAGTTCGCCAGCGTATCGGGGTTTACCCAGATTCGCATGGCGTACGGCCCGGCTCCGAAAATCTGTACTTGTCCCACGCCTTGAATTCGCGTTAGAGCATACTGCAGATTGATGGTGGCGTAGTTGGCCAGGAAAATACTGTCGTACTCTCCCTTGGGTGAGTACAGGTCGAGCAGCATGAACGGCGCGGTCGTGCCCGGTTGCACGATGACTCCCTGTTGCGTCACTTCCGACGGAAGTTGAGAGTTGGCCTGCCCGCTGCGCATCTGCGCCAGAATCTGGTCGGTGTTGATGTCGGTGCCGAGTTGGAAATCGACATACAGCGTCATGCCGCCGCCCGAGCTGGCGCTCAGCGAATACATGTAATTCATGCCACTGACGCCAGACATCTGCTGTTCGATTGGCGTGGCCACTGACTCGGCGATCGTCGTGGCGTCGGCGCCCGGATAGGTCGCCCGCACTTGGATCATTGGATCGGCAATGTTCGGAAACTGCGCGGTTGGCAGCCCCAGCATCGCGACGATGCCTGCCATCATCATCAGGATCGCAATGACGATGGCCACAATGGGCCGATTAATAAAAAATGTCGACATGGTCAGTTACTCCCTGCCACTGACTTAGTCGGTGCCTGGTACGGCTTAGGGCTGACCGGAATTCCTTCTTTCACAAATTGGGGATTCATCGCCGCAGCCTGCTGAAGTTTCTGGATTCCTTCCACCACCACCCGCTCGCCCGGCTTTAACCCCTCCGTGACAATCCAGTTCGGTCCTACCCGTGCACCGACCTTGATGGGGCGGAATACAGCCTTGTTTTCGGGAGTGACGACAAGGATCTGGTACTGCGACTGGACTTCGATAACCGCGGGTTGAGGCACAAGTAAAGCGTTCTGGTTGTCCGCCGTCTGGATGCGCACCATCCCGAATCCCCCCGGCCGCAGAAGCGCATCCGGATTGGGAAATTCAGCAGTGAACTGGATGGTTCCAGTCCCGCTCGCTACCTGCCGGTTCACTTGGATGATCCGTCCCGGGTGCGGGTAATCTTCGTTGTTGGCCTGGATATACTGCACCGGCACATTGCTTGCTCTTCTGATTCGGATGAAACTTGAAATCTTCGCTGCATTCTTCAGGTAAACAGGCTCGCTGATATTGAAATTCGCCCAGATCGGATTGGTTTGAGAAACAGTCGCCATCTTCGTGGCCGTTCCGACTAAGTCGCCAATCTGCGAATTCGAGTTGCCGGCGATTCCGTCGATGGGCGAATACACTTTTGTCCAGGCAAGGTTGAGCTTGGCGTTTTCGAGGTTCGCCTTGGCAGCTTCCACCTGCGCCTTACGAGCTGCCTGCTGCGAAATACTGGTATCTAATTGCTTTTGCGGAATGGCATTCTGCGCGGCCAGAGGCGTATCACGTGCCACGTTGGTGTCGGCTTCCGAAAGAGCGGCCTCCGCCACGGCGACCTGCGCCTGCGCTTGCTCGAGGGCCGCTTGATACTGACGGGGATCGAGTTCGAAGAGGAGTTGTCCCTTCTTGACGAAAAACCCGTTCTGGTAATCCTGCTTCAGCAGGTAGCCCTGAACTTTGGGTGTGATGTCTGCGTTGACGGGGCCAGTTAAGATGGAAACCCATTCCTCGAATATCGGCACGTTTTGCTGGGCAACCTCGGCCACCAAGACTTCAGGAGGCGCGGGCTTCTCGGCGACCTCTTTCTTGTCGCAGCCAGCCAGGGCAATCAAAGTACCGAGACAGCAGACTAAAAGTCCAGCCGCGCAGATCTTTCGATTCGCCGCAAGGCTGAATCGTGCAACACTCGACGCAGCCGTCGTATGGAATGATTTCCTCGCATGCCGAACAGGCATTGGACACCCCTCGTCGTAACCGTCAATCTGATGAGATTGAGCGAATTATAGTTCTATCCCAATTCAGTTGGTTTGCCAATTCCACGCCGGTCCGAAACAGCGAAAGGTGCGGGTTAACGTGTGTGCCTTGACATCCATTCGCATGGCGTTTTACTGTAAGCGCCCATTGGGGTGAGACGCTGATGTCGCAATCTGCCGTTGCTGCAATCCACGACGAGCCAGAACAGGCAGGGAGCCCGGCGGGGCCTTGCGTGATGGTGGTGTTTGGCGCCACCGGCGACCTCACCATGAGAAAGTTGATACCCGCGCTCTATAACCTGGAAAAAGCGCACCTCCTTCCCAAGGAGTTCGCGGTCTTGGGGGTGGCGCACGACGACATGGCGCTTGACGACTTTCGCGCCAAGGTCATGCGCTTTCTGGATGCCGAAGACCATGGCATCGACCACTGGGACCGGTTCAAGCATTTGCTCCATTATGTGCAGGGAGACTTCGGCGATCCCGCGACCTATGTACGCCTCACCGAGACGCTCGCCTCCATCGGCCAAGAGTGTGGAACAGACGAGAACTACCTGTTTTACATGGCCACGTCGCCGAAGTTCTTCAGTCAAATCGTCCAGCAACTCGGCGAATCGGGTCTCTCACGCGAAACCAACGGACACTGGCGACGGGTGATTATCGAAAAACCGTTCGGACAGGATCTGGACTCCGCGCTGACGCTCAATCAAGACATCAAAGCTGTGCTGTCGGAGAAGCAGATTTACCGCATCGATCATTATCTCGGCAAAGAGACCGTGCAGAACATCATGGTTTTTCGGTTCGGTAACGGCATTTTTGAGCCGATCTGGAATCGCCGATACATTGATCACGTTGCAATTACGAATGCCGAGACGGTTGGTGTGGAGCTTCGCGGTGGATACTTCGACACCGCCGGAACGCTGCGCGATATGGTGCCAAACCACATCATGCAGCTCATCAGCCTTACGGCAATGGAGCCGCCGGCGTCCTTCAGTGCCGACGCAGTCCGCGACGAGCAAGCCAAGGTACTGAACGCGATTCAACCGCTGAGCTCGGAAGACGTCTTGCACCAGACCGTCAGGGGCCAGTATGGCGAAGGCACTATTCATAAGGAAAAGGTGCAGGCTTATCGGTCCGAGCCGGGCGTTTCTCCCGATTCGAAGACCGAGACGTTTGTGGCGATGAAGCTCAATATCGATAACTGGCGTTGGGCGGGAGTTCCCTTCTATCTACGTACAGGCAAGCGGCTGGCCAAACGCCATACCGAGATTGCGATTCAGTTCAAGCGAGCTCCCTTTCAGCTATTTAGGCAGACGCCAGTGCACAAGCTTCAGACCAATCGCCTCGTGATTCAGATTCAGCCCGACGAGGGCATGGCTCTTGGATTTGGCGCCAAGATCCCCGGTCCGCAGCTGCGGCTCGGCTCCGTTGAAATGAGTTTTGAGTATTCCAAGTACTTTGGCGCGGAGCCGTATACGGGTTACGAGGTCCTGCTGTATGACTGCATGATGGGCGACGCGACTCTCTTCCAGCGCGCCGACATGGTCGAGGCTGGATGGAGAATTCTCGACCCCGTGATTGACGTCTGGCGCGCTCTTCCGGCGCGAAACTTCCCCAACTATCCCGCAGGCTCATGGAGCCCGAAGGAAGCTGACGACCTGATGGAGCGCGATGGCCGCCACTGGAGGACAATCGAATGATCCTGGCCGGAGACATCGGCGGCACCAAATCGCGGCTCGCGGCGTTTGAAACCGACGGGAATCGTCTCAACTGCGTAGTGGAGAAAATTTACCCCAGCAAAGAGCACGCTGGGCTCAACGACATCGTTGCCGACTTCGTGAAAACCGAGGGAATCCCAGCGCACTCTGCCTGTTTCGGGGTCGCCGGCCCGGTTCAAGCAGGACGCAGCAAGATCTCGAACTTGCCGTGGGTGATTGATGCGCGCGAGTTGGCTGGCCAATTGCGACTCTCGTCTGTGGGCCTGATCAATGATCTTGAGGCGTTCGCTTACGGCATCGACTTTCTCGACTCGAAAGACTTCGTGCCTCTCAGAGACGGTGCATCCGACGCGGCCGGCAACATGGCAGTGGTCTCGGCCGGATCGGGACTCGGTGAAGCCGGCCTGTATTGGGACGGCTTTCGGCATCACCCGTTCGCCTGCGAAGGCGGCCACACTGAATTTGCCCCCAAAAATGATGTCGAAGTTGATTTGCTCAAATTCCTGATGCAGAAGTTCGGCCACCAGCACGTCAGTTACGAACGGATCCTGTCAGGACCCGGCGTACAAAACGTTTATGAGTTCTTACGCGACACCGGGCTGGAAGAAGAACCTGAGTGGCTCAAACACGAGCTTGCAGTGAGTTCTGACGTATCGGCTTCCATTTCACAGTTTGCGCTCGCCAAGAAAGCGCAGATCTGTGACCGGACGCTCTCTATCTTCGTAAGCGTGTTCGGATCGGAAGCCGGAAATTGCGCACTGAAGTATATGGCCACAGGAGGTGTCTTCATCGCCGGCATTGCGGGGAAGATCGTCTCTAAAATGCAGGAAAAGACGTTTATGGAATCTTTTCTCGGCAAAGGGCGCATGCAGCCCCTGATGGAATCCATTCCGGTGAAGATCATTCTGAATGAAGACTCCGGATTGTTTGGCGCCGCGCGGTTCACCCTGCTGCAAAAGGCTTTTCGCAGCTAAGCAAGCTCACTGAGTCTGGCTCGCAGCAGCGCGATCCGCCAGGACCAAGGCATGTTCCTGCGAAACCCGCCCGCCAGGAATTGACTGGTCAGCCTTCATGAGCTGCGCGAGCGGCTTAGCCTTTTCACTTCCAGTCACCACCCACAGAATTTGACGGGCCCGATCAATGACCGGGTACGTGAGGGTCATTCGATATCTTCCCTGGTAGACGCCTGTAATGGCCACATCTCGATCCACCACTTGCAACACAGGATCCCCCGGAATCAGCGAAGCGGTGTGGCCGTCTGGTCCCAACCCCAAGTGCACGAGGTCAATGATTGGCGGAACACCTGCCAGATTCTCAATCGTCCTGGCATATTGCGTGGCGGCAGCCCGTGAATCGCTTTCTTCCACGGGCATCGCGTAAATGTGCGATGGATCGATGGGAGCATGCTGCAGCAGGGTATCGCGCAGATGCGTCAAGTTACGGTCGGGATCACCAGCGGGAGCGATGCGCTCATCCACCTGCAAGACGTGGACATCATTCCAGGGAACGTCTTCATTTGCTAGCATGCGAAGCATGACCCACGGAGTGCGACCGCCGCTGACGGCCATCAGGAAACGGCCACGGGCCTGAACTGCAGCGCGTGCGCTTTCGGCAATAATCCCCGCGGCCCGGATGGCAACCGCGTTGTCATCTGCCAGCACTTCGATGTGCATACGACCCTCTATTCCGACGGCTTCTCCAAGTGCCCGCCGAAGCCGAAACGCATCGCCGAAAGCACCTTGTCCTGGAACTCCGCGTTGCCGCGAGAGCTGAAGCGCTCAAACAATGCGCTCGATAGAACGGAAACCGGGACGCCCTCGTCGATGGCAGCCTTGATAGTCCAACGACCCTCGCCTGAGTCGGACACGCGGCCGGCAAATTTACTGAGCGTGGGATCGCTCACCATAGCCTGGGCGGTGAGATCGAGCAGCCAAGAAGAAATCACGCTGCCGCGACGCCAAACCTCGGTTACATCGCGCAGGTTGAGGTCGAACTGGTAATGTTCGGGATCGCGCAGCGGCGTCGTCTCCGCATCGACTTCATGCTTCTGCTTGCCCACATTGGCGTTCTTCAATACGTTGAGACCCTCGGCGTAAGCAGCCATCAATCCGTACTCAATTCCGTTGTGAACCATCTTGACGAAGTGCCCGGCGCCATTCGGACCGCAGTGGAGGTAGCCCTGCTCCGCTGTCCCGCCAATCTTCTCGCGGCCCGGCGTGCGCGGAATGTCGCCTAGCCCAGGCGCGAGCGTAGAGAAAATAGGGTCGAGGTGTTTCACGACTCCGTCTTCTCCGCCGATCATCATGCAATAGCCGCGATCGAGTCCCCACACACCACCGCTGGTCCCCACGTCGACGTAGTGGATATTCTCTACAGCCAACGCCTGCGCTCGCCGAATGTCGTCGATGTAGTACGAATTGCCGCCGTCGATGAGGATGTCGCCCGCTTCCAGGCTCGGCAACACCTTCGCAATGGTCTCGTCTACTACGGCAGCCGGGACCATGAGCCAGACGGCGCGTGGCTTCGCCATCTTCTTCACAAGGTCTTCCAAGGAGGACGAGGGCATAGCCTTCTCCGCCGCCAGTTCCTCTACTGCCTTCGGAAACATGTCGAACACGACGCATTCGTGGCCGCCTCGTATCAATCGGCGCACCATATTGGCGCCCATTCTTCCCAAACCAACCATACCCAGTTGCATCGTCATCTCCTCTATTGGAAAAAGCACGACACTGCGCGACAGTCGAGCCGCAGCGCAGGCACAATTGCTTCCCTAAGACTGCTTCAGTTTGCGGTAGTAGCTGATTACGTTGTTGGTAGAACTGTCATGCGTGAGCTTCGGTTCTTGTGCGCTCTCGAGCTCCGGAATAATGCGCTGAGCTAAGACCTTACCTAACTCCACTCCCCACTGGTCGAACGAATCGATGCCCCAGATCGCGCCCTGCGTAAAAACGTTGTGCTCGTAGAGCGCCACCAGTTTACCGAGAACTGCCGGTGTCAGTTCTTCTGCGAGGATCGTGTTGGTAGGGCGGTTGCCCTCGAAAACCCTGTGCGGTACAAGCCAATCCGGAGTGCCTTCCGACTTCACCTGTTCAGGCGTCTTCCCGAATGCTAAGGCTTCAGACTGCGCGAAGACATTAGACATCAAGAGATCGTGATGACGTCCTAGCACGTTCAGTGCTTTGCCAAACCCGATGAAGTCACACGGAATCAGCCGCGTCCCCTGGTGAATTAGCTGGTAGAACGAATGCTGGCCATTCGTGCCCGGCTCGCCCCAATAAATTGGGCCGGTTTCATAGTCAACGGTAATACCGTCGAGCTTCACGTGCTTACCGTTGCTCTCCATCGTCAATTGCTGCAAATACGCCGGAAACCGCTTCAGGTACTGCTCGTAAGGCAGCACGGCGACAGTCTGCGCACCGAAGAAATCGTTGTACCAAACGGAGAGCAGGCCCATTAGCACAGGCATGTTTTGTTCGAGCGGCGCCGTGCGGAAATGCTCATCCATCTGGTGGAAGCCGTCGAGCATGGCGCGGAAGTTTTCCGGACCAATTGCGAGCATCGTCGAGAGGCCGATTGCCGAATCCATCGAGTAACGGCCGCCGACCCAATCCCAAAAGCCGAACATGTTGGCGGTATCGATGCCGAATTTCTCCACCTCACCAGCATTGGTCGAAACCGCAACGAAATGCTTGGCGATTGCTTTTTCGTCGCCCAGCGCTTGTAATGCCCAATCCCGCGCCGTATGGGCGTTGGTCATCGTCTCCAGCGTGGTAAAGGTCTTGGACGAAATAATGAAAAGCGTTTCTGTGGCGTCGAGGCCGTATACCGCTTCAGCGAAATCCGTGCCGTCAACGTTGGACACAAACCTGAACGTCAGGTCCCGCCGACTATAGTGCTTCAGGGCTTCGTACGCCATGACCGGGCCAAGGTCCGAGCCCCCAATGCCAATGTTGATGACGTTTCGAATTGCCTTCCCGGTATGCCCTTTCCACGCACCGCTTCGCACGCGGTCGGCAAAAACCGTCATCTTGTCGAGCACCGCGTGGACCTCGGGCACAACGTCCACGCCGTCCACGTTGATGACTTCGCCCTTGGGCGCACGCAACGCCACATGCAGCACGGCGCGGTTTTCGCTGACGTTGATCTTCTCGCCGCGAAACATAGCATCGCGGCGAGCTTCAAGCATAGATTCCCGGGCCAACTGAACGAGTAGCTTCAGCGTCTCGTGGGTCACCCTGTTCTTCGAATAATCAAGAAATAGCCCGACGGCATCCAACGTCAGTCGTTCGCCGCGCTCTGGATCCTCGGCAAAAAGCGACCGCAGATGGATGTTGCGAATCTTTTCGTAATGCGACTGCAGAGCCTTCCAAGCCGGACGCTGAGTAAGCAGCTGGGCGCCTTCCACTCCTTCAGTGGGCATCGAACTCTCCTTCTTGTTGTAACCGCGGTGGCCGCTTTACGCTGTTTGCAACGCCGCGCTCTTTGACGCAATCACACCCATCAGGTCGTTCCAGCTTTCGACGAACGACTTGGCGCCGTCAGACTGGAGCTGCGTCGCCAGTGCATCAATATCGATACCCGCCTTCGCAAAGTCGGCCAGCACCTGCTCGCAATCACCACCGTCTTCGGGCATCACCGCTCCGAGCTCACCGTGATCGGCAAAAGCGAGAAGCGTTTTCTCGGGAATGGTGTTCACCGTGTCCGGCGCCGCCAGCGCCTTGACGTACAAAATGTCTGAGGCTTTCGGGTCTTTGGTGCCAGTACTGGCGAGCAACAAACGCTGAGGATTGTATCCAGCCGCAATGATCTTCTGCACACGAGGAGTGGCGAGCCAATCGCGATAAGCCTTGTACGTGCGCTGCGCAATCGCGATACCCAGCTTATCGCGCAGGCTCTCGGGCACGGTCTTGTTGGCGGCCACATCCCACCGGCTGATAAACACCGAGGCAACTGAGCCAACGTTTGTGTCCAGCCCTGCCGCAATGCGGCGTTCAATGCCCTTCAAATATGCCTCCGCGGCTGCCAGGTACTGCGCGCGCGAAAACAGGAGCGTCACGTTGACCGACACACCGGAGAAGATCGCTTCTTCAATGGCGGGCAGACCTTCCTTCGTTCCTGGAATCTTGATGAAGAGGTTGGGACGCCCAGCCTGTGCGTGCAGGGCCTTCGCGGCCGCTGTGGTCGTAGCGGTGTCATAAGCGAGCAACGGCGAAACCTCCAGCGACACCCAACCGTCCACGCCGTTGGTCTTGTCGTAAACCGTCCGAAACAGGTCAGCCGCTCGCGTCAGGTCCTCCAGGGCTAACTCAAAAAATAGCGCGTCGCCCGTCTTGCCGTGCGCGATTCCTTCCCGAATCTTGCCGTCGTAGCTGCTGCTGTTCTTGATGGCCTGGTCGAAGATCGTCGGGTTGGATGTGAGCCCCGTTACCGAAAGCTCGCTGATGTAGCGCTGCAGCGTGCCGTCATCGAGAATGTCGCGAGTGATGTTATCGAGCCAGAGGCTCTGGCCAAGATCATGGAGTGCTTTAGTTGCATTCATCGGTTCACCTTTTAGTCGAAAATATCTCAATTGTGGGCCACCAGCCTCACGATAATTAGCCGGCTTGCGGTGTTCCCCTTACATGCTTGGATTCGCTTTCGATATCCTCAGTGCGACGAAAACCGTCCGTTACGAATTCCTGTAAATCTGGAGGGGCCGAAACACCCGAACCGAGACTCCAAAATACGCGCCAACCATATCTTGGCTCTGTGAATCTCGACTGAAAAGCTGCCCAAACTGCAAGGCGAGTTGCAATTGTCCCATTTTCCCCGGGCACATGCCAGCCAGTGGTCTCTGCAAACCGGCCTGCCCCAGTGCCGCACTACTACGGGCGCGGCCCGGCCTAGGTCTTGCACCTTTTCCGCGCCTCCATAGTAAGCTGGTCCGTCCGTACTATGGAGCGATTTGATGCATCGAATCTCTGCAGTAGCAATTGGCCACTCAGGAGCAATGATGCGGCACTTTAAGCCCTCGTCGGGTCTCCACACTCTCATTTCCAAGTTGTTGCTTGTGCTGTCTTTCGCGACAGCGGTGTCGGCATTTGCGGCCGATTCCAAGTACCTGATGTTTGTCGGTACCTACACCGGCAAAGGCAGCCTGGGCATTTACTCCTATCGTTTTGACCCTGACACAGGAAACGCCACACCCTTAGGTCTGGCCGCCGAATCGCCCAACCCCTCATTCCTTGCAGCCGACCCACAGGGACGGTTTCTCTACGCTGTCAATGAAGTGAATGATTTCAACGGCAAACCTACAGGAGGCGTGAGCGCCTACAAGATTGACCGGGGGACAGGAAAGTTGGAGCTGCTGAACCAAGTCTCTTCTCTCGGACCCGGTCCGGCCCACATCTCGCTCGACCAGACAGGCCACTATGTCCTCATCGCTAACTATGACGGGGGCAGTGTTGCCGTCTATCCCGTTCTGAATGATGGCAAACTCGGGGAGCACTCCGCCTTTCAGCAGCAGGCGGGATCTAGCTCCGTCAAAGACCGCCAGGAAGGTCCCCATGCTCACGCGATTGTCACGAGCCTTGATGACGGCTTCGCCCTCGCAGCAGATCTCGGAGCCGACAAGGTCTTCGTCTACCGGTTCGACAACAAGAACGGCGCGATGTCGCCGAACGACCCTGGGTTCGTGAGCGTCCCGCCGGGTTCTGGCCCGCGCCATCTAACATTTGGAAGTTCAGGGAGATTTCTTTACCTGGCGAACGAACTGACCGGCAACGTGACGGTGTTTACCTACGATTCGAAGTCGGGAACTCTCGCTCCGAAGCAAACGATATCGGCTCTTCCCGCGAATTTCCACGGCGAAAACACCGAAGCCGAAATCGCGGTCGACTCCAAAGGCAAATTCTTGTACGTGTCAAATCGTGGAGATCAGACCAATACCATCACGGTGTTCCGTATCAGCGCCAAAGACGGCACGCTCGAGTTTGTTCAAAGGGTCCCCAGCGAAGGCAAAGCTCCACGCAATTTTGCCATGGACCCAACCGGCCAGTGGCTTCTCGCCGCCAACCAGGAGTCCGACAGTATTCAGATTTTCCGCGTGAACCAGCAGACCGGCCAGCTGAGCCCGACTTCAAAGATCTCGGGGATTGTATCGCCCGTCTCCATCGTCTTCGTGCCTGCGAATTAATCCGCTTCCCTAAGAAGGCAACAAACCGGATGATGCTTCGAACCAACGGGCGAGTTTCGGGCCGGATGAAATTAGAGCCCGAAGATCACCACAACTGCGGCGGAGTTGGTGTTTAGGGGTTTGTAAGTCTTAGAAAAGAATGGCTCCTCAGGTAGGACTCGAACCTACAACCCTCCGGTTAACAGCCGGATGCTCTGCCATTGAGCTACTGAGGAGTGTTTGAGCGCTCGCGCGCTGATTCTTATCTTAATGGCATCCAGCGTTTGCGTCAAAGGCGATGAATACGTCGGCAGACCAGTGCCCCCGCGAGTCAATCGCCCCTGTCAAACATCCCCACCGAGACGCATGTAATTGACCCTTTTTTGCCCCTGATGCTATAAAATCTCGCTTCGTGCTGCATTTGTCTGTCTCGGAGCACTTACCCGGAAGATAGGTGCGAGTACACCCGACGCGGCCAAACCTCAGCACTTCTGCCTTGAAGTGGAAGCGCGTTTCCGGGATTAGCGCAGGTCCATCGACGACTTACGAAGATCTGGCATCGGCAGCAACGCCGGAGAATCCTGTCGCCCACCTGCTGAACGATCTCTGTGTCATTTTTGGGTCTCACCGCAGGTGACCGCGGGAGAAGAAATTCGGTTTGGCTAACTCAAAGGGCGGTCATAACTCTAAGCGTCCGCCCGTCGGAGGATTCATATGCAACGCTGGCTCGCCAATTCAGGGCGACTGTCATACATCACTACTTCTATCTTTCGCTCGACCAGATCACTGTCGTCGCTGGCGGCGGTAATCTTGCTAACTGGCGCCGCAGCCGTCGCCCAACCCTCCGAAGGCGGAGGCGAAGCGAACCTGCAACTACCCGACCTCAGCTCGGTCAGCTTCCTGGGGATTGACGGTCACACACTGTTACTAATCGGTTTGCTGTTCTGCCTGTTCGGCCTTGCGTTTGGCATGGCCATCTACATGCAACTCAAGAACGCTCCCGTTCATCGCTCAATGCGAGAAATTTCGGAGTTGATCTACGAAACCTGCAAGACCTACTTGATCACGCAAGGCAAGTTCATCCTCGTCCTTTGGGTCTTCATTGCGGTCATCATAACGGCATATTTCGGATGGCTCGCACCGGTTCCGGGCAAGCCAATTGCGGTCACGCTGCCCATCATTCTGCTGTTCAGCTTGATTGGAATTGCTGGCAGCTACGGTGTCGCCTGGTTTGGCATCCGGGTTAACACGTTTGCCAATTCGCGGACTGCTTTTGCCAGTCTCGCCGGCAAGCCCTATCCCATTTATGCCATACCGCTCAAGGCTGGAATGAGTATCGGCATGATGCTGATTAGCGTCGAGTTGCTGATCATGCTCTGCATTCTGCTATTTGTCCCGGGCGACTACGCGGGTCAGTGCTTTATAGGATTCGCCATTGGTGAATCTCTCGGCGCGGCTGCTCTCCGTATCGCTGGCGGCATCTTCACTAAGATTGCCGACATCGGTTCCGATTTGATGAAGATTGTCTTCAAGATTAAGGAAGACGACGCACGCAACCCCGGCGTCATAGCTGACTGCACGGGGGACAACGCGGGCGATTCGGTCGGCCCCAGTGCCGACGGTTTCGAAACTTACGGCGTGACGGGTGTCGCGCTGATTACCTTTATTCTTCTCGCCGTAAAAGAGCCCCATGTCCAGGTGCAGTTACTGGTATGGATCTTCGTTATGCGCATCATGATGTTGGTGTCCAGCACCTTCGCCTACTTCCTGAATGAAGCGGTAGCCAAAGCGCGCTACGGCAATGCCAACGACATGAACTACGAAGCGCCGCTCACCTCGCTGGTATGGCTCACATCTATCGTCTCGATCGTGCTCACCTACATCGTCTCCAAGCTCATCATTCCTGAACTCGGCGGCGACTCCAGCCAATGGTGGAAGCTGGCTACGATTATTTCCTGTGGAACCCTCGCAGGCGCAGTGATCCCCGAACTGGTGAAAGTATTCACCTCCGTCAAGTCGGGCCACGTCAAGGAAGTTGTCACCTCCGCCGAAGAAGGCGGCGCCTCACTCGACATCTTGTCGGGCCTGGTGGCGGGTAACTTTTCCTGCTACTACCTCGGCTTTACCATTGTCGGACTGATGGCCGTTGGCTACTACGTCAGCACGCTCGGACTGGGCGGACCGATTGACGGCGTTCCCCTGATGCTGGCGCCTGCGGTGTTCGCGTTCGGCTTAGTGGCATTTGGCTTCCTTGGCATGGGCCCGGTGACGATCGCAGTTGACTCCTACGGGCCAGTTACCGACAACGCCCAGTCGGTGTACGAACTGTCGTTGATCGAGCAGGTTCCGAATATCGCAGCTGAGCTAAAGAAGGATTTCAACGTCGACGTTAACTTCGATCGTGCAAAACACATGCTCGAAGAGAACGACGGCGCGGGAAACACCTTTAAGGCCACAGCAAAGCCGGTTTTGATCGGCACGGCGGTCGTCGGCGCTACCACCATGATCTTCTCCATCATCATGGCACTCACCCACGGGCTGACGGAGAACGTGAATAAGTTGTCGCTGCTGCACGCCCCGTTTGTGCTGGGACTCATCAGCGGCGGCGCGGTCATCTACTGGTTCACCGGTGCGTCGATGCAAGCCGTCACCACAGGCGCCTACCGCGCGGTCGAGTTCATCAAGGCGAACATCCGGCTTGAAGGCGTAGAGAAAGCTTCGGTTGAAGACAGCAAGAAGGTAGTGGAGATCTGCACCAAGTACGCGCAGAAGGGAATGTTCAACATCTTCCTCGCCGTCTTCTTCGTTACCCTGGCATTCGCTTTCGTGGAGCCGTTCTTCTTCATCGGCTACCTGATCTCGATTGCCATCTCGGGCCTGTACCAGGCGATGTTTATGGCCAATGCTGGCGGAGCCTGGGACAACGCCAAGAAGATCGTCGAGGTTGAACTGAAGCAGAAGGGCACCCCGCTGCACGACGCGACGGTGGTTGGTGACACGGTAGGCGATCCCTTCAAAGACACGTCTTCCGTGGCCTTGAACCCCATCATCAAATTTACTACCCTCTTCGGGCTGTTGGCCGTCGAGTTGGCGGTGCAACTGACAGCTACCAGCGGAACCACCTTCGCGCATATCTTGGCGATCGCCTTCTTCGCGATTTCGTTTGTGTTCGTGTGGCGTTCGTTCTACGCCATGCGAATCGTAAAAACGATCTAGCAGCCGTACCGACTCAAACCAAAACGCCATCCCTCGCGGATGGCGTTTTTCTTGCTTCCAGTACTGCGCCGGCCTATGGGCCTTTCATTTTATCTTTCACTGCGTGGGCCAGCTTCTCAATCTGCTCAGCTTTCTTAATAACGTCTAGCGAGATGATGTTTTCGTTGGTCTTGTCCACATATTGCTTCAGCTCATTAGCAAGCTCTAGCAGTTTATCCGTGTCTTTCTTGATTTCCTGCTGGCGCATTTCGTTTTGCTTCTTGACCATCGCTTTTCTTTGTTGCGCTGTTAAAGGGTCATCACGGTCCTGTTGCTGCCGGCTCCCTGACATGCTGGCGTCGGGCGTTTGGGGGTCCATGCTTTGCGCGAGCGCACTCGAACAACAAACTACTCCCACTGCCAATACAACTACCCAGCCCGACCTTCGCAAACATACGAACATGAGTCTCCTCCAGCGCGCCATCATCCTGTTCCTGTCGTCTTGTACCCGATCTACTGTATGAATCATGCCAGCCAGGTCAAGTTTCGGCATTGTTATAATCGCATCAGGAATGCATATCTCTGCAATAATTTCCCTCCTGGCAACGCATTTTGCACCCGACCGCATCTTTCGCGTGTTCGACGACTGGCGCAATGACGCATTCGACTTTCTGCGCTACCAGGCACCCAAGATCTTCGCGATTCTGGTAATTGCTTTTGTCCTGTCGCGACTGCTCAGGCTCGCGCTACGGCATCTAGGCAACCTCGGAGAGCGTGACAATCAGCAGTCAGCCTTACGTTCGCAGCAGTTTCGAACACTCTCGGGCGTTTCCTACAGCGTCGGCATTCTGGTCATTACTTCGATCGCGGGAATGCAGATTCTCTCGCTCCTCGGCATCAACATGGGCCCGCTTCTGGCCAGCGCCGGAGTAGCCGGCCTCGCCATTGGATTTGGCGCCCAGACGCTTGTCAAAGACTTCATCAACGGATTCTTCATCCTGGCCGAGAACCAGTACGATATCGGCGACACCGTTAGAATCGCAGGGGTGCAGGGTGTGGTTGAAAATGTAACCTTGCGGCGAACGGTTTTGCGGGATGCCGACGGGACTTTGCACACCGTGCCCAGCAGTGAAATCAAGGTCGTAAGCAACCTCACGCGCGACTGGACCCAGATCAACTTGAAAGTCTCGGTCGCTTACTCGGCCCCCAGTGACCGCGTTACTGCCCTGCTGAAAGAAACTGCTGATACGCTTGCGAAAGATCCCAGCTTCAGCAACCTGATCGTTTCCCAGCCACAGGTGCATGGAATCGACAAGGTAATCGGCAGTTCTGTCGACTACCTGCTCTCCCTCAAGACCAAGCCAGGATCCCAGGATGTGGTGAGGCGCGAACTGCAGCGTCGAATCAAAGTGTGCCTGGAGACCAACAACATCGAGCCTGGCGACCACAATCGGCTGACGATCGCGCAGTCCGGCGCTGCCGTTTCCGAAAAGAAACAGTGATCTACTTCTTCGCAGCCCCTAACCCGGCCCACTTCTCCAAGAGCTGAATCGTAGCTGCGTAATCCAGATCGTCCCAACCTTCCTCGCTTGCGAGTTCGTAAATCTCATCGACCGTCTCAATCGCAGGTAGCTTCACGCGAACTTCCTTTGCCGTATCGAGCAGCAAGTGGAGATCTTTATGCATCAGCCTGAGTGGGAAGTTGGGCGAGTAGTCCTGCCGTAGTACAAACGGCGCTTTGTAGTCCACCACTCCCGAACGAATCATCGACGCCTGCACCAACTCGACCATTTTCTGCGGCTCCACTCCCAACTTACGCGCCAGGGTGAGCCCCTCCGCGAAGCCCTCATAAATCATCGCAATCTGAAGGTTCATACAAATCTTCGCCGCCTGCCCTTTCCCTGTCTCGCCAACATGAATCACGGTCTTACCCATTGCTTTGAACACGGGATCCATCGATTCCACGGTGACCGCAGGGCCACCTACGATGAAAATCAGTTGGCCGTTTTCGGCGCCAATCTTCGACCCCGTCACCGGCGCGTCCACCCACTGCACGCCTTTTTCCGCCACTCGCTGGGCGAACTTCACTGTGGCCGACGGCGAAATCGTGCTCGAATCAGCAATCACCATCCCCTCGCGCAAGACCTGCTCAATCCCGTCAGCGGAAAACACCACCCGCTCGACGGCGGCTGTATCGGCTACGCAAATCCACACCACGTCCGCATCCTTGGCGGCGTCGGCCGGTGAAATTGCCGTTTGAGCACCATCCACGTGCTGCCGGGCGGTCCTATTCCAGACCGAAACCTCATGCCCCGCTTTCACCAGGTTCGACGCCATCGGCCGCCCCATGATGCCCAAGCCCAGAAATGCAATTCGCATTAGCCTCTCCTTCTTACCAATTCGATTTAAGCTGACCTCTCACAGGAGGTCAAGGAATGCCGTCACACCAGAAGCAGGTTCTCGCGCATCGTCGGGCCTGATTTCAGCGTCAAATAGAAACCGATGATTTCCAAAAACATTCGAAGAAAGGCCCGGCAGTTCGGCACGCTAGTCGGCCGCTCGGCGCTCATGCCGCGCACAGGCACCCCGCGCAAGCCTTTGATGGCTAACCGCGAGCAATTGGGCGTCACGTTCATTGGCCACTCCAGCTTCTTCTTGCAAATCGGCGGGCAGAACCTGCTTATCGATCCTAACTTTGCAAAATGGATCTTCGTTCTGAAGCGTCTGCGCCGGCCGGGTCTTCGTTTGCGCGACCTCCCACCGATCGATGCGGTACTTGTGACGCACGCCCACTTTGACCACCTGCACCGCCCATCTCTTCGAGCGATTGCTGCGCTCTCCCGGCGCAAGTCAGGCAGACTACCGCTGATCATCGTTCCCAAGCACCTGAGCGACCTGGTCGGCGACTTAGGGTTTTCTCGCGTGATCGAACTGGAATGGTGGCAGACTCTTCAATTGGGTAACGTCGCGGTTACGCACACCCCATCACGCCACTGGGGCGCACGGGTCATTCGCGACATTTATCGCGGTTATGGCGGATATGTACTTCGTTCTGGCAAGCATTCCGTATATCACGCAGGCGACACGGCATATTTCGATGGTTTCGCGGAAATCGGAGCGCGGCTCCGCCCGGAGCTAGCACTGCTGCCGATTGGCGCCTACCACCCGGCGTCATTTCGCAATGTGCACACGAGTCCGGAGGACGCTTTGCAGGCCTTTCGTGACTTGGGCGCGCGATGGATGGTGCCCATGCACTACGGCACGTTTCGGCTGTCATATGAACCGGTGGATGAGCCTGTACAGCGATTGCTGAGTGGAGCCGAAGAGCTGGGTATGGCAGACCGAATTCGCCTGATGCAAGAAGGCGTAACCCAGATCTTTTAGGAGTCGGCAGGTAGAACGGCGCTTTAACGCCCCGCCGATGTCACCTTAGTGTTGTCATCCCGAGCGCAGCGCCGGTAGGCGCGGAGCCGAGGGACCTGCATACCCGCTCCGCAACAACTCCCTTTATCTGCACGGGAACACGCCCTCTAGATCCCCGCCAGCGCCTGCTCCAGGTCCGCAATCAAGTCCTCGACATCCTCGACTCCGACCGAGATCCGCACCATGCCATCAGTCAGCCCGATTGCCTTGCGTCCCGCAGCCCCGATAGCGGCATGCGTCATAGTCGCAGGGTGAGATATTAGAGTCTCAACTCCCCCCAGCGACTCGCCCAGTGTGCATACCCTTACCTTCTTCAGAAACCTCTTGGCGTTGGTCAGTGAACCCGTCTCGAAGGTTATGAGAGCCCCGAAGCCGGACATCTGCCGGCAGGCCAAATCGTATTGCGGATGACTCTTCAATCCCGGATAAAACACTTTCTTCACTTTGCGATGGCCGTTGAGAAAGTCGGCAATCACCCTGCCGCTCTCGTCATGCTGTTTCATCCGTACCGCCAGCGTTTTGACGCCACGTAGTACCAGCCAGCATTCAAACGGCGAAAGAATGGCTCCAACGGCCTTCTGCACAAACGCCAGCTTCTCGGCCTGGTCCGCCGTCGTGCACACAAGTACGCCGCCGATTCCGTCGCTGTGACCGTTCAAAAACTTCGTCGTCGAGTGCAATACCATATCCGCACCCAGCGCGATGGGTTGCTGGAAGTACGGCGACATGAACGTGTTATCCACTACCACCTGACAACCGCGTTTATGCGCCACTTCACTCACTGCGGTGATGTCCGTCAATCCCATCAGTGGATTGGTTGGCGTCTCGATATAAATAAACCGCGTGTTCTTGCGGATTGCTTTCGCGACATTTCGCGAGTCGGCCGTATTGACGTAGGTAAACTGCAGACCGAAGTTTGCAAGTACCTGATTGAACAGCCGCGGCACTCCCCCATACAGGTTGTCCGACGCCACAATGTGCTCGCCCGTCTTCATCAGGGATGCAATGGCCGAAACCGCCGCCATTCCGCTGGAGAAGACGCGCGCCGCTGCGCCACCCTCTAACGAAGCCAGGTTCTCTTCCAATCGGGTGCGGGTAGGGTTCCCGGCGCGCGAGTAGTCATACCCCTTCGTCTTGCCGAGTTCTTCTTGCGCGTATGTGGATGTCGCAAATATTGGAGGAGCAACGGCTCCTGTGGAAGGATCTGGAGAATTTCCGACA
>Ga0302286_10001135_pt1 | contig 20163 bp, 21 predicted proteins | sample III_Fen_E2_3_FD_198765 | JGI IMG/M metagenome (GOLD analysis project Ga0302286, IMG submission 198765) | Peat permafrost microbial communities from Stordalen Mire near Abisko, Sweden - III_Fen_E2_3 | ecosystem: Environmental > Terrestrial > Soil > Wetlands > Permafrost | place: Sweden: Abisko...
CGAAACATCCTCTTCAAACTCGTATGGAAAGTGAAAACAGTTTAGCTTTTTTCCCCTTTCCCTTTTCCTCTTTCCTAATTATTAATCTATCATCTCAAACCCACAATAAGGAACCAACACCTTTGGTATTCTGATTCCTTCCGGTGTCTGATTATTTTCAAGCAGGGCAGCCAGAATTCGTGGTAAAGCCAATGCGCTTCCATTAAGGGTATGTGCAATGACCGGCTTTTTGGTTATCTCATCGCGATATCGCAATTTTAACCGGTTGGCCTGAAAGCTTTCGAAATTGGAAACTGAACTTACTTCAAGCCATTTTTCCTGCGCAGCCGAGAAAACTTCAAAGTCGTAAGTCAGGGCCGATGTGAAACTCATATCACCACCACACAAACGAAGAATACGATAAGGAAGCTCCAGTTTTTCAACCAGGCCTGCCACATGAGCTACCATTCCGTCCAGCAGTTCATAGGAATTATCGGGACGGGATATTTGTACAATTTCTACTTTATCGAATTGGTGCAGGCGGTTCAATCCACGAACATCCTTGCCGTAGGACCCTGCTTCACGCCGGAAACAGGCACTGTATGCGGTGTTTTTTATCGGCAGATCTTTTGCATCCACAATCACATCACGGTAAAGATTGGTAACCGGAACCTCTGCCGTTGGTATCAGGTAAAGTTTATCTTCGGTGGCATAATACATTTGACCTTCCTTGTCAGGCAATTGACCAGTTCCAAAACCCGAATCTTCATTCACCATCAGGGGTGGCTGAATTTCAAGATATCCCGAAGCACGCGCTTCGTCGAGGAAAAAACTAATCAGGGCACGTTGAATACGGGCACCTTTACCCTTATAGACGGGGAATCCCGCTCCTGTAATCTTCACGCCAAGCTCGAAGTCGATGATATCATATTTCCGTGCTAAATCCCAATGAGGTATACTGTTTTCAGGTAAAACCGGAATATCGCCATGACGTTTTACTACCAGATTATCTTCCGGGGTTTTTCCTTCAGGAACCAGATCCGAGGGAAGGTTGGGCATCAGTATCTGCAAATTGAAAACTTCCTGATCAATCCGTGCAAAATCATCATCCAATTGTTTGATCGAATCTTTCAGTTCGGTGGTTCGGTTTTTGGCAGCCTGAGCTTCATCTGTTTTTCCATCACGTATGAGCAATCCAACTTCTTTCGAAATTTTATTCATTTCAGCCTTGCACTGATCGGCACTGGCTTGAATTTCATTCTTCCTTGCCGATAAACCATTGATTTGATGAACGATTGATGAAGCGTCGAAATTCTTCTTCTTCAGCTTTGCAACGACCATTTCTGGATTTTCCTGTATGAATTTTAGATTAAGCATCCCGGGTAAATTTAATTTTATTCAACAATCAAATTTAAAATAAAAAAATCTCCTGCCTTTGAAAAAGCAGGAGATTATTTAACGAAAATCTTTAATCGTCTTAGTTGACTTCTGCAGCAACTACAGGTTCAATAGCAACAAACGATTTGTGGTCTCTTCTTTTTTTGAAAACAACTGTTCCGTCGATCAAGGCAAAAAGGGTATGATCTCTTCCCATACCAACATTTAAACCTGGGTGGTGTACAGTGCCTCTCTGGCGAACAATGATGTTACCAGCTGTTGCAGCCTGACCGCCGTAAATTTTTACGCCAAGTCTTTTGCTTTCTGATTCGCGACCGTTTCTGGAACTACCCGCACCTTTCTTATGAGCCATGGTAAATTTTTTTTAATGTTATCCTATTACTTCTTCAATTTGAATCTTGGTCAGGTATTGACGGTGACCATTCATTTTCTGGTAACCTTTTCTTCTTTTCTTTTTGAAGACTAATACCTTATCTCCCTTCATGTGTTCAAGAACGGTTACAGTAACACTGGCACCTTCAACAACAGGAGTTCCAACTTTCACGTCACCTTCGTTGTCTACCAAAAGAACTTTGTTGAAAACAACAGTTTCTCCTTCGGCATTTTCCAAGCGGTGTACATAAATCTTCCGGCCTTTCTCAGCTTTCATTTGCTGACCGGCAATCTCTACAATTGCGTACATTTCAATCAATTTTAATATTTCATCCGGCAGGCGGGAATCCATAGGGTTGCCGCTTATCGAGCCTGCACGAAATCTTTCGGACTGCAAAAGTATATAATTTTAAGTGACCACCAAAGGTTTACATTCTTTTTTCTGAATTATTTTCAGACCTGCAGATTTAGATAATTCCGAGGTAGTATAACCTTTGCCTGTGTTATCCGTATGCCTGTTGAAACCCTTGAAACCTGCCATTTTAAACTGAAAATTCACTTATTGCCTGATTCCTGGCTTCGAATAACGAAAAAGAAAAGCCAAATGTAAATACCCAAAAATCAAAACAGAATGCAAAACAATTCTTATATTTGTTTCATATTGTTATGCTATTTAGATATTAATGCAGAAAATTAAACTCAATATATTAGGACTTTCCGTCAGCCAGTCACAATCAGGAGCTTACGCACTTGTTTTGGCTGAAGAAAACGGAGACCGCAGAATTCCTATTATCATAGGACCAATCGAGGCACAATCGATTGCCATCCAGCTCGAAGGCTTAAAACCTCCAAGGCCCCTTACCCACGATCTATTTAAACATCTGGCTACAGCTTTTGAAATTAAAGTGACCGAAGTAGTTATTTACAAGCTTGAAGAGGGTATTTTTTATTCGGAACTCATTTGTATGCGTGACAACAAACAAATCATCATCGATTCACGCACTTCGGATGCGGTGGCGCTCTCTCTTCGGTTCGATTGCCCGATTTACACCACCGATGAAATCCTTCAGCGTGCCGGTATAGTGATTGAATTCGAAAATGAACAAGGACAGGAAGAATGGCATCAGCCTCTGAGCAATGAACCTATGCGCGGAAAACACGAATACGAAAAATACACCTCTGCCGAACTCACTCAAATGCTTAATAACGCCGTTCATGCCGAAGACTATGAAAAAGCATCTGCAATCCGGGATGAAATAAACCGGCGTATTAAAGAATAATCCTTACAACCGCTGACTTGAGTTTCAGTAAAATTAACCCCCAATCCCTATCCCAGACATTTCGCAATTTGGTACTCCTTCCGAATTTCTTCAAATAAGATGTTTTTGATCCTCCGTTTTCTTTCGGAATAAGTAGTTTTTAGTAGTTTTAAACCCGCTAAAAAACTATTCAAACCTAAGAAATCTATTATGGGCATAAAGAATCGTCTGATCATCATGAACTTCTTCCAGTTTTTTGTCTGGGGAACCTGGCTGATCTCGCTGGGCGGGTACATGATCGTTACCCTTAAATTTACCGGCGGACAAGTTGGAAGTATCTATTCAACCATGGGACTGGCCTCCCTGTTCATGCCCGGATTACTTGGAATTGTTGCCGACCGCTGGATTAACGCCGAAAGGCTGTTCGGCCTGTGCCACATCATCGGCGCACTTCTGTTGTTTTGGGCCTCAACGATAAAAGACCCCGCAGTCATGTATTGGGTAATGCTCCTGAACGCTATGGTTTACATGCCAACTATAGCGCTCAACAATACGGTTGCATATGGAATACTTTCATCCAGGGGGTTTAATATTGTCCGCGATTTTCCTCCAATCCGCGTTTGGGGAACCGTAGGATTCGTTGCCGCCATGTGGGTGATTGATCTGAGCGGCTGGTCAGTGAGTCCATTACAATTGTACATTAGTTGCATTTCGGCACTCGGGTTGGGTATTTACGCCTTCACCATGCCGGCATGTCCTCCGACAAACACAAAAAAAGATGGTTCTCTGCTTTCGGCACTTGGACTCGATGCCTTTGTTCTGTTTAAAAACCGGCAAATGGCCGTATTCTTCACCTTTGCCGTTTTCATCGGTGCAGCCTTGCAGATCACCAACACATTTGGAGAGCCTTTCATTCACGATTTCAAATCTCTTTATCCCAATTCCTTCGGGGTACTTCATCCGGGATTACTGATGTCGATCTCACAAATTTCCGAAACCCTGTTTATCCTGACCATACCCTTCTTTTTAAACCGGTTCGGCATTAAGAAAGTAATGATAATCAGCATCTTTGCCTGGGTTCTCCGGTTTGCTTTCTTTGGACTGGGTAATCCAGACAGCGGTCTGATACTCCTTGTACTGTCGATGATCATCTACGGGATGGCCTTCGACTTCTTCAATATTTCGGGTTCTCTATTTGTCGAAACCGAAGCAGATCCCCGCATTCGTGCCAGTGCACAAGGCCTTTTCATGATCATGACCAATGGTCTCGGAGCCTTTATCGGTGGAGTATCCAGTGGCTGGGTAGTCGATCATTTTACGGTTAATGGAGTTAAAAACTGGCCGATGATCTGGTTCGTCTTTGCTGCCTATGCCTTACTGCTGGGTCTGATATTTCCTTTTGTGTTTAAGTACAATCATATACGGAAAACAAATCTCCTGGATGCAGAATCTGCTGCCGTTACAGGATAGCTAACGAATAAACGCAGATAGTCATCCTGTCATTCAGGCTGATTATCTGCGTTCATTTTTAAACAGACTTGACGCTTCTGTTGAAAACAGCTATCTTGTACTCCGAAATGAACGACTGTTCTTAAAGAATCAATAATGAAGCAATATCTTGATTTACTGAACCATGTAATCAATAATGGGGTTGAGAAGAGCGACCGTACAGGAACAGGAACCATCAGTGTCTTTGGTTACCAGTCAAGATATGATCTGGCAGAGGGATTCCCGGTTCTGACCACCAAGAAATTACATTTAAAGTCGATCATTCATGAATTGCTGTGGTTTCTGACCGGCGATACCAACATCAAATACCTGCAGGAAAACGGGGTGAGAATCTGGAACGACTGGGCCGATGAAAAGGGGGATCTCGGTCCCGTCTATGGATACCAATGGCGCTCCTGGCCTGCTCCCGATGGCCGTCACATCGATCAGATCACCCAGGTGGTCAATAGTCTGAAGAGCAATCCCGACTCACGACGTCACCTGGTTAGTGCCTGGAATGTCGGGCAGATCGATCAGATGAAACTCCCGCCATGCCACCTGCTCATCCAGTTTTATGTGGCCAGCGGAAAACTATCGTGTCAGTTATATCAGCGCAGTGCGGATATCTTTCTCGGAGTCCCGTTTAATATTGCCTCATATGCCCTGCTAACATTGATGATGGCACAGGTTTGCGGATTACAGCCCGGAGAATTCATTCACACCTTGGGTGATGCCCACATCTACCTGAATCATATGAACCAGGTGAAACTTCAACTTACCCGAGAACCTTTTCCGCTGCCAAAGATGAAGATCAATCCTGAAATAAAAAGCATCTTTGATTTTAGATTTGAAGATTTCGAATTGACAGGATACCAGGCACATCCTCATATTCCGGGAGCTGTAGCTGTATAAATATAATCTGATAGAAAATGATACATCCAAACATATCGATCATTGTAGCCATCGCACAGAACTTTGCCATTGGTAAAAATAATGACCTGTTGTTTCACCTGCCCGACGATTTGAAACGATTTAAGCAAATGACCTCAGGTCACCCGGTTATTATGGGACGAAATACCCTCCTTTCACTTCCAAAAGGCGCGCTTCCAAACCGCCGGAATATAGTTATCACCGACGATCCCAGCGAAACATTTAACCGTTGCGAAATGGTGTTCTCTATCGAAGAAGCTATTACGGCGGTTAATAATGAGAAGGAAGCATTTATCATCGGGGGCGGTATGATTTACAGGCAGTTTTTCCCCGTTGCCGGAAAGCTATACCTTACCTTAGTCCATCAGGACTTTGATGCTGATGTTTATTTTCCTGAAGTTGATTATTCCGAATGGGAAGAATTCTTCCGTGAAGATCTGACTGACGAAAAGAACGGATTTAATTACTCGTACCTGAATCTGAAACGAAGGCCCCTCTGAATCTCCCCGAAGGGGAGACTTTTTCTACCTATTTTAAAGATAAATTCTATAAAATGTGATTCCTTAAGCCCCCTCTTAAGGAGGGGGTTTGGGGGAGGCCGTTTTTATAGCAGTATCCCGATGTTATCGAACCGTGAATGATAGTCCTTAATTGAACAATTGATGACCTCCATGGCTTCTTCAACACCGTAAATGTGAGTGATTTCGGTATTCCTCACCTGGCCGGGCATATCCTTATAAGTCAGAAAATAATGCTTTAGCCGCTGCACCACAATATCCGGCAGATCCGACAAATCTTTATACTCGCTGTACACCACATCATTGGTCAGTACAGCAATGATCTTATCATCAGCCTCATTGCCATCGATCATCCTAAATCCGCCAATGGGTCTGGAATCAACCAAAATATCGCCGTGAGCAATCGTCTTTTCGGTTAACACACAAATATCCATGGGATCGCCATCCCCTTTAATTCCGGTTTTTCCAGTTTTCTCCATACAATAATTGCCCACGCTGACCCCGCATAAGGTCTGAGGAATGAATCCATAGAGTGCCGGAACAACATTGGAATATTTTTGCGGCCGGTCGATCTTCAAAAACCCACTTTCCTTGTCAATCTCATATTTAACGGTATCTGTAGGCACCACTTCAATGAAAGCCACCAGGTTTTCAGGTGCATCCTTGCCAATGAATACCCCGTGCCAGGGATGAGATTTATATCGTAGCCCCATCAAACGCCCAATCGGATCGGATAATCTGTCTGCCATAATTACTTTTTTAGTTATTGACAATATAAACCTTTTTCTTCACAAATAGTTTATCTCATGCAACTGATCTTAAAAATCAGAAACAAAGCATTACAAAACATCAAAGTTCCTTTTAATTTTTACGTATTTCCTTGCCGGAATTTTTGAAGAGCGTTTTTCTGCTTTTATGTTTTCATCATCAATAAAAGTAACAACAGAACCCTCAGGTATCTGGTCTGTCAACTTCGGATGATCGATGATTTGCTCAATAAAATCAAAAGCCACTGCCAGGTCCCGTTGAATTTGGCCTTTATTTGTCATTTTTTAGCTTTTAATGACAATCTGGAAAGATAAAAAACTCTTTCTCGTTCACTTTTACAGGTTTATTGACAAAGATAAAAAATTATCTGCTTCATTTTTTTAAGGCTTATCCAAAAACCTTCTTACCAAAAATACAATGTAATTCTGCCCAGTTGCATCGCTTTAATTGAGTTGATTTCCTCGTATGTTATTCGAAGGTTATTCGATGGTTATTCGAAGGTTATTCGATGATTGTTCGTTCTTGTTCGAATAAGCATCGAATAGGGTTCGAATAACCTATGAATAAGTTTCCAATAAGTTTAAATCCTGGTATATGATCTGTAAATGGGAGAACCAACAAACACTTTACCTTGAACAGACAGAGGTACGACCTCGTTCACTCCAAATCTTTAATAAATTAATATGGGAACAGGTGAAAAACCCGGAAGAATATAGACATAAACGAACTCACGAATCCTATCCTGAAAAACAAAAGTATAAGCGCACAACATTTCAGGCCAAATCTTGTTCAGAAATAGATTAGCAGTAAAATTGAGGATTGAAACTTAATTTCAAAACTGGCGTACGGATAGGAAGCAATATTGTTTCTTTTGCTAACAAAACTATTTTTGGTCAAATATTTTATTGGAATCATAAATTTTACAGGCAATATTTCACTGTAACAAACTGATTGATTGATTCTTTACTAAATTGTTAAGCCGACGTTAAAATGAGTTCTCAATTCAAAATACCTTTTACCTTTGCATGCGAATTAAAAAAAAACACAATAATCTATTTAAAATATCATTATGAAAGTAACAGTTGTTGGTGCCGGAAATGTTGGAGCTACCTGCGCACAAATCGTAGCAGAAAAGAACATTGTAAGCGAAGTAGTATTACTCGATATTAAAGAAGGCTTGTCAGAAGGAAAATCGCTGGATTTATGGCAAACTGCTCCCATTAATTATTATGACACACGCCTTACCGGTGCAACGAATGATTATTCCAAATCGGCTGGTTCTGATGTGGTTGTAATCACTTCAGGTGTTCCTCGTAAACCGGGTATGAGCCGTGATGATTTGATTTCGATTAATGCCGGAATCGTAAAGAGTGTTACCGAAAACGTGATCAAATATTCGCCCGATGCAATTATAATCATTGTTTCGAATCCGTTGGATGTGATGACATACGTTGCCTATGCCGTTTCAAAAACTTCGAAGAATAAAGTTCTGGGAATGGCCGGTATCCTGGATACAGCCCGTTACCGCGCTTTCCTTGCCGAAGCATTGGATATTTCGCCACGCGACATTCAGGCATTGCTCATGGGCGGACACGGTGACACGATGGTTCCGCTACCCCGTTATACCACAGTTGCCGGGATTCCTGTTACTGAATTACTGGACAAGGAAACCCTGGACAAAATTATCGATCGCACCAAAAAAGGTGGTGGCGAACTGGTTAACCTAATGGGCACTTCAGCCTGGTATGCACCGGGTTCGGCAGCTGCACAGATGGTTGAAGCCATTGTGATGGATCAGAAACGCGTCTTCCCATGTTGTGTGAAGCTGGAAGGCGAATACGGTCTTAAAGATATTTTCGTAGGTGTACCGGTTAAATTAGGTAAAAACGGCGTTGAGAAAATCATCGAAGTTAAACTTACAGCCGACGAACAGGCCCTGTTGGTTGAATCGGCCCGGTCGGTGAAAGAAATTATGGATGTTGTTGACACCATGAATATTCTCTAGGTTTTATTGAATCAAAACAAACAATAAACTTTATATTTGAGCTTTGGTAGAAATACCGGAGCTTTTTTATTTGAATTATGGCAACTATAAATGAACTTCGGGAAAAACTCACTGGAAGAATCAATCAGGTCGAGAGAATTGATCTTCTGGAAGAAATGATGCTGATTCTGGAAGAGGAAGAAGATAGCACACCCTATATACTTAGCGCTGATCAGAAAAATGCGGTCACAGAAGCATTGAACCAATATAAAAATGGTCAATATTTATCTGAGGAGGATGCCGATAAAGATATAAGCAAAGGATTAGAAAAGTAATCTGGACCATTAGGGCCCAGAATGACCGAAATAAATCTTTCGTATATAACATTAGACTAAATACACAGATAGACTGCTTAATTATTTCCCGGAGGGAAAACAGATGGGTAGAAATGTCGAATAACAGACTTGGTATTGTCCCATACGGGACAAAAGACATTTGTAACTATTAAATTCTTCTACCCATATCATGTTCCTAATGGAACATGACAACTAAATTTAAACAGATTCTGATAAAACAGACCTGAAACTCTAACAAGAATGATTTACGAAATCCCCCTGCAAATTATTGAGCTCGAACAAGAGAATTATCATATCGTTATCGAAGGACATTTTGAGGATCAGTCCCCTTCCTATTGGATTATTGACACCGGCGCTTCAAAAACGGTGCTGGACATAAACCTGGCAGCCTTTTACGAAGTGGTCGAATCAAATGATCAGGAAGACTATCAAAGTGCGGGCATCAACCAGGGCATGCTCGAAACGACTGTCGGTAAAATGGCTGCACTAAATTTTGGCGCATTGCAAATTACCGGTCAGAAAGTAGCCCTGATCGACCTGAATCATGTAAACGACATATACGGAAAATACACTTCACGCCGTATTGCAGGTCTTCTGGGTGGTGACATCCTGATGGAACATAAATGCATGATTGATTATGACCGTCAAATCATTCATTTTCAGGTTCCCTGATACCACCAATACCCCGGAATGATTTTCAGGAATGCTGACAGATCATAATTGCCGTACCTGCAAGGAATAATTATCAATTCATATCGTATCTCATCAAACATAGTGAAGGCCAGAAAACATCCTGTCTTTTATATGTCTCGATAAAATTGATAGTTAATTTTTTTAATCTCTTCGATTTCAGGAAAAGGATAAAAAAGTATTTCATCCTTCGAACCGACATAGAACCCGCTTTCAATGGTTCTGAAAAGAAGGGAACCTGAGAAAACCCGCTGAACAGTTTTCATCTTTTTTTCGTATTCGCCACTCAGTATCTGAAGGCAGTCTTTCAGGTGCACCACATTTGCAAAGGGCACATAATCAATAGTGGCATCAAATGGATTGTCAGCCAGATTACCCAGCTTCAGTTCAACAAAAAATAGTTTTGGGAGTGTAATCGGGGTCGATCCATCGGTAAGTCGCTTTAAAAATGCCGAAGGAGGTAATTCACTTGCAACCATTGGCGATACAGGGCATAATTCCTGGTAGAGAAACAATCTTTTCGGAGTTTCTGAGTCCCATTTGTAGGGCATTTTCTTTAGTTCCAACACACGCCCGTTATCGGTAACGACATATAAACTCTTAAAGGCCGACAGGGGGATTATTTCCAGAACCTTGTACACGGAAAGATAGACCGAACTTTTAGGACTCCCGTCAGCTTTGGGAACGCAGCGTTGATTCAGGCTTTCCATGTCAATTAACTTCTCAATCTGGCTGAGGTCGACTTCAAAGAATACGGCCTGACCTTTGTTCCTTTTTTTTGTCCCTGTGGAAAGATATTCACCAAAAGCTTCAGGGGGCAACATCGATGCAATCAGTGCTTCGGGCGTTGCGGTCAAATAGATAAATTTGCTCATAGGTTATATACTTAATAAACGAATTCTCAGATTCGGACAACTCACAGATAAAGAGTTGATACCACAGTAAATATATCTTTTATAAATATAACGATTAATATTGATATTTTGTCGAATCAAACACCTGCCCGACAGCAGAAATTTGTGGCATTTATATCAGAAAAATTAAATATATTTGGCGACTGTAAATGAAGTGTCTATGAACCTGAAGAAATACCTGACGAAACATACGATCATACGCCTCTGCCTGATGCTTGCATTGGTCAGCGCTGCAGTCGTATTCGACGTGGTTCATTCAGCCGAACGGAAAACAACGGGAAGCACCCGCAGGATTCCAATCCGGGACGATTCGGATGGCAATAAGCTCTTCTTCTGCAACCAGGTACCCACTTTCAATTTGAAGACTTCGGTCAATCTTTACTCGGTTCGCCTTCGCTTTTTATGTACACAGGATAAGTTTATCCTGAAATATTATAATTTAAGGACTTTCCAATTAATGAAAGCCGAAACTGTTCATTCTTTTGTTCCGGCTGTCAGCATGTTTCATTCCTTACCTTTTAACCGGGTACTGTACGAGAGTCCCGATGATATACCTCCGCTTTCTTAATTACTGACCATCTCATCCAACGGATCTTTTTCGACGGTGATTTACAGGTATTCCGTACCTGTAGAATGATGGATCAATCTGTCCAAAATAAAAATTCAATTACACAATTAATAATAACAATTTAAATTCAATTCAATGCAAAACAAAGGTGCAATTAGGCTATTTGCCATACTCCTTGCTTTGATCTGTGTTTATCAACTGATGTTTACCTTTGAGGCACGTCAGGTTGAAAGCAAGGCCAAAGTGTATGCAAAGGGCGATAAGCATAAGGAACAGGCTTATCTTGATTCTATGTCGAGCGAAGTAGTATACAACCTGCTGGGACTTCGCAAATACACATTTAAAGAAGTTAAAGCGCTCGAACTGGGTCTGGGTCTTGACCTGCAGGGCGGTATGAACGTTACCCTGGAGGTTTCTGTCGTTGACCTGGTGAAGTCATTGTCAAACTTCAGCAAAGATTCAACCTTTAATGCGGCCATCAGAATGGCAAAACAAAAGCAGTTAAAGAGTCAGGAAGACTTTGTAACGCTTTTCGGCAAATCGTTTGAAGAGATCTCTCCAAATGGGAAGCTGGCTTCCATCTTCAATACTATTGAACTGAAAGACCAGGTCAAATACAATTCGACCAATGCTGATGTGTTAAATGTATTGCGCAAGGAAACCAAGGTTGCCATCGATAATTCATTCAACATCATCCGTACCCGAATTGACCGTTTCGGAGTTGCACAGCCAAACATTCAGCAGCTTCAGACTGCAGGACGTATCCTTGTTGAGCTTCCTGGTGTTGACGATCCAAAACGTGTACGTAAACTGTTACAGGGAACTGCCAACCTGGAGTTCTGGGAAACCTATGATAACAGTGAAGTTTACCCATATCTTGCCCAGGCCAACCAGAAACTGGCTGAGGTCCTGGCTCTGAAAAGTACTGCACCGGTTACTAAAGCCGATTCAACATTAAAGGCTGCAAAAAAAGATGCATCAAACACATTGCTGAACGAATTGGAGAAGAAAGCGAAAACGGATACTGCCTCTGTGGACAAGAACGCCAATTCACGCAAACAATTTCCATTGTTCTCTATCTTATCGCCAAGTGCAACACCTCAGGGCAAATTATACCCCGGTGCAGCAGTTGGAACAGCTCAGTGGAAAGATACTGCACTTGTAAACACCTACCTTAAAATGGGCGCAGTTAAAGCCATATTTCCACGTAATCTGGCCTTCAAATGGACTGCAAAACCGATTGATAAAGAGGAAAAATTCTATCGTCTGGTCGCCATAAAGGTTACCGGCCGTGATGGCCGTGCACCACTTGAAGGTGATGTAATTGTTGATGCACGTCAGGATTATGCCGATATGGGCAGCCGTCCAGAAGTTAGTATGACGATGAACAGCACCGGTGCGAAAGTCTGGGCCCGTCTGACCAAGGACAATGTCGGGAAATCGATTGCCATCGTTCTGGACGGCTATGTACGTTCGTATCCGAATGTAAACGGTGAAATTACCGGGGGACGTTCTTCAATCACAGGTTTGGAAAGTGTTGAAGAAGCAAAGGATTTGGCAAACATTCTGAAATCAGGTAAAATGCCTGCTCCTGCCGTTATCATTGCTGATGATGTTGTCGGACCATCACTGGGACAGGAAGCCATCACGAGTGGTTTCTGGTCTTTTGGAATCGCATTCTTACTGGTATTGGGATACATGTTGATCTTTTACAGCCGGAAAGCTGGTATGGCCGCCAATATTGCCCTGATTGTAAATATATTCTTCCTGATCGGTGTACTTGCTTCCATTGGCGCTGTTTTAACTTTGCCAGGTATTGCCGGTATCGTATTGACTATGGGTATGGCGGTTGATGCCAACGTGTTGATCTACGAACGTATAGAGGAAGAAGTTCTGGCGGGAAAATCAGTTCGTCTTGCTGTTTACGACGGGTTTAATGCTGCCTATTCAGCCATTATCGACGGACAGGTTACTACCTTACTGACCGGTATCGTGCTTTATATCTTTGGTTCAGGACCTATCAGAGGTTTCGCCACCACTTTGATTATCGGTATTCTGACTTCATTGTTCACCTCGATCTTTATCACCCGTATGATATTCGAACGTCAGCTGAACAGGAACAAGGAAATTACCTTCACTACCAAAGCCACCAAGAATTGGTTGCGTTTCGTCAAAATCCCTTTCATTGAAAAAAGGAAGATCTTCTATACTATTTCAAGTATAATGATTTTGGCGTCTCTGATTTCATTCGGTATTCGCGGATTTGATAAGGGCATCGACTTCAAGGGAGGTCGCACCTATGTGGTTCGCTTTGACAAAGATGTAAAAGTTGCAGATGTTCAATCCGTATTAACTCCATTGTTTAATTCTGCTCCTGAAGTAAAGACCTATGGCAATTCAAACACTGTGCGTGTTACAACAGGGTACATGATTGAAGATGTGAGTGCAGATGTGGATAACAAGGTGGAAAACCTGTTGTATGATGGACTCAAAAAAGGTAATTTTATAGGTGATGTCTCTGAAGACACTTTCTCCAAAATAAATTTGAAGAGTTCCCAGAAAGTAGGGCCTACCATTTCAGCCAAACTCACCAGAGATGCAGCACTGGCCGTATTCTTCTCCCTGATCTTGATTTTCCTTTATATCCTTGTCAGGTTTGATAGCTGGCAGTATGGACTGGGAGGGGTTGTTTCCCTGGCACATGATGCCATCATTACCATGGGCGCATTCTCATTGCTATATGGATTCCTGCCATTCTCGCTTGAAATCGACCAGTCGTTTATCGCGGCGGTACTGACTGTAATCGGATATTCAATCAACGACACGGTAATTATTTATGACCGTATCCGTGAATACCGGCATATATATCCTAAACGCGGATTAGCCGAGACCATGGATCATGCCATGAACTCGACATTGCGTCGTACCTTCAGTACTTCGTTAACCGTTTTGATTGTATTGTTCGCCATATTCCTTTATGGTGGAACATCCATCAAGGGGTTCACTTTTGCTCTCTTGATTGGTATCGGCGTAGGTACTTATTCATCCGTATTTAATGCTGCACCAATTGTGTACGACACTATTACCCAATCAAAAAAATTCAAGAAGAATAAACAATTAGTTTAAAAATAATCCTGAAGCAGGGGTTTCATTCCGGGTAACCGGGATGAAGCTTCTGCTTATTTTTTACAAAGGCCCAACAGCCTCCCCCAACCCTTCCCCTTGTGGGGTTCCTGTGAGTTATTCAGATTAATACCAGATCATATTCGGGTATCACGTGGCTTTGTTCTGAACAAGTTTGTATATTTGCTAAAATATTTCGAGTAATTCCTAATTTAATTATTTGTTTATGAGCGGAGGAGAGATTGTCGTAATTGTTTTGGTTGCCTTGTTGCTCTTTGGATCAAAAGCTATACCTGATGTTGCCAGAACATTGGGCAAGGCGATGCGCGAATTTCAGAAAGCGACGGAGGATATTAAACGTGAAATCAATGACAGTGGAGGTGGAATTGGTGATGACATCAGCGATATAAGGTCAACGATTCAAAATGCAAGAAGCAGTATTCAGGAAGGAATCAAAAAACATACCGGTGATATCGCCAGTGATATTAATGAAATTAAAAGCGATATTACCAAAGGAACCGAAAACATCACCAAACCCATTCATGATGAAGTAAATTCGGATTACCGCACACAGGAAGGGTTCCATACACCTGTTGGTGAAAATCCGGGAGATGTTAATGAAACGAAAAGTAATGATATTGCCAAAGAAACCGAACATATCGCCAAGCCCATGCACACTGAAGTAAATTCGGATTTTAGCATTTAGCTCTTCAACTTTTTTGTTCCGGTGTCAGCTATTTTTATAGAAACACAGATCTTCATTACTTACAATATACATTCTAAAAACTAACCGGTTGATCAGAGTCGAAAAAATAACAAAGTCGTTTGGCGATCTTCAGGTTTTGAAGGGAATTGACCTGATAGTCCCTGCCGGTAAACTTTATTCGATTGTTGGTCCGAGCGGTGCGGGAAAAACAACTTTGCTCCAGATTATAGGCACCCTGAGTCAGCCTGCTTCAGGAAAAGTTTTTATCAACGGGCAAAATATCTCGGCTATGAATGAACGCCAGCTGGCTGATTTCAGGAACCGACAGATAGGATTTGTTTTCCAGTTTCACTATTTACTTCCTGAATTTTCAGCACTCGAAAACGTTTGTATCCCAGCCTTCATCGCTAAGACATCCAAAAAGGAAGCTGAGCAGAAAGCACGCGAGTACCTTGACTTCCTTGGACTGTCAGACCGGCTGAATCACAAACCAGGAGAGTTATCCGGAGGAGAACGTCAGCGAGTTGCCGTGGCACGTGCACTGATTAATAATCCATCTGTCATCCTTGCCGATGAACCCTCAGGAAACCTGGATACCAAAAACCGTCAGGACCTTCACGAGCTGTTCTTTACTTTACGCGACAAGTTTAAGCAGACCCTTGTCATTGTGACTCACGATGAAAGCTTTGCAGCCCAAAGCGACTCCATCATTCGAATGAAGGATGGCCTTATTGAAGGCTGAACGATTAAAATACAGTGTCATTTTAAACAGCTCACAACTTCAAATCTTTCACTAATCCTCCATTTTCACATCTTCTTGCCCCCGTATGGTCCTCCTTTTCTTTTCTTATGTTTTCTTTTATATTTTACTTTTGCATACTAACTTTTTTACTTAAGACTTATGCCGATCAGACCTCTCTTTCTTGCCCTGCTTTTCATTTTAACAGTTTTCATTTCCTGTAAAAAATCCGATAATCAGCTTCAACCAGAAGAAAATAAGATTCCTAAAATTAAAACCGAATCCTGGTTTTCAATTGGTAATTCATGGGGCGACGTTGTTATATCCTATGAATATGATCAGGATGGTAGAATCGCAAAAATCACCGATGGAGATGATTTAAGTACCTACAAGTATGAACCACAGAAAGTGATTATAAACAAGTATAATAGCAAATCCCAATCTACATACGTAGATACGCTTTTATTAAACAACAAAGGATTGGTAATTGCGGAGAGAAATTTTTTCTTTAAGGACTTTATCTATAAGTACAATACTGAGGGTTACCGGATAACAGCACCCAATTATGGTGCAGAGACCTGGACAATTGATACCCTTACCATTAAGAATGGAAATACAGTTGAAATTACCCCTAAGTATTGGAACGAATACGTTATGGCCACCACAACCTATAAATTCCAGGCCAGTTTAAATACAATTGGAGATCAGAACAAAGGAATTACATGGAATGGCAAACAGAACGTAAATCTGACCTCTGAAGAAGATAGAAAGACTGTTAATGTTTGGCGTACTTATGAACAGCACTATTCATATACTTACGAATTTGATACTAAAATTCGTATAACCAAAAAGATAATTACTTATGGATCAGCAGTAACTAATGTCGAATATTCTTATTATTAATCAAGGCAGAAGTCTAAAATAGAAAGTAAGATACAAGATTCTAACTTGTCCTGTTTAAAATTTGTTTTTTTAATTCGACGGGGAAATACTGATCAAAGGAAGGATAGATATCCATTAATTCTAACGACCTTTGGTTGCTGCCAAAATCAAACAGTTTCTTAATTTATACAGATGGTTGAATTACCTATCGATATTCATTCATTTTTAGATCAAAAATACCATTCATTCAACCATCCCAATTTTATTGAAACCGATCCAATCCAGGTTCCAGCCCTTTTCACCACCAAAGAAAACATTGAAATTGCGGGTTTTTTAGCGGCCACCCTGGCTTGGGGACAACGTCCAACAATTATCAGGAATGCTTTGAATTTGGTTAGACTGATGAACAATGATCCAATTGAATTCCTGCTTCATACCTCGGAAGATGAATTGGAGATGTTTTTAAGTTTTAAACACCGCACCTTTAATGGGATCGATTGCATCTATTTTCTGAAGGCTCTCAAAAATATTTACCAGAATCATGGTGGACTGGAACAGGTCTTCACAATGGGTTATCAGAATGGGAACAGTATATTCAGTGCATTGGTATATTTCAGAAAAGTATTTTTCGAGCTTGACCATTTACATCGAACGGAGAAACATATTTCGAATGTCGAAAAAGGAGCATCAGCCAAGAGATTGAATATGTATCTAAGATGGATGGTCAGATCGGATCAGGCTGAAGTTGATTTTGGCCTGTGGAAGCAAATTCCATCTTCTGCTTTAATGCTGCCACTTGATTTACATACCGGCAATGTTTCACGTAAACTTGGCCTGCTCACCCGTACACAGAACGACTGGAAGGCAGTAGAAGAAATAACTTCCAGGCTTCGCGAATTTGATCCATTAGATCCCATCAAATATGACTTCGCACTTTTCGGACTAGGTGCGTTTGAGAAGTTCTAAGAATACGAATTTCACGAATTAAAACGAATTTCACGAATTAACCTGGTTCAATTGATGGTCTGATTTCAATTAAACCAATACGACAATTTCACCACCAGGGCCCTGTTTCTTGAATTCCAGTCACTAATAAAATAGTTTCCGGTATACACAATGAACAAATCGGAAACGGGCTTATACCTCCACTGGAACCGCATATTAATATTCATGTTTCTTAATTGTTCATTGTATTGCACAAAAGTCGAAAAGAAGACTTTGTCACTAAGTGTCAGGTCGACCTTGGGTCCCAACAATAAAAACCTGGCATGCTCGAACGAAGCGGGCAGACTAATATCGCTATACGAGAAATTGAGCGTCATATTCAGATACGGCTGATAGCGATAGGTCATCAGTCCTATTATCTGGTTAATTCTGCCGCTGTAAAAACCACCTGTTGCAAGTGTTGCCGAATAATTAAACATCTTGCGTGTATCAGAATAATAATCGATAAAGCCTGCATTGGTATTATATTCTGTTCCTTTTCCCAATACGGTTTTACTGATGTGTGTAGGATCAAAGTCATCAATGAGGCGAGTAAAGTTATTCTTCATTCCTGCATCAAGGATCGCACGGTTCTTGAATTCAAACTTATAAAGCAACGTAATTTCATGATCCAGTTGTTTGTTGAAAGCCGGGTCGAAATAATAATTCTCAGCAATTGTAATTCCATGACTGACCACATGCTTATTGGGTATCCATAAAAACCCTAACTCTGAGCTAATCCGCTGGTATCCTTTACGGGGAACATATCCTGATTCGGCCATGTAGTTTTCACCAACAGCGGCCTGAACAATTGAACCATGCAACTGACGGGCGTTGTAGGCAAGATAAGTGCCCTGTGCATATTGTTTTCCCGGATTCTGCGGACTAAGTGACCGATGATAAAAAAGCTTGCCGATCCATTTATTGTTGCTGCTTGCCAAATTATAGTCAATCCCTGCGATACGGTTAAACTTCTGCTTGCCGGGTTCTTCGAAGTATTCTTTATTTACAAAGATCATCCCGATATTTGACCTTGCAAACATTTTGCGTTGCAGCGAGGCTACAAAATAATTACGGGGCAAATGATTACCTGTGCTATCGGGTTGGGACCCACGTACATTTTCGGTTTGCATATCAAGAACACCAAGACGCCAGTTTTTATTCAGGCTTCCACTCAATCGGGCGCCAGCAAGGACAGGAGCGTCCAAACCAATACGTCTCGAAAAGAACGGCGTTATCGAAGCAAATCCATATCCTGAGAAGAGATCGCTGTTCTCCAGGAAGAATTGCCTTTTTTCAGGATAAAACAATTCGAAGCGATCCAGATTAGTCACTTGCTGATCGACTTCAGCCTGAGAAAAATCAGGATTATAAGTCAGGTCAAGATTCATGGATGTGGTTATTCCAAGTTTGGTATCGAAACCAAAGTCTTTATGGTATTTTGATTGGCCTCCTGCTTCGAAATCCTTAACCACACTTCCAAAGACATAGGGAATAATCGAAAACATAATTTTCGACTTTGGCAATGGCCTGTCCCATTGCAACACACCGGTATAGGCGAGGCTTGCCGTCGGAAACTGTCTTGGCACAGGCGCCCATGCTGATTTTTCATTGGTCTTTAGATCGAGCCGGCTGAAATTAACATACCATCGATCAGTACCTGATTTGAAACGAATCGAACGGAAAGGAATCTTCATTTCAGTTACCCATCGATCCTTATATTGAATGGTCTTGGAATCCCACTTACAATCCCAGTTCAGATTAACGGCACTGCCTCCCGACATGGTTCCGTCCCATTTAGCACCTGAAGCGGATGCCCCGAAAGAGAAACCGTTGGTTTGATCCAGAAACGTATCAAAAAACACCAGCACATTGTCGTTATTCCCGAAAATAAAATCACGCCTGAAGGATTCCACGATCCGTTTCCCGGGAATGGAATCGAAAAAGGTAATGCCCAGGTAGAAGTTTTTATCGTCGTAAGTCATCACCACTTCCGAGGGTGATTTTGCCAGACCGGTATCAACCGGAAGAACAAGGTGAAAGTCTTTTGCCTTTTCAGCTGTTTTCCAATCGGGTTCACTGATTAAGCCATCAATTTTAATCGGCCCTAAAGCTTTCTTAACGTGAAGAATATAGTTAACATTGTTTTTGTGAATGACTGAATCATTCTGAAGTCTTTTCAGTCCGGGGAAATGCCTTGGAGAAGAATATGAAAGGAAGTTCAGAATCAGGAACAAGCCAGACAAACAGAATCTCATGGAATAGGGTTAGTTTATTGCCAGTTATAAGATGGCCAAAAGTACAAAAAGTGTTGATATTATCTGCTGGCAACTTTCTCAATTTCAGGCTTAAATTCTTCAGGCTGGTAAAGTAAAACCACGTCGCCTTCCTTTAGGATGTTTTCGACAACTACGAATTCTTCATTTTCTGCAATGGAGGTAATTTCCTGTTCGGAAATGTTTCTACCATTTTTAAGGTAAACAATCTTTTTCCCGTTTTTTGAAA
>Ga0302286_10001136_pt1 | contig 20150 bp, 17 predicted proteins | sample III_Fen_E2_3_FD_198765 | JGI IMG/M metagenome (GOLD analysis project Ga0302286, IMG submission 198765) | Peat permafrost microbial communities from Stordalen Mire near Abisko, Sweden - III_Fen_E2_3 | ecosystem: Environmental > Terrestrial > Soil > Wetlands > Permafrost | place: Sweden: Abisko...
AAGTATCAATGGTTCTATACACTGTTTCAATGCCATTCCCTTTTAATGGAGGCAATAACTCGAACGAGAAAGCCGTTGTTTTAGCGCTTTTAATCTTTTCTACAACACTCATGTGCAATTAAAATTGACAGTTGACAGTTGACAATTTACGTGTCAAGTGAAAACTTATAGTTATATTTATAAATTTGACTGCAAAAGTACAAAATTTTTCTCAAAATGATAGTCGGGGAGATGTAATTGTTAACTCCAACCATGTAAAATGTTCGAAGTTTTAATAGAGTTTTTGATATCTCAATTTTCAAGTTGAAGTCTGTTCGGCGTTTAATTGTATACCACTCCAGTTAGTTTTTCTGACATTTCCCATAATTTTCTTGCGCTTTCTTTATCGTGCGAAGCAGCATTTGATTGGACGATAACCGGATAACCGTTCATCTCTCGTTTGCCATCAGGTCCGAAAAAGTCGCTTCCTCTAGCCTCAGGATCAACTGCCGCCCGTAGCTCAGGGAGAACACCCATGGAAGCTGGTTGGGTGAAACGCAAAAATAATGGACGAAATAACTTCATGAACCATTTTGGAGCGGCATGTACAAATAAATTCGTGTCGGAAACGCCGGGATGAGCAACTACAGCCATGCAATCGATTTTGTTTGTTTCAAAAAATCGTTGCAATTCATAAGTGAAAAGTAAATTAGAGAGCTTTGAACGCCCGTAAGCTTTCAGAGGTGAATAATCGTTACCTCCTTCGTAAAGTAAATTGTTGAAATCCATTTTACCTTGTTTGTGTGCCAAGCTACTTACATTGATGACTCTTGATTTCGGAGTTTTTTTGAGAAAATCCAATAGCAAACCCGTCAGAGCAAAATGTCCCAAATGATTTGTTCCAAGTTGATTCTCAAATCCATCCCGGGTTAATCCATAAGGTACCATCATGATACCGGCATTATTGAGTAAGATGTCTAAACGAATATGATCCTTTTTAAATTTTACTGCAAAATTATGTATTGATATCAGACTGGATAAATCAAGTTCCATAACGGTAATATCGGCTTGCGGAAGCAGTTTCACTATTTGTTTTCTAGCCTCATTGCCTTTTTCCATTGAGCGGCAAGCCATGATGACGTGCCCGTTTTTTGAGGCAAATGCTTTTACGGCTTCAAATCCCAGCCCGCTGTTACCACCCGTAACTATAATTGTTTTTTCGGATAAATCAGGAATGTTTGAAATTGTCCAATTTTGAGTTGTCATCTAACTTATATTTATATAATTAAAACTCTACAAAGTAAGCCACAATACCTAAAATAATCAGAACTATACCGGTAATTCTCTTAGCGTGATGTTCAAGAAAACCCAGGTTTAGTTTGTTTACGCCATTTAAGCCTAAATATACCAATGCAAACATAAAAAGCAATGTCATAATTAAGTATACGGCAGAAACCATGAAAATTCCCGCCCAACCGAAGTTTGCTGCCTGAAAATAATAAGCTTCTATTTCTACACAGGGTGTCAGAAACATAGCGATGCTCAGGGAAGTGATAATGGCTGTTTTCGATTTCCGGGTTTTTAGTTTCTCATCGTCCAAATCAAAATGATGGTGATGATGCACTGAACGAAAATCGAGGATTAAATATACAACTCCGATAACGAGTAAGATGGTTGGCGCAACAATGCTGGTTATGGAACTGTATTTTTCGAATAATTTTATTCCAACAAATCCGACAATAATTCCAATGGCTATGGTGCTTATCATGTGCGAGAGCCCGGTAACCAGAGTTGTATAAATAGCCTCTCTGTTAGTCCATTTTTCTGTTTTCGAAATAGCAATAATTGGGATCCAATGGTGAGGAATCAGTGCGTGAATCAGGCTAAGCAGTAAACTTCCAAGAAATATTTGCCACATTATTAATGTTGTTTTATTGTTGAAAAATACATCTCCGAAATAACTCACTATGCCCTTTAGCCAATTACAACGGATGATTAATTGAGACTCTGTAATAACACAGTTGATTGACTTTTGTTTCAGTTTCAATTCAGAAATCCTAAAATTCCTGTACTTTTGTAGAAACCGTAAGAGTTTTATTCACTAAGTCAGTATGCTCCCAAAGAAGCAATTTTGTTTGACGACCTTGGGTTAGTTGTGCTTCATATCCGAGCAACAAAGCCGGATAAAAAACACATCCGGCTATTACGTCGAACACCGGAATTGACGAACACTGTTGAGCTATTTCAGCAAGTTTCCGATTAATTTCTTTCAGCGTTAAGCCTCCAAAGTCGAGAATTATCGGGTTTGCATGATTAATAATTTTCTCTGAAAAGTTTTCTTCCGAAGCATCAATATAGCAATAACCAGCGGTCAGTTCTGCTTTTTTTTCCCTCGTCACATGCTGTTTCAGCGAGACTATCTCGGACGAGATGATACCATCATAGAACAATGTATGAGATGATTCTACGTGCGACTCATCCAAGCTGAAGATACGGCTTACAACATCACGTTCATCTTTTTCTACAGCTGTTCTTCTTAGTATGTTGCCTGGTGAACAAAAAGTCAGCTGGCTACCAATGCAGATCATAATTACTGAGGTAATATCTTGTGATTGGGTCGAATGACTCTGTGTCCAGGCAAAGGTTGAGCAGGATTACCATTCACTTCATAATTTTTAGGATCCGCTTTTTCAACCATTCTCCGCAGACTGTCCTGCATAACATAATCAAACTGACGGATCAGACTTATACTATCCACAAAAGCATTCAATTTTCCTTTGTAAGCAGTGCTACTCAACAATTCACCCGAAACGGATTTGATTTTGTATTTTCTTATCGCCGGAAAACGGAAGGTATAGCGACGAAGAATGCTATCGTGATAAGCCATTTTAGAAACGCTGTCTGTTTTACCATTCCAATAGTTTATCCGTAAAACAATCCGTTGTCTCACACTCGAATCTTCCGGTGCAATACGTTGCAGAAATCTCAACACGTACACGTCTTTATACATAAATCCCTGAGTGGGAATCAAAAAAGCCAAACGCGTTCTAGCAGAATCTTTTGTGAGTACGTATTTTATACGTTGATTCCACACATTGTTTTTGATAATTCTATACGACATCGTATCGACTGGATGATACTTGCCGTTTTTTATTTCTTTTTGGTAGTCTGTCAGATCTTCAACTACATCGGCGTATACCAGTGTAAAATTTTTCGGGTGTTTGGTATACCATACCAGCGATGAATCAAACTCGGCCTGAGTAATACCGTATTTCTTGAGAATATATTTGTAATAAGGGGCTTTATTGGAATACAAACCATAACCCAGCCCTTTTTCCGCCAAAACTGCTTCTGCTTTGTGCATGTCCACTAACACCTTGGTCATATCAGACTTATTCAACACACCTTTTGGTCGGCCTTCGCAAGCTGATAAAAGTAATATGAATCCAAGAAACAAGACTACACGCGTGTAAAATCTATTCGATTGGTTCAACATTCTTATCTTTTTTTGATTCAAGACTTTCATTGAGTTCTTTGCGATAAAACAACAAAATGACAACTACAGCAACACTGATAGCCGAATCGGCAATATTAAATATTGGACTGAAAAAGAGGGTTTGACCTGCCGCGTTGCGAATCAACGGAAAATAAAGCATATCCACTACTTTGCCATAAAATAGTGGAGCATATCCACCTCCAGCAGGCAAAAACGAAGCTACGCTTGCAAAGCTGCTTTCGCTAAAAAGAACCCCATAAAACAAGCAATCGATAATGTTACCGGCAGCTCCGGCCAACACCAGCGAAATAGTAAGGACAAAGCCTGTTTTGAATTTCTTCCTGATCAGATTGCGAATATAGAAAGCCAACAACACAACTGCAACTATACGGAAAAGCGTTAGAAACAGTTTGCTGATAATTTCCATTCCAAATGCCATTCCGTTATTTTCGATGAAATAAATCTGGAACCAGCTGAAAATGTCAACATGGTCTCCAATGGTGAAGTGCAATTTGACATAGATTTTAGCCGCCTGATCTATAAACAAAACCAGAAATATCAGTAAAATTGACTTTTTAGTGATTGACATTGAGAGATATCATTTTTAATTAATATTCAATCCGGGATAATCTATGAAAGTACACCTGACGGCAACATTCCCGGGTTTAAAAAACACAAATTCGACAACAGGCAATTGCCCCGTTGCCGAATTTCGTTATGTTTCAACTTCTTATTTTTTATCGTTCTTAGCTTCGATGCTCAGCGTAGCATGAGGCACGGCACGCAGGCGTTCTTTTGGAATCAATTTTCCCGTTTCCCGACAAATTCCGTAAGTCTTATTTTCGATACGAATTAAAGCCGATTGTAAATGTTGTATAAACTTCATTTGACGTTGAGCCAATCGTCCTGATTCTTCTTTCGATAGCGTAGCGGCACCTTCTTCCAGTACTTTAAAAGTGGGAGAAGTATCCATTACATCGTTCCCATCCAAATTGGTAATGCCATTGCGCAATGCTTCATATTCCAGTTGCGCTTTTTCAAGCTTTCCGGTGATCAACGTCCGAAATTCTTCCAATTCAGCATCTGTGTATCTAGTCTTCTCAGCCATATTCATAAATTTAAAAAAAGGTTTTGAAATTCTCTTTGTAAAAGCCAGTTAGACCGCTTTTTTAATTGCCTGCGAAAATAGGAAATAAGTTTCAGTTTGCCAATTATTTTTGTATTTAATTTTAGCTAAACGCAATATATATTTATCATAACACTTATAAACGATTTTCAGGAAGATACACACGCAAAAAAGTCCGTTTTAGCCAAAGAGGCTATTTTACACTTTTTTCACCGCCACTTTCACCACATATTCATCAAACTCCAGCTCGGTGGCTTCGTTCAAATTCAGCACCAATTCTACCGAATTTGCCAGTGTTTGCGAAGCGATATAACCCGCATATTCATTCACAGCATCGTTTATCTCGTCGCGTCCTTCTATTTCGATGGAGATTTTGTCCACTATTTCGTAGCCATTCGACTTACGGATATTCTGAATACGATTTACCAACTCACGGGCAATTCCTTCGCGAATTAAAGCATCAGTTACTGTTATGTCAAGCGCCACGGTGAGTTTGCCTTCATTGGCAACCAACCAGCCCGGCATATCTTCGGTAATAATTTCTACATCTTCGGTGGTTAGTTCCACATTGCCTGTTGGTAATGCGAGTACAAATACTCCGTTACGCTCAATTTCAGCTATTTCATGATTGCCAAATGAGGTCATTGCCTGAGCAATTTCTTTCATTTGTTTACCGTATTTCTTACCAAGTGTTTTGAAGTTTGGTTTGATTTTCTTTACCAGATTTTCCATGTCGTTGTCGGCAGGAATTACCTCGAACTCTTTCACGTTAACTTCGGCCTTTACCAAATCGGCAATGTAGCTGAGTTGATTGAAAGTTGTCTCGTCGGGTGCAGGAACCACCGCTTTGCTAAGCGGTTGACGCACTTTCTTTTCTGCTTTACGGCGTAATGCCAATATCATGGACGAAGTTTGCTGTGCCAATTGCATACATGCTTCAAGGTTGCTGTCAATCAATGCTTCGTCGTACGTTGAGAAATCGGCCAGGTGAACAGATTCACTGCTGTCTTTTCCGGTAACAGCATTCAAGTCGAGGAATAACTGATCGGCAAAAAACGGTGCAATCGGAGCCATCAAACGAGTAACGGTCTCCAAACATGTATAAAGTGTTTGGTAAGCCGAAATTTTATCTTCGTCGTACTCGCCACCCCAGTAGCGTTTCCTGTTCAAACGAACATACCAGTTGCTGAGGTTTTCTCCCACAAAATCCGATATAGCACGTCCTGCACGGGTGGGTTCGTAAGTTTCATAATACTCGGTTACATCCTTCACCAGCGTGTTCAGCAACGAAATAATCCACCGATCGATTTCAGGGCGGTTAGCCATCGGAACTTCTGCTTCGGCATAGGTGAATTTATCCACGTTAGCATACAGCGAGAAGAACGAATAAGTATTGTAAAGCGTGCCGAAGAATTTACGACGCACTTCGTCGATACCTTCCGAATCGAATTTCAGGTTATCCCAAGGCGATGCATTGGTCATCATGTACCAACGAAGCGGATCGGAACCGTATTTCTCAATCGTTGAGAATGGATCGACACCATTGCCCAAACGTTTCGACATTTTGTTGCCGTTTTTGTCGAGTACCAAGCCATTTGAAATTACATTCTTAAACGCAACACTTCCTTTGACCATCGTGCTGATAGCATGAAGCGTAAAGAACCAACCGCGCGTTTGGTCAACACCTTCCGAAATAAAGTCAGCAGGGAAAAAGTCCCCTGATTCAATGAGGTCTTTATTTTCGAACGGATAATGCAATTGTGCGTAGGGCATAGCACCCGAATCGAACCAAACGTCGATCAGGTCGAGCTCACGTTTCATGGGTTTGCCTGAGGCAGACACCAACACGATGCCATCCACGTACGGACGGTGCAAGTCTATATTCTTTACTGCATAGTTTTCGGCAGTATATTCACCCACTTTAAAGGTTGCGTATGGATTTTCGGACATAAATCCGGCTGCGATTGATTTCTCGATTTCTGCCATCAACTCTTCCACCGAACCAATGCATATTTCTTCGGTTCCATCTTCGCTGCGCCAGATAGGAAGCGGAGTTCCCCAGTAGCGACTGCGCGATAAGTTCCAGTCCTGAAGATTTTCCAACCATTTACCAAAACGACCGGTTCCGGTAGAAGCGGGTTTCCAGTTGATGGTATCGTTGAGTGCCATCATTTCCTCACGGCAAGCAGTGGTTTTCACAAACCAGCTATCCAACGGATAATACAATACCGGTTTATCGGTACGCCAACAGTGTGGATAGTTGTGTGTATGTTTTTCTATTTTATATGCCAATCCTTGTTGTTTCAACATCACGCAGATATCAATATCCAAGGTGGCATCATCCTCAGTCAGACTAGCGTCGTACGCATTTTTTACATAGCGTCCGGCATATTCGGCGTATAATTCGGCATTGACATTGGAAGCTACAAACTCAGCGCTTAAATCTTCCAGTTTGAAGAATTTACCGGTGCGGTCTACCATTGGTTGGCGGTTGCCATCTTTGTCGATAAGCAACATAGGAGGCACTCCGTTTTGCTTTGCCACGCGATCATCGTCGGCACCAAAAGTAGGTGCAATGTGAACGATACCTGTACCATCTTCAGTAGTTACAAAGTCGCCGGTGATAACCTTGAAAGCGCCTTCGCCCGGATTTACCCAGGGGATCAGTTGCTCGTATTCTGTCCCTGCAAGTTCAGAGCCCCTACATTTTGCAATTGTGTGATAGGGTATGAACCGTTTAAATTTCATTCCATCATTTAATGACTGGTTCAAATAACTTTCAAGAATTGACTTGTAGTTAAGAGATAAATCTTTGTTCCCACTGACAATCCAATTAGAGATAATATCAGATTCTGGACTAAATGGTTCATTAACTCTTGATTCTTGAGCATAATCAAGATGTAATCCAAAGAAATTGCGTTGTACAGCTTCAGTTGCAACTATCAATATAGCGGGTTGAAGTGAGTAGGGGTTGAATGTCCTTACAAAACTATACTCTATATCTTTTCCAACGCAAAGGGCAGTATTTGATGGTAAAGTCCAAGGTGTTGTAGTCCAAGCCAAGAAGTAGTGATCTTCTATGTCAATATTATAATACAACTGATTTATTACATCACGTTGAGCCTGATGTTTGTCAAAAATGTGCTTTAGTTTAGTGATATCTGCATTTTTCAGTTTAAACTGCGCCACACAAGTGGTATCTTTCACATCGCGGTAGCAACCGGGTTGATTGAGCTCGTGCGTTGAAAGTCCGGTGCCGGCAGCCGGCGAGTAAGGCTGAATGGTGTAGCCTTTGTATAATAAGTTTTTGTTATAAAGCTGTTTGAGCAGCCACCACAGTGTTTCGATGTAGCGGTTGTCGTAGGTGATGTACGGGTCGTTCATATCCACCCAATAACCCATTTTGGTGGTCAGGTCTTCCCACTCTTTGGTGTATTTAAGCACGTCTTTGCGGCAGGCGGCATTGTAGTCGTCCACGCTGATTGTTTTGCCAATGTCTTCTTTGGTAATGCCCAGTGCTTTTTCCACGCCAAGTTCCACGGGAAGCCCGTGCGTATCCCATCCTGCCTTACGTTTTACCTGAAAGCCCTGCATGGTTTTATAGCGACAAAAAACATCCTTGATCGTACGTCCCATCACGTGGTGAATGCCCGGCAGACCGTTAGCCGAAGGAGGTCCTTCATAAAAAACAAACGATGGTTTTCCCTCGCGGGTTTCTATACTTTTATGGAAAATGTCCTTTTCGCTCCATTGCGACAACATTTCCTTGTTGATGTCCGACAAATTCAGACCGCTATATTCTTTAAATTTTTTCATCAGAAATATGCATTTACCAATTAATACGATCACCGGACAGACCGATAACCATTTCAGGGGTGCAAAATTACAAAAAATAACTGGAAAGAGAAAGAGACGACCAAAGGCAATTATTTTAAAACCCGACACTTGAAAAAATACGTAAGTTATTTTTCAAATTTAGTCGAAGAGTATAATTTCCGCCAATTCTGTACAATAAATTGCGAATTACACATTAATTTCTGTCATTCTGTCACCCCTACCCCGCTGGCACTTTTTTTGAATAACACAACTCCGCACAACCAATAAATCGGAGCGCGACTCAACGTCGCACCTCGATTAAGCATATATAAAACAAATCAACATATTAAACCAATTAACTTATAGACTACAATGGGTAAAGGAAACATCGGGGTTACGAGTGATAATATCTTCCCCGTTATCAAGAAATTTTTGTACAGCGATCACGAAATCTTTTTGCGTGAATTAGTATCGAATGCTGTTGATGCCACACAAAAGCTGAAAACACTGGCAGCCGTTGGCGAATTCAAAGGCGAACTGGGCGACCTTACCGTGCGCGTGGCCATCGACAAAAAGAAAGGCACACTTACCATTTCCGACCGCGGAATAGGTATGACCGCCGACGAAATTGACAAGTACATCAACCAGATTGCTTTCTCGGGAGCTGAAGAGTTTTTGGAAAAATACAAAAACGACGCACAAGCTATTATCGGTCACTTTGGACTTGGTTTCTACTCCTCGTTCATGGTATCCAAGCAGGTTGAAATCTTTACTCAATCACACAAAGAAGACACCGTAGCTCAGCACTGGGCATGTGATGGCAGTCCCGAATATAATCTGGAAGATACCATCAAAGCCGACCGTGGAACCGACATCGTGTTGCACATCGACGATGAAAACAAAGACTTCCTCGAAGAATCAAAAATCCAGGAATTGCTCACCAAATACTGCAAGTTCCTCCCTATCGAAATTGCTTTCGGCAAAAAGAAAGAATGGAAAGACGGTAAAAACGTAGAAACTGACCAGGACAACATTATCAACAACACCAATCCTGCCTGGACACGCAAACCTGCCGACCTGACAGAAGAAGACTATACTAATTTTTATCACGAGTTGAATCCAATGGGCGAAGATCCGTTGTTCCACATTCACCTCAACGTGGATTATCCGTTTAACCTCACCGGTATTCTGTATTTCCCAAAAATCAAGAACAACATCGACATGCAGCGCAACAAAATTCAGTTGTATTGCAATCAGGTGTACGTTACCGATCACGTGGAAAACATCGTACCCGAATACCTGACGCTGTTGCATGGTGTAATTGATTCACCCGATATTCCGTTGAACGTTTCGCGCAGCTACCTGCAAAGCGACGGCAACGTAAAAAAAATATCAAGCCATATCACCAAAAAGGTGGCTGACCGCCTGAACGAAATTTTCAAAGCCGACCGTACCGCCTTCGAAGAAAAATGGGATAACCTCAAGCTCTTCATCCAATACGGCATGCTCAGCGACGAAAAATTCTACGAACGCGGCGAAAAATTTGCATTATTGAAAAATGTTGATGGAAAATACTTCACTTTCGAAGAATACAAAACATTAGTTGGCGAAAACCAAAAAGATAAAAACGGCGATGTTATTTACCTGTACGCCAGCAACAGCGACGAACAATACAGCTACATTCAACACGCCAAAGACAAAGGTTACGACGTGCTGATTATGGACGGACAACTGGACGTACATGTGGTAAGTCAACTGGAACAAAAATTCGAGAAAACGCGTTTCGTTCGTGTAGACAGCGATGTTATTGACAAAATCATTCAAAAAAATGATGACAATAAAGTAACACTCACCAACGATCAACGCGATGCTCTCGTTACCGTTTTCGAATCTCAGATTCCGGCTTTGGAAAAAACCAACTTCATTATCACTTTCGAGCAACTGGCTCCAACTTCCAATCCCGTTTTCGTAACACAAAACGAATTTATGCGTCGTATGAAAGAAATGTCGGCTCTGCAAGGTGGTGGCGGCATGATGAATTTCTATGGCGAAATGCCGGACAGCTATAACCTGGTAGTAAATACTGCTCATCCGGTTATCGAAAAACTGCTGAAAGATGAAGAGACTGCTTGCTCAACCGAAGTTAGTCCTTTTGCGACCGAACTGGCTCTTGCCGAAGAAAAGAAATCGACTTTGAAAGACAACCAAAAAGGTAAAAAAGACGAAGAAATTCCAAGCGAAGAAAAAGCTCAGCTGGAAGAACTGGAAAAACAAATTCAAGAACTTACCGACAATAAAAAGGCTGTTTACAAAGCATTTGCCGCCAACAACAAACAAGTGCGTCAGTTAATCGACTTAGCACTATTGGCAAACAACATGCTGAAAGGCGAAGCATTGGCAAACTTTGTAAAACGTAGCGTGGAGCTTTTATAATCGACTTTTGAAAATTGAAAATTTACCGGCGATAGTACCTTAGGTTCTATCGCCGGTTTTTTATTCAGTAACATTGAACCTAAATATTGAATTTTCCCCCGACCAAATAAATATCAAATTGAAACTTATTTCAACATTGCGTTTTAAATTTCAAAACAAATTCCCTATTTTTGTGCGACTTTTACACAAATATAAAACATTACGGCTTTGAATTTGACAAAAAAACCTTCCGAATGCATAAGCAAAGACGAAATTCGTCAACAAATCGATATCATTGATAAAGAAATCATTGCACTGTTTGCACTTCGTTTTCAATATGTCAGCGAAATTGTGAAATACAAGAACGATGCAGAAAGCGTGGTAGCGCAGGATCGCAAGGACCATGTGATAAAAGTACGTGGCCAATGGGCAGAAAATCATGGATTAGACAAAGACACCTTCGAACAGATTTTCCGCTTTCTGGTGGATCACAATATTGAAAAAGAGCTGGAAATACTTGAAAAAAGTAAACAAGTTGACGAGTAAACTTGTACACAACAAAAAAAATGAGCAAACAATAATAACATAAAAAAAGACTGGTGTCTAGTGACAGTTGACCGTCGACTTAAACAAATGTACAAACAAGAAATTAAAGTAATGGACTGCACCGTTCGCGACGGTGGATTGATGAATAAATGGCAATTCTCCGACGACTTCGTTCGTGGAGTTTACAACGCCTGTGTGGAAGCCGGTATCGACTACATGGAAATAGGTTACCTGAGCAGCGAAAAAGCATTCGACCGCAACGTGTATGGTCCCTGGAAATTCTGCCTGCAAAAAGACCTTGAACGCATTGTAGGCAAAAACGAAACCAACCTGAAGCTCTCTGCCATGGCCGATATTGGTCGTATCGAGTTGGATGACATTCCTATGGCTGCCGACAGCGCATTGGATATGATTCGCGTTGCTTGTTACGTGCATCAGGTGGATAAAGCCATTGCGCTTGCCCACCACTGCATGGACAAAGGCTATGAGGTATGTATCAATTTAATGGCCGTTTCTACGGTAAACGAGCACGAACTGGATGAAGCCTTGAAAGATATCGCAGCTTCACGCGTTAAGACCTTCTATGCGGTTGATAGTTACGGAAGCATGTATGTAGAATCCATTCAGCACTTGGTGCGCAAATATATGAATGCACTGCCCGGAAAAGAGATAGGAATTCATGCTCACAATAACATGCAGATGGCCATGTCAAACACCTACACCGCCATTATGGAAGGCTGCACTATGTTGGATGCCACATTGATGGGACTTGGTCGTGGAGCAGGTAACTGCCCTATTGAAATTCTGATTGCATTCCTGAAAAATCCGAAGTATCGTTTACTTCCTTTGTTGCAGGTCATTCAGGATTACGTTCATCCTATGCAAAAACAAATTGACTGGGGATATCATATCCCCTACCTTATCTCAGGTGCATTAAACGCACATCCGCGCAAAAGTATGGAATGGATGGAATCAGACAAGAAAAATGATTTTGTGACCTTTATGAGAGAAATGCACGATAATGAGATACTGGAATAATCATTATCAATTTACCGAAAATACAACCCTATAAGTGTCATTTTCACTCCTTCAAACTCCCTTTTGTTTAAGAACGAAAGGGAGTTTTATTTTAGCAGCCAGCCCGTTTAAATTCAATTCGTCGGGGGTTATTTGATTTTAAAATTCTACCCCAAGAATAGCTGACATTTCAATAATTTATTGTATATTTGTCTGTTTTTCGAGATGGTACGCTTTAAAAAAAGCAAAAGCAAAGACCCATCTATAAACAACTGTAATCAAATAACTTAAAATAAAAATGAGCGAAGAAGAAAAAGCAAGAGACACTGCAAGTGCCAATTATGGCGCAAGTAGCATCCAAGTGCTGGAAGGTTTGGAAGCAGTTCGTAAACGTCCCGCCATGTACATTGGTGACATAGGCGTAAAAGGGTTACACCATTTGGTGTACGAGGTGGTAGATAACTCTATCGATGAGGCATTAGCCGGACATTGCGATACAATACAAGTTTTTATCAACGAAGACAACTCAATCACAGTTATCGATAATGGTCGTGGTATTCCGGTGGATATGCACGAAAAAGAAGGAAAATCTGCTCTCGAGGTAGTTATGACTGTGCTTCATGCAGGCGGGAAATTCGACCATGGCAGTTATAAAGTATCCGGTGGATTACACGGTGTGGGTGTTTCGTGCGTAAATGCTCTTTCAACCTTTTTGCACGTAGAGGTTTCCCGCAATGGAAAATTATATATGCAGGAATACCAATGCGGGATACCAAAATTTTCTGTAAAAGAAATCGGAACTTCCACTACAAACGGAACACTGACTACTTTCCTTCCAGACAGCAGCATCTTCATCGAATCAGTTTATAAATGGGATATCCTGGCCGGTCGTCTTCGCGAGCTGGCATTTTTGAATGCAGGAATTACCTTGACACTTACCGACAAACGCCACATTGAAGAAGATGGCTCTTTCAAATCAGAAGTATTTCATTCAACCGAAGGATTAAAAGAATTCGTTGAATATATCGACGAAGCCCGTGAGCCCCTTATTGACAGCGTAATTCATATTTCTACTGAAAAAAATGGAATTCCGGTAGAAATTGCCATGACTTACAATACTTCATACAACGAAAACATACATTCGTACGTAAACAATATCAACACCATTGAAGGTGGAACACACCTTGCAGGCTTTCGTCGTGGATTAACGCGTACGTTGAAGAAATATGCTGAAGACAGCAAAATGTTGGAAAAACTGAAAATTGAAATTAGTGGTGATGACTTCCGCGAAGGACTGACTGCTGTTATTTCAATCAAAGTTCAGGAACCACAGTTCGAAGGTCAAACTAAAACCAAACTGGGTAACAACGAAGTTATGGGTTCGGTAGATATGGCCGTTGGTGAAGCACTTGGAAACTATCTGGAAGAAAATCCAAAAGCTGCCCGCATCATTGTGGAAAAAGTAATTCTTGCTGCTACTGCTCGTTATGCTGCCCGTAAAGCGCGCGAAATGGTACAACGCAAATCACCTCTTTCAGGTGGTGGACTTCCGGGTAAACTTGCCGACTGTGCTGACAAAGACCCCGAAAAATGCGAATTATTCCTTGTCGAAGGGGATTCGGCAGGTGGAACCGCTAAACAAGGTCGTAGTCGTCAGTTTCAGGCTATCTTGCCATTGCGTGGTAAGATTCTGAATGTGGAAAAAGCCATGCAACATAAAGTGCTTGAAAGTGAAGAAATACGCAATATATACACCGCTTTAGGCGTTACTATTGGAACGGAAGATGACAGCAAAGCGTTGAACATGAAGAAACTTCGCTATCATAAAGTTATTATCATGACCGATGCCGATGTGGATGGTAGCCACATTGCCACACTGATTATGACTTTCTTCTTCCGCCATATGAAAGAATTGATTGAACAAGGTTATTTATACATTGCCACTCCTCCACTCTACTTATGCAAAAAAGGGAAAGTGGAAGAATATTGCTGGACAGAACTTCAACGTCAGACTTTTATCGAAAAATATGGTGGCGGAACTGACAGTGGAATTCATACTCAGCGATATAAAGGTTTGGGAGAAATGAACGAAATTCAATTGTGGGATACAACCATGAATCCGGAGCATCGTACATTGCGTCAGGTAAACATTGAAAATGCTGCTGAAGCTGACCATGTATTCTCCATGTTGATGGGCGATGATGTAGCTCCACGCCGTCAGTTTATCGAACAAAATGCAACTTATGCAAAGATCGATGCTTAATTCAGTGGACAATTGATAGTGGATAGTTGACAATACAAAACTATTAACTATCAACCGTCAACTGTCAACTATAAAAAATGAATATTGCTGTTTTTTGCTCATCGAGCAACCATATAGCTGTACACTACAAGCAATCGGCTTTTCAACTAGGAGAGCTGATTGCCGAAAGTGGGAATACGCTTGTCTATGGTGGGGCTACGGGTGGTTTAATGGATTCGGTAGCCGAAGGTGCTATCAGTAAAAAAGGAATAATCATCGGCGTTATACCTACAGCTGTTATCCGAATGAACAGACAAAGTACGCTATCCACTGAGCTCATAAAGGTAGAAACTATGAACGAGCGTAAAGCACAAATGAAAGCACTGTCAGACGTCTTTATTGTGCTTCCAGGGAGTTACGGAACGTTGGATGAAATGTTGGATATTGTAGCCTCGGGCATAGTAGGCGAACACAAGAAACCGTTAATAATTATCAATCAGAACGGGTTTTACAATCAGTTTCTGAAACAAATAGATTATATGCGCAGTGAGCTTTTTATTCCTGCAGAAGAAAAATATAAACCCATTGTTGTTTCGAGTATTAATCAGTGTCTGGAGTTAATTAAGTTGTCAAATAAAAACTCATAATATCGTCATTCTATGAATCTGTTTTGGAAAAAACTTTTTGGAGGAATTACTCCTACAGCCAAACTCGAAAAAGATGAAGCTGAACTCGTAAAAGCAATGCATAGATATGCAGAAGTTGAAAAATCTGTTGAACTTGCTGAATATAAAAAACTCTCTCACACCATTAAGTCAGCTAAATTTCAGGAGAACAAAAAGATTCTAAAAAACAGAAAATATAAAGATACTGAAGAGTACAGAGTGACGAAGAAGTACAAGAAACTTCATAACTCACCGGCAATTAAACTTTATTACCACGTACTGGAATCTGACATTCTAAAGCAGTTTCTGAACTTTAAGAAAACACCCGACTATGAATTATTAGGTGATAAGAAAAAAGTACAAGCTTCTGAAACTCTTAAGAAATTTAACCAATTTGAACATTCCAAAGAATATAAAACTTACATGAGATTTCATAACTCTTACATTATAAAAGAGTATGAACAACTTGAAACTAAAATAATAAAACCCGAATTTATTAAAGCTAACGAATTTTGGGCAAACGAAAACCGTTGGCACAGCACCCCCGAGTTTACTCAACAACAACGCTTTCATGAATTAGCCAAGAACGAAGATATTATTTTTTATATAAACGAAAAACCCGAACGTTTCAAGAATTACCGTTCATTAAAACCCACGTTCAAAGATGAATTCGAATGGAACACATTGGACAAGTCTCACTGGGATTTCGGATTTCACTATAAAAGTGAGCAACTCATAGCGAGCCACTCGTTTACCAATGAAAAACAGGCTAATAATGCCGGAAAAAACATCTCGGTGGAAAACGGAATACTGAAAATAGCCACCAAACACGAAACTGTTACAGCCCGAGCCTGGGATGTATCTAAAGGTTTTATCGATAAAGAATTTAATTTTACCTCTGATGTATTGCAAACTGCCAATACTTTCCGTCAAAAACGAGGAATGTTTCGTGCCAAACTTCGTTGTACAGGCAATGTGCAGCATGCGTTTTGGTTGGGTACTGATGGAAAATTACCTCACGTCAATATTTTCCAATACAATGGAAAATCTATTACGCTGGGTAATGCCAATAAAAATATCGTTGACGGAATTAAAATCACGGGATTAAATGCCTCTAAATTTTATATTTATTCGCTTATATGGTCTGATAAAGAGCTTATCTGGCTCATAAATGATCTTGAGGTTTATCGTACAGCCAGCAACATTCCGACAGATTCCATGTACCTTGCGTTCAACTCATTTATCTCTCAGAATCAAAAAGGAAGTGCAGGAAATCTTGAAGTTGACTGGGTTCGTGCATACACAATTGCTTAAAAAGATATTTTAATGATAATCGATACGTGCAAAATAGACGTTGTTAATCGTTTTGAAATCGGAGGGAATAATCGCTTCGTACTAATTGCAGGACCCTGCGCCATTGAATCGGAAGAAATGACCATGATGGTGGCTGCCAAACTCAAAGAAATTTGCGAAGAACTTGATATTCATCTCATCTTTAAATCATCGTTCGACAAGGCTAACCGATCGTCAGTAAAAGCTCCGCGAGGTTTAGGGATGAAACGGGGACTTGAGATACTACAACGTGTAAAAACAGAGCTTGATTTACCCATCGTAACCGATGTGCACGAAGCCTGGCAATGTGCTGAAGTTGCTAAAGTTGCAGACATGCTACAAATCCCCGCATTTTTGTCACGCCAAACAGATTTACTGGTGGCAGCTGCGCAAACCGGCAAAATAGTCAATGTAAAGAAAGGTCAGTTCATGGCACCGTGGGATATGAAAAATGTGATTGACAAATTGCGTGATTCGGGCAACGAAAATATCTTACTTTGCGAACGTGGATCCAGTTTTGGGTATAACAATCTGGTGGTGGACATGACAGGGTTGGTTGAAATGCGTTCCTACGGTTTCCCTGTTGTTTTTGATGCGACGCATGCTGTTCAGAAACCCGGTGGACAAGGAACTTCTACCGGAGGAAACCGCGAAATGGTTCCCTATTTGATGCGGGCTGCGCTAGCCGTTGGAGTCGATGCTATTTTTGCCGAAGTTCATCCCGACCCCGACCATGCTTTTTCTGATGGACCAAATCAGATTCATCTTTCAAAAATCAAAGAGATTCTAGAGCAAGCAATTGCTATCGACAATATTACAAAACAGTTAGCGGTAAGCAATAAGCAGCAAGCAGTAAGCGCGAAACTACCAACTAAAAACGTCCAACTACCCATTAAAATAAAACTCTTATTGACCGATGTGGATGGTGTTTTGACGGATGCTGGAATGTATTATTCCGAAGCGGGTGATGAGTTGAAAAAATTCAACACGCATGACGGTATGGGTCTGCAACTAATTCGGGATAAAGGCATTAAAACTGGGATAATCACCTCAGAAGACACCAAACTGGTGGAACGAAGATTCAACAAATTGAAGTTGGACTATCTCTATCAGGGCAAACGCGAAGGCGGTAAGTTGGCCTCTGTAAAAGAAATCTGTAGTAAGGAAGGTTTAAAATTATCGGAAGTTGCCTACATTGGTGACGATGTAAATTGTTTTGAACTTCTGTCTAATGTTGGCTTAGCTGCTTGTCCATCAAACGCATTGGACACTATCAAAAACATTCCCGGAATTATTCAGATGAAGAAAAAAGGCGGTGAAGGATGCGTTCGGGAGTTTGTGGAAATGATTATGAACAGCTATTGCTGAAAACATACTGGAATGGACTTTATACAACGAAGCAAAGAGATATTTAATCTTGAAATAGCCGAACTTCAAAAGCTGGCTGACAAGATTGGATCGGAAATAAACCTGGCCGTGGAACAAATTTATGCCTGCAAGGGAAAATTGGTTATCATGGGAGTGGGTAAAACGGGAATTATCGGACACAAAATCGCATCCTCGCTTGCTTCAACCGGCACCTCTTCGATATTTATAAATGCTGCCGAAGCCATGCATGGCGACTTGGGCATGATTAATAGTAATGATATAGTACTGTTGATCTCCAACAGTGGCAACTCAGCAGAAATTCTGAATGTAGTGGCTCCACTCAAGGAAATTGGTTGCGCGCTGATGGCTATGACCGGCAATCCAAGATCGGCATTAGCAAAAGAGGTATCTCTGGTTCTCAATGTCGGCATATCAAAAGAAGCCTGTCCACTCGGATTAGCACCTACCACATCAACCACTGCCACCTTGGTTATGGGCGATGCGCTAACCATTTGTTTAATGGAGCGCAGAGGATTTAAAGCAGAAAATTTTGCTCTTTATCATCCCGGAGGAGCATTAGGCCGTCGTCTGATTTCAAGGGTGAAAGATGAAATGTTCACTGACATTCCGAAAGTGCACGAAAACACCATTTTCAAGGATATTATTTATGAAGTAAGTAATAAGCGCCTTGGAATGACAATGGTTTATAATGACGCCGAACAAGCTGTAGGTATAATAACCGATGGTGATATCAGACGGGCTATTCAAAAATTTGATGAGCTGAAAAACCTTACTGCCGCCGAAATTATGACTCACAGCTTCAAGAGAATTACTCCTGATGAGCTACTCACTGAAGCACTTGAGCTCATGGACATTAATAAAATCACAACTTTAACCGTTGTAGATGCATCAGACCAAGTCATCGGTATTCTTTCTATTCATAATATTATCGATTTCAGAATAAAGCACAAATAATTGAAGTTCAAAAAAATATATATAGAAATAACGAATAGCTGCAATTTTGATTGCAGCTTTTGTTTTAAAACGTCAAGAGCCACAAAATTCATGACCCCTAATGAATTTCAAACAATTGTGGATAAGATACGACCTTTCACCAACTATATCTATTTACATGTGTTGGGCGAACCACTCCTGCACCCACACCTTGATGATATTCTGAGCATTGCCGAAACTGCCGGATTAAATATCAATATAACTACCAATGGAGGGTTACTGGAACGGAAAAAAGATATTCTGCTCAAACACAATATCCGACAAATCAATATCTCGCTACACGATGCTGAAGAAAACATTGAACCTGAAAAATGGGATGAATATCTACAAACGGTGCTTGATTTCAGTATCTTGATCTCTCCAAAAACCTACGTTTGCCTCCGACTATGGAATTCTACAAATGAAGCGAGTGAGAATTTCAACGCTATCTGTCTAAAAAAAATAGGGCAACAGTTTAATATGTCGACAGACGATCTTCAATCCGAAAAAAAGAATGGAAATGGAGTGAAACTGGCTGATCATATTTTCCTACAACGTGCTCCGCGCTTCGAGTGGCCTGACGAAGATAACGAGCAGACGCAGACCCGGAAGACATGTTATGCATTGCGGGATCATATAGCCATACTAGTCGGTGGAGAAGTGGTTCCGTGCTGTCTTGATGCCGATGCTAACATGAAATTGGGGAATATCTTTACCGAAGAACTAACAGATATTCTAAACACGAATAAAGCCAAAGACATAAAAAAAGGGTTCGAACAACGAAAAGTTGTCGAACCCATATGTGCTACCTGTGGGTTTATTATTGATTAGTACAGCCTCTAACGTCTCTAGTGCACCACTTTATCTCGCCATCCTAAATGGTCAATCCATCCAATAACTGCACATAAATATCTATTGCTTCGTTTATTTCACTCAGTAAGATATACTCATCAGCCGTATGAGAACGAGCAGAATCGCCGGGTCCCATTTTTACACTTGAAAAAGGCATAAGCGTCTGATCTGAAAGAGTCGGCGACCCAAAAACAGTTCTGTTCAATTCACGTCCACGCTTCACTATTGCATGGTTTAGAGGCGTAGCAGTTGAACTCAAACGCGTTGAGCGAGGAATAACAGTGCATTCAACATGTTTGTCAATTT
>Ga0302286_10001138_pt1 | contig 20131 bp, 14 predicted proteins | sample III_Fen_E2_3_FD_198765 | JGI IMG/M metagenome (GOLD analysis project Ga0302286, IMG submission 198765) | Peat permafrost microbial communities from Stordalen Mire near Abisko, Sweden - III_Fen_E2_3 | ecosystem: Environmental > Terrestrial > Soil > Wetlands > Permafrost | place: Sweden: Abisko...
CTGAATTGAGGCAATCGTAAACGGCCTGATTAAAATCCTGGGTTAATGATGAAACTTCATTTTTAGGATCAAATCCCATATCCAGAATCAGAAGCTTTTTGGGATCGATCTTTCGTACCACATCTTCCATGTTTTTATTGTCAATATTCATGACAATATACATGCTGTAGCGCCCAAGACTATTTAATATCAGCTGGTTAAACACCTCCTTGTTGTAGTGATGAAACAGAAGGTCTACAGAATAACTGTCAGGAAGATTTGCCCGTAACGACTTATACAATTGCTCTTTAAAGGCGCTGAAATCGTCGAGCAATACAAAAACCCGGAATGATTCAGAAGCCACAAAATAACCTTTGGTGGGAGTGGATGAAATAATCGTGCGTTGCTTTAATATCGAATAAGCTTTAAATACTGTGTCTCGTGAAAGACCACTCTCTTTATTCATCTGGTTTACCGATGGCAAAAAATCACCCTCCTTTAGAATTCCAAGGTTAATAGCCTCACTAACAGCATGAATCAATTGCTGCATCTTGGTTTGCGACGAACCTTCATCCAGTTTAAATACAAATTTTCCCATCAGGCTTTCTTTTGAAAAAGCCTGAATTGAACTTACAATCCAGGCTTTTTATCATTTTCTATTGCTTAATTTTTCAGATACTATTATTTGTATAATGGTCCGTAAGTTGTGCAGGCACGATAATCGGCTCCTTCTTTTTCACTTCCGAAAGCTGACCATGCACTTGGCCTGAAGATCTGGTCATCACTCACATTGTGCATGTTGACAGGAATCCGGAGAATCGATGCAAGAGTGATCAGGTCAGCGCCAATGTGACCGTAAGAGATTGCGCCATGATTGGCGCCCCAGTTGGCCATGACACTGTAAACATCTTTGAAGGCATCATTATCAGCCAGACGGGGAACAAACCATGTTGTTGGCCAGGTCGGATCGGTACGCTGATCCAAAATATGGTGTATATCTTCAGGAAGTTCAACCGTCCAGCCTTCTGCAATCTGGAGAACAGGCCCAATTCCTTTGACAAGGTTTAAACGACACATGGTAACCGGCATTTCACCCGCTGTCCTGAAGAGAGACGAGTAACCGCCGCCTCTGAAATAACCTTTGTTGGCAGGTGGCCATTGGGTATGGTCAAGGCAGGCATGCATGTCTTTTTCTGTAATGTCCCAGAATGCTTTCATCACCGGATTTCCTTTTTCATCTTTTTGTTGCGCTGTTGCATCCAATGTCGTTGAACCTGAATTGATCAGGTGGATGATACCGCCGCTGGCTTTGCCTGTTAATGCTTTTCCGGTTACCCGTTTCACTGCATCTGCACTCCAGAAGGTACGCACATCAGAGAATATCTGTGGAGTATTGGTCAGTAAATGGCCAAACAACATGGAAACGCCATTTAGACTATCGTTTTCGGTTGCAAATACAAATGCTTCACGTATTCCGTTCCAGTCGAATGAACTATTCAGGATTGCTTCGGTGAAGTCGGCATTGGGATAAAAATCAGTCCATTGACGCTGGCCCTGGAAACCTCCCAAAATCGCATTCCGGCCTTTGGCTTCTTCTCCAAAACCTATTTCTTTCAGCTTAGGATTACCAATCATTAAATCCCTGGCAATCAAGGTCATTTTTACAACAATGTCCCATTCCCAATCTTTCCGTTCACGGGTTGACTGGTTCTCCGGAGAGTTTAGATCAGCCCCTTCTTTACAATTGGCTTTGGTCCATGCCATTGCCTTTTTATATTCTTCGGGATCAAATATTCCCTGTTCGATCCTGCGCAAGAACTCTACAGATTCAACAAACTCGGTACGAATACCCAGGTATTCCTGAAAGAATTCAGGATTAACCATTGACCCCGCAATACCCATCGAGGCATAGCCGATCGATAAATAGGTTTTACCCTTCATTTGTGCCGAAGCCAGAGCAGCTTTTACGAAACGCAGAAGTTTTTCCTGAACATCTGCAGGAATGCTGGTGTCATCTGAATCCTGAACATCACGTCCATAAATGCCAAATGCAGGAAGTCCTTTTTGTGAATAACCGGCCAATGCAGATGCCAGATAAACGGCTCCCGGACGTTCAGTTCCGTTGAATCCCCATACCGCCTTTGGCATTGTGGGATGAGTATCCATTACTTCAGCGCCGTAGCACCAGCAAGGGGTAACGGTTAGTGATACGCCAACACCTTTGCGCTCAAATAAATCAGCACAAAAGGCAGCATCAGCAATACCACCTATAGTAGTTTCGGCAATTACACATTCTACTTTTTGACCACCGGGGAAACGAAGGTTTTCCTCAATAAACCTGGCAGCTGATTTGGCCATATTCATAGTCTGTACTTCAAGCGATTCGCGTACGCCCCGCTCTCTTCCGTCAATCACTGGACGTATGCCAACCTTTGGCAAACGACCGATTAGTCTGTTGTTTACAGTCATTTTATAAGGATTTAATAGTATAATTAGAAACGTTTAGAACAGGCGTTTTGTTATCCTGTACTGTGCTGCTAAGTAAATGCTTTTTTTCCTAAATAGAAATGTTGGGGAACATATTTGATGCTAATTTTTAAGGAATATTTAGACAATAATTGTCAGCTGGAAATACATATCAATTGCTTCGTCGAATATTATATATTTGGCTTATCTTTGAAATTAAAGAATGGAGGTGTCAATTTGTCACCACCAAATTAGATTGAATGGGATTACATTTAGATTTCTTTATACCCTTCTTCCAGTTTGTGAAGCGGATGTAATGGGATTTCGGTTCCGCTTTCGCCTTTTACCGAATAATCAAACGGATTGTCAAGATCGACAATCAGGAATACCATATAGGATATCAGAAAGGTAACCAGCAAGGTGAAGAAGAGCGAGGCATAAAAGGGTTCTATTTTTATCATGATCAAACCTATACCTGTCAGGAAACCCATGGCTTCAACAATAGCATAAGCCGAACCGATAAAGTCTGTGTCCCTGATAGTGTCAACTCTGTAAATCATTTTTCGGATAGCGCTTTGCTCGTTTTTCATTTTAATGATGTAGGCCGGAATAACCCCTTCCTTATCCAATTCGACAAAGAAATCATTCATCCGGCTCAATTTCTCCATCAGTGATTTGGTACTCTCTTTTTTGTAGAACCAATCCATGAGCGAGGATAAAAACGCCTTTTGGAAATCCATGAATTGACGCGCTGAATCCGAGTTTTTACTTTTCCAGATGGTATACGAATCATCCATCAATGCCCTCATTGAGGCCGAAAGTTCGCTGGGTATTTTTTCACTTTCCTTATAGTCTGAAAGCACTCCGCTAATAAGAAAACCGATCAGGAAAATTGTACCGGCAACCAAACTGGTGAATAGTGCGTTTAACTCCATAACTTCCATTCCAAACTTGTGAGAGAGTAGTTTTAGAATGGCAATTACAACCATCAGCGGCATCACTTTAAACGCGATTGACCATTTCTGCCAGATCTGTTTGGTAGATTTCATAAAGAACTTGAATTTGGTGACTTTCTAATGCAAATAAAGCAATTTGACGTTAAACGAGTGTATAAATTATTTGTTTAGAACGGTTCTGACTGAATTATATTGAATTAGTTTACATGGCACACCCTCATTTTAGCTGGTATTAATCCTCTGCAATCTAAATCTTCAAAAAAAACAGGAAATAATATAAGAATCGTGTAACAATACGAAAAAAAACAAGTCTTGTTTATAATTATCTTTGTTTAACAAACCGATCATAGCCCTATGAAATGTATATTCACGATCAGCACAACTTTCGCACTGTTAATGATCACGCTTGTCCCTAACCTTTATTCACAAACTATTGAAAAGAAAAACTACCAAACTGCTTTTACAAAGACGGCTCCCGAGATTGACGGACTGATGAATGACCCGTGTTGGGACAAGGTAGAGTGGGAGGGCGGCTTTATTCAATCCCAGCCCTCTGAAAATAAACCTCCAACCCAGCAAACTTCGTTTAAGATACTCTATGACGATAATAACCTGTATGTTTTTATTCGCGCCTTTGATACCGAGCCTGACAAGATAAGCCGGCGTATATCACGCAGGGATACCTTCGATGGTGATCTGGTGAGTATCAACATCGACAGTTACTACGATCAGCAAACAGCCTTTTCATTCACAGCCATGGCATCAGGAGCCAAAGGTGATGAAGCGGTTACCCAGGATGGCAACTATGATGACAGCTGGAACCCTGTATGGTATATGAAGACCTCTATCGATGACAAAGGATGGTGTGCCGAAATGAAGATTCCATTCAGCCAGCTCCGTTTCGGAAAGAAAACTGATCATATCTGGGGTATCCAGCTGATGCGCCACATCTTCCGTCTACAGGAGAGTTCGATCTGGCAGTTTATCCCCAAAGGATCCCCGGGTGAGGTTCACCTCTATGGTGAATTGCACGGGATTAGCGGTATCCAGCCTAAAAAACACATCGAATTGCTACCCTATACTCTTGCCCGTACAGAACGCTTTGGAAAAGAGGCAGGAAATCCTTTTCTCACCGGTACAAAGAGCGCCTTTTCTGCCGGACTCGACGGGAAAGCAGCTATCACCAACGACCTCACACTCGACTTTACAATCAATCCCGACTTCGGGCAAGTGGAAGCTGATCCTTCGGAAGTAAACCTCACGGCCTTTGAGACCTACTTTTCCGAGCGCAGACCTTTCTTCGTCGAGGGAAAGAACATTTACCAGTTTCAACCCTCCAATACCATTGTGATAAACAATTTCTCAGCCGATAACCTGTTTTATTCCCGAAGGATCGGCCGGGCTCCCCATAACTCACCAAATCTTTTGGCTAACGAATATGCCGACATTCCGGAGGCATCCACAATATTGGGTGCGATGAAATTGTCGGGAAAAACAAAGGATGGCCTCTCTATAGGGATATTGGAAAGCGTAACTGCCAACGAAAATGCCGTCATTGACAGTGCCGGAGTACGCCGGAAGGAGTCGGTTGAGCCACTAACCAATTATTTTGTCGGACGCGTGCAAAAGGATTTCAATAAAGGAACAACCGTTCTTGGAGGAATACTGACGGCTGTAAACCGCGATATTACCAACCCGGCCCTCAATTACATTCCAACGGCAGCCTATACGGGGGGAATCGATTTCAACCACAACTGGAAAGACCGTACCTGGTATGTCTCCGGAAATCTTGAATTCAGTTCGATTAAGGGAAAGGAAGAAGCCATGATAGCCGCCCAGCAATCCTCTGCCAGGTATTATCAGCGACCAGATGCTTATTACCTCAGCTTTGATTCTACCCGCAAATCATTGTCAGGGTTCGGAGGAACCTTTAAACTTGGAAGGTCGAGCAAAAAGAAACTGCAATACGAAACCAGTCTTACCCTTCGATCTCCGGGGCTCGAATTCAACGATATCGGATATATGCGCTATTCGGATATCATCCACCACGGAACCTGGGTGGCCTATTACCTTCGTGAGCCCTTTTCAATTTTCAATAACTTCTATCTGAACACCAATTACTGGATGTACTGGAATTTCTCAGGTAAGCTTCTGTCCACTTATGTCAATACCAACTTTAACTCCCAGTTTAAGAACCGGTGGCGCATGAATGGGAACTTCACCCGCAGTGGCCAAAATACTTCAACAAATCTTTTGCGCGGAGGCCCTTCGTTTGTCATGCCAGGCAGTGAGGACATAAATTTAAATATCTCTACAGACCAGTCCAAGAAAGTCTCGTTCAACATTGGAAATTACCAGGGGATCGGGGATGTAAAAAGCTATCGCGCCCGGGAATTCTGGATGAGCCTGAATATCCGTCCAATGAATGCCTTATCAGTTTCACTTTCACCCGACTATTTCATCTCAAACACCGAATTGCAGTATGTCGAAACCTTTCAGTCAACCTCCGGGGTAAGGTATATATTTGGTGCTTTGGATCAAAAAACGATGAGTTTCACCTTTAGATTAAACTATACCTTTACCCCCGAACTCTCACTGGAATACTATGGACAACCATTTGTATCGGCAGGCAAATACACTGATTTCAAGCGGACTACCAATACCACTGCTGATCGTTTCAAGGACAGGTACAGCAATTTCACAAACAACCAGATCAGTTACAATTCGACAAACAATAGTTATGAAATTGCTGAGAATGGGAATAAAACTCCTGACTACACCTTTTCTAACCCTGATTTTAATTTCCGCCAATTCAGGTCTAACTTTGTCGTTCGGTGGGAATATTCACCCGGATCTACCCTTTTCCTGGTCTGGTCACAAGGCCGTACAAGTTCGGATACAAACGGCTCGTTTGACTATGGGCAGGATATGAGAGATTTGTTTGGTACTGCCCCTCACAATGTTTTCCTGATTAAATTCTCCTATTGGTTCTCTATGTAAATAACTGTAAGTAAACCATTAGTACAAATTTCATAAAGCCGGAGGAATCCGGCTTTATTTTTGGAATAATTTATTCATCATCAAATCACTTCGGAATTCCCTCCCAAATCACTTGATTTTTTGAACCGTATTTATCGGGGTTTCCCGAGTGATAGAATGCCTCCAAAGCTACCCCAACCTGCCACCTTGTGTATACCTTGTGTATACCTTGAGTATACCTTGTGTGTACCTTGTGTGTTTCGGAATAAATAAGGTATACTTATACTATACTTACTGTATACAAAATTTATACTCAAATACCCTAGTCAATACAGACCGATTAATACCCGGTTCAGTCTTTAGACTTTCTGGGTTTGGAACGGACCAAATTGAAATTAACGAATAGAAATTTGCTTGGAAGTGAAGTGGTCCCAATGCGAAGTAGATTCATGGAGCTCAATGGAACAACTTCATAAGAAAAGTCTCAGGAAGGAAAACAAATTCTTATGGTCTGTAAATATCTTCAGGTTATCTGCGGATATGCAAAAAGGCCGGATTCCTCCAGCCTTTAGTTTAGATTTGATTAATTCTGCTTAGTAAATAATGATCGGCCAAAACGATCGCAGCCATTGATTCGACAATCGGGACTGCACGGGGCAGTACACAAGGATCGTGGCGACCCTGGGGATTGATGACTACCTCATTTTCGGCCCGATCAACTGTATTCTGTTCTTTCAGAAGCGTAGCAATCGGTTTGAATGCAACATTAAAATAAATGTCTTCTCCGTTTGAAATTCCGCCTTGTACGCCTCCGGAATGATTGGTTTTGGTGCGCACCCCAGTTTCGGTCTTGATAAACACATCGTTGTGCTCAGAGCCGGATAAGCGGGTTCCCTCGAATCCTGAGCCGTATTCAAAGCCTTTGACGGCATTGATTCCAAGCATGGCAAAACCCAGATCGGCATGCAGTTTATTGAAAACTGGCTCACCCCAGCCGGCTGGGACACCTTTAATCACGCCAGTCACCACTCCGCCAACCGTGTCGTGATCGCGTCCTGCTTCTTCAATACGGGCAATCATCCGTTCTGCAGTTGCGGCATCAGGGCAGCGAACGATATTCGATTCGGACTGACTCAGGTCCAGCTCGGTATAGGGTTTACTGACCTGGATATTACCAACCCTGGAGACATAAGCCTGAATGGAAACACCAACTTTTGCCAGCAGTAATTTAGCCACGGCTCCGGCCACTACACGTGCAATGGTTTCGCGGGCTGAGGACCGGCCACCTCCGCGATGGTCGCGGCTTCCATATTTCTGAATGTAGGTGAAATCGGCATGTGACGGACGAAATACATCTTTCAGGTCATTGTAATCGGATGAATGCTGATCCTTATTCCTGATTTGAAAGGCGATGGGTGTTCCCTGTGTTTTTCCTTCAAAAATCCCGGATAAGAATTCGACCTGGTCACTTTCGTCACGTTGGGTGGTGATCCTGGATTGACCCGGCTTACGGCGGTCAAGCTCGTTCTGGATAAATTCAAGATCAATTTCCAAACCGGCAGGGCATCCGTCAATAATACCGCCAATGGCTTTCCCGTGGGATTCGCCAAAAGAAGTTAACCTGAAAATCTGTCCAAAACTATTCATGATATAGAGTAAAAAGTAAAGAGCAAAAGGGAAAAAGTAACCTTTAATAGAATGTCTAAAATAAAAAATGTTGTCCCAAAATACGAAATTTTGAAACAACATCCATAGATTATCTGATAGAAATGATTAACAGCCGCAGCCGCAACCACCTTTACCTTCAGTATTGCAACTTCCATCGGCACATACTTCGTCCTCACAGCCACAATCGCCGCTTCCGCAACCTCCACCGCTTCCGCAGCCACAACCACCACCTAAAGTAGCAGCTATTTCTTCCTCGGTAGCTTCCCTTACTTCAGTGATCTTGCCTTTGAAGAACAAGTTTTCACCTGCTAATGGATGATTAAAGTCCATTTTTACGTTGTCGTCAGTAATTTCCATTACCAAACCATTTAGTCGTTGACCGCTGGTGCTCATCATTGGAACTGAATTTCCAACAGCTACCATTTCTTCGTCAAATTCACCGTCAATAAAGAAAAGATGTTTCGGAAGGTCAACAATTGCATTTTCGTCTAACTCTCCGTATGCGTCTACATCCTGCAAACTTATTTCAAATGGATTGCCTGTTTCGAACCCTTCCAGGTGAGTTTCAAATTTAGGAAGCATAAGTCCTGCACCAAACACAAAACTCAATGGTTTCTCGCTCGTTGCCTGTTCAATCAATTCCCCTTCTGCATCATCATAATATAAATCGTATGTCAGGGAAACCATTTTGTTTTTTCCTATTTTCATAGCTTTTTGTTTTAATATTTAAAGTTTCTAATAATTGTACAAAGAAATAAAATTCATTGATATTACAAATAAGATCTTTCTATTCATTTCTGTTAGTTAAAGATAACATCAGAAAAGGACTTTGGTTTAAACCTTAGGTAGAGTTTCCGGTGTTTCTGGTTTTGGAATTATTTATAATGTTTCTATTGTTTCTGATGTTTCTATTGGTTGAGATGAAAAAACAGATAGTTTTGCTATTTCTTAATGAGCTTAGTGATCAGCTGATTCGACTCATTCGTGATTTTAACAACATATACTCCTGAATTCAAATTCTGCAGGCCATTGATTGACTGATTATTTGACACGTAGTTGTATTCAGCGACTGTTTTTCCTGCTATATCTGTAATCAAAATACGTGCCATTCCCTTTAACCCTGAAATTATGAGGTGATCAACAAACGGATTTGGGAAGACAGTTGCCTGAATCTGATTTAATTCAGGGACTGAAGTCGGGGCTTTATCGTTAAAATTATCTATGCAGAAAAATCCGGGAGTGTTCATTCCCCAGTTTGAATTGTCGCTTGAACTTAAACTAAAACGCAGAAAACGGGTCTCTTTCAACTTACTCATATCCACCCAGGTCCATTTATTCAGGATATAATCTTTCGAATTGTCAGCAAAACGGAAGTCAGCCAGATAGAACGATACGGTGTCAACACGCAATCCATTATCATCAAGACCTTCAATCAGGAGTTTAAAATAATCAGGATCATTGCCTGTATCGCCACCAAACTTTTTGGCCCATGCATCTCCATTCTTCATTGAAAGATAGGCGTAAGTCGAATTGGTGACATAAAATCCTGCAGTTTTCGTTGGTACAGCATATATAACACCTGCTGTTGGTGAAGGATAACAAACCGCGTAATTTGCACTTCCATTAAAACCTTGTCCCGTAATTGCACTATACTGATTTGCGTATCCGGCAGTGGTCACATCGGTCATATTTGAATAGGCAAAACCAGACCAGCTTTGGTAATCCAAACTATACAAATTGATGAAGGTAATATCGCCACTTTTAAATCTTCCGGTTTGATCTGATCCGTTCCAGTAACTTTGCGGAGCAAGAGTTAAGTCATCAAAACTGGCAACCGTTTGTGCGGTTGCATTAAATACAAAAATGGAGGCAAGAATTGCCATGTAGATGTGTTTCATTATGTAATAATTTTGAATGGTTTCAAAACAATTACAATACGCAAAACTGCTGAAATAACCGGGTATGACTGATTTTGGTTACTCCAAGCTTTTTCTCCCGAAAGCTTTGAATATTGTAGCACGAAAGGCAGGTCTTCTGGCTTGCTCCTTTTCTGCGGCCTTCCCACCCCGGCGTAATCAGGACAGTGACATGAATCGCAAAAAATATACAGAGCTTACAGCTGCGGGTACAGCTCCGGAATTTAACCGGATTCCCTCTTGATACTCAAAGGAGCATCACCATTTCATGGGCAAAGATAAGGTAAAATTGAATTCGAAAGCGATTTAAGGGTATATTTTTAGATAAGGAATTCAATCGTTAAATCACATTGTCACTACCATCATGATTGTCAGAATTTCAAATTCTTGAAGCAACCATAACGGATGTTTTAAAGGTGTAGAATTTCTGAACAAAGTAACTGTAAACGACAACAATACCGGTTGTAATGACCTTAGCAAGGGTTGGCCATAATGCTCCGAATTCGACAAGAACTTTCAGAAAAACATAGTTCAGGAAGATAGAACCCGAAACGGAGATCATATAACGAATCAACTGAATTCGTCCACGAATTTCGGAATTGGTAAACGTGATGTATTTAGCCAACAGAAAGCCGGTAAGAAAAGTAACCGGGAACACAATAATAAAGGCTGCGATGTGTGGACTAATGGAGACAATCTGTAAATTAACAACTTGCCTGTCTACAACAAAGTTGTAGCAAATAAAATAAAGGAATATATCAAGGACAGTATTAAATCCTCCGGTAGCTGCATAACGGAATGTTTCCAAAGGAATACGGCCCCTGAAAGGGGTATAGAAATAATCAATAACCTGAATGATTATCGCCCGAATATTCATTGCAATTGTTCCCATAGATCAGCTAAATTTCAATTCAATAGTTCTACATTTGGTATAAAGATAAACGGATGCCGCCTGTCAAAACCTTATTTTTAGATTAAGTTACAAAATAAGGATAAAAGATTGAAATACGATTCTTTGTTTGATGAAATGTTAAAAACTAATGATGGGTGGAAATTGTTTAATCAGAAATGGCTTTAAAAAATCAAATTTGATGTAGAAGGACTATGGGTATATCAGAAAATTTCAATTACACAATGAATTGATATGTATGGTATTAATCGTATTTTAAAATTCACTTAACATGACAAAGCAAATAATACTTAATTCAAGACCAATAGGCAAACCGAATTTGGATAACTTTAAGATAAGGCTAATTGAAATTCCGGAGGTTGCCGATGGAGAAGTCAGGTTAGCTGCACATCTGTTTTCAGTAGATCCATATATGCGCGGAAGGATGAGCGATGCCAAATCGTATATTGCCCCTTATCAGTTAGGTGAAGCTATTGTTGGCGGACTGATCGCACGTGTTTTGGAAAGTAAAGCTAAAGATCTGAATGTTGGCGATTACGTTATGGGAAGGCTACCCTGGCAGGAAGAGATGGTTGTTGCAGCAGAAGGGTTACAGAAACTTGATGAAAAAATAGCGCCATTGAGCTATTATCTTGGTATTCTTGGAATGCCAGGGCTTACAGCATATTTTGGTTTGCTCGACATCGGCAAGCCTCAAAAGGGCGAAACGGTAGTGGTTTCCGGTGCTGCCGGAGCAGTTGGTATGGTTGTAGGACAAATTGCCAAAATACATGGATGCAGAGTGGTCGGAATCACTGGTGATGATGAAAAGAAAGATTACCTGCTGAACGAACTACATTTCGATGCGGTCATAAACTATAAAACCACTGTGAATCTGGAGAAGGCTATTGCTTTAGCTTGCCCTTCAGGAGTTGATATCTATTTCGATAATGTTGGCGGAGAAATCTCTGACACTGTCATTTTCCAGATCAGTAAAGGTGGCCGGATTATTGTCTGTGGTCAGATCTCTCTTTATAACGCAACAAGTCAACCCGTCGGACCACGGATTCTGCAAACCCTTCTTGCGCGCAGTGCAATGATGCAGGGCTTTACTGTGAACAATTATTCTGCCCGATTTTCTGAAGGTTTAAAAGCCCTATCCGGATGGGTAAGCAATGGTCTGCTCAAATATAAGATTACTTCCTATAAAGGATTTGACAGTCTTCCTGAAGCTTTAATGGCGCTGTTTGAGGGAAAAAACCTGGGCAAATTAATTGTAGAGATTTAACATCCTTCCGATAGCCCTGAAAACCTACCTTGGCAAACACCAGTGTAGGGTTTAATTAACAGGGAACAATAGCTTTACGCTTTGGGGTTTGCCTGAATGGGCATCTTTGCCATTTTTTCAACTTCAATGCTTGGAAAGCCAAATTCTTCAACCACTTTGCCCAGGATTAGATACATGCCATCTCCCCGAAACGGATAGGACTTCAATGAAGGCGGGAAATGCACGGTATCAAAGAATTCACCTTGCACATCAATAAAGGTTCCGAAGTGCATAATCTCTTTCCGAACGGTTCTTACATATTTAATGGTGACTAAACGCCCCAGCATACGCACTTTTTGGCCGATACGACTCATTACTTCCTTTGCCATCAGTTCTCCTCTGAAATTAGTCTGGAGCATATCAAAAGCAGTTAACGAGATTGGGAAGCCAATCAGTTCAATTTCGTCCCAGGCATCGCCCAAAACAGACTGTTCAAGCTTTGGAAGGATAAATTCTCTTGGCTTTGCTTCAAACATAGCGTGGCTCCGGACTGCCGGGACTGTTTTATTCAGAAGCATATGCGCCTTCCATAAGAGTTCTGCTTTCGAGGTTCTAGTGAAACGAAAAGCGCCAAGACGGATCAGAATGACCAATTGCTCTTTGGTAATGGCTGTACGTTCGATAAAATCAGATAGGGAGGTAAAATCCCCATGCAGTTTCCGTTCATTCAGTATATTTGAAATAACGGATTGTTCGAGATTCTGAACATGTACAAACCCCATATAAATAGTCTTTCCAGTAATCCGTGTTTCATTCCTGCTTTGGTTTACACAAGGCAGTTCAATATGAGCCCCGCAGCGCTGTGCTTCGTTGAAATACACCCAGGTACGGTAGAACCCACCAAAATTGTTGATCACAGCCACCATAAACTCGAGCGGATAATGCGCTTTCAGGAACAGGCTCTGGAAACTCTCGACCGCATACGAAGCCGAATGCGCTTTGGAAAACGAATAGCCGGCAAACGATTCGATTTGTCGCCATACTTCGCGGGTGACTTCTTCGGGATATCCCCGTTCACGGCAATTGCTGAAATACGTATCAACAATACGCTGAAACTCGACCTTGGAACGAAACTTTCCGCTCATGGCACGACGTAGTACATCGGCTTCAGCCAGATCAAGTCCTGCAAAATGATGAGCCACTTTGATGACATCTTCCTGGTAAACCATCACCCCATAGGTATCTTCAAGCTGTTCTTTCATTACCGGGTGTAAGTACTTAATGGATTCGGACTTATGAAACCGTTCGATGTACTGTTTCATCATGCCTGATTTAGCCACTCCGGGCCGGATAATGGAACTCGCAGCTACGAGCGACAGGTAATTGTCACAATGTAATTTAGTCAGCAAACCACGCATGGCTGGGCTTTCAATATAAAAACAGCCATTGGTTTCAGCTGTTCTCAGTTGCAGCTTTACCTGCTCATCTTCAAAGAAATCGGCTACCCGGTGTACATCAATGTCTTCGCCTTTATTTTCTCGAATGATATCAACCGCCTCTTTGATGTGCCCAATACCCCGCTGACTGAGAATATCCAGCTTCTCGAAACCCAGATCTTCGGCCATGTACATGTCCCATTGGGTCGTTGGAAAACCTTTGGGGGGCATGTCTAGTGCCGTGTAATAGGTGATGGGTTCTTCCGAAATCAATATGCCGCCTGCATGAATGCTGCGAAGATTGGGGAAATCAACCATCTTATTGGTCAGGGTTTTGATAATCCGGGTAATCTTGTTGTTATTCTGTTCGTCATTCGGATTTTCCGCCAAAGCATCAATTTCCTCTTTGGGAAGCCCGAAGACTTTACCCAGTTCACGGTAAATAGAACGATCCTTAAACGTTGAAGTAGCGCCCAGTAAAGCCGTATGATCACGCCCATACCGTTTGAAGATATAGTCCTGAACCTGTTCCCGGTCACGCCACGAATAGTCTATGTCAAAGTCAGGAGGACTGGTACGTTTAGGGTTCAGAAATCGCTCAAAGTAAAGGTTTAGCTTAATTGGATCAACATCCGTTATTTTAAGGCAATAAGCGACAATACTGTTGGCTCCGCTACCACGCCCAACATGGTAGAATCCACACGACATACTGTAACGGATGATGTCCCAGGCGATGAGAAAATACGAAGAGAAACCCAGTTTGTCAATGATTTCCAACTCATGAATGATTCGTTTCTTAGCCTCCGCATTGTCCTTTCCGTAGCGGTAGACCATGCCATCGTGGGCCAGCTTTTGAAGTAAAAGCCGGTCGTCAAATGCCGATTGACCAAATATCTTTTTATTCTTGGATATCTTGTAATCGAAGCTGATGCTGCATGCTTCCATCAGTTTCTCCGTATTTTGCACAAGATCAGGATAGTCCCGAAACTGATACATCAAACTTTTCAGATCCATGGTTTCAAGTTGTCCTGCAAACTGATTCTCCTGAAGCTTACTGATCAGTGTATTGTGATCGATAGCCCGAAGAGTTTTGTGCAAAAACTTTCCCGTTTGGTTCTGAAAGCTGACAGGCTGCCAGATAACCAGTTTTTCAGGATACTTGCGGTATTCAGAGGTCAGCAGTTTGTTGAGTTGCTTGCCCCTGATTCCGGTAAACTCATTTTCGCGCAGTTCTTTAGGTGATTTTCTTCCGAAAGGATAAACCACAAACACATGATTAAACTCCGGAGCATCTGTCGGATAGGACTTCTTTTGCAGATTGTGTTCCGTTTGCCAGTCGTTCAGTTCCTTCAAACCCTCACAGTTCTTAGCCAGGCCGATAAAGAGGAGGTCATCGTCATTGCGGAATTCGCATCCGGCAATAGGCTTGATACCTTTAAGCTGTGCTTCCTTTACAAACTCAGGAATACCCATTGTGGTATTGATGTCAGTCAGGGCAATCGTTCCAACACCATTGCGTATAGCCAGATCGAGCAACTCGCTGATGCTCAGTGTGCCGTAATGAAGGCTGTAGTAGGAGTGAGTATTGAGGTACATAAGAGAGTTTCAAGTTTCAGGTTCCAGGTTTCAAGCTGTGCAATAAGTGAGATTTGTCTGTCGATTTATAGAGAATAATAATAAAGAATCGTGAAGGCTGTTTTATGCTCACCTGGAACTTGAAATTTGCAACCTGGAACTTTTTTCAACTCCCGAAGCTCGGTGAATGGCTTCGGAGCCAAAACGCATCCGGATCTTATCCATTGACAGGTAGAGTTTAATCATCTTTTCATTGTTGTCGAACAAATCGAGTTGCTGAACTCCGCCAATCAGTCCACCCAGTTTGACACCAATCAGACGGATGAGCATCCGCCGTTCATACAGCCGCCTGAACAGCTCGAGCGCAGTAGCCATTAACGTATGGTCGAATGAAGTGTAGGCGATCTTTTTCTGCAGTGTATGGGTGTCATAGTTGGCATAGCGGATCTTTACCGTAACCACGGAGGCCAGTTTCTGATTCTTACGCAGTTTAAACACGATCTTTTCGACCATGCTGATCAGCAAACGTTCGAGCATCTGAATATCAATGGTATCCGTTTCAAATGTACGCTCAGTGCTGATTGATTTCTCCTCCGAATATCGTATCACGGGATTAAAGTCAATGCCATTCGCCTTTCTCCAGATGTCAACTCCTGATTTTCCCAGCACATTCTGAATCATTTCCGGCGGAATATCACTGAGGGTATGAATGGTGAATACACCCATCGAATGCAGCAGATGGCAGGTCTTTTCGCCCACTCCCGGAATCTTTTTAATCGAAAGCGGATTCAGGAAAGGCTTCACCAGATCCTGGGGAACCTCTTTCTCGCCGTTGGGCTTGGCCTCTCCAGTAGCAATTTTCGATACGGTTTTATTCACCGACAAGCCGAACGAAATGGGCAGCCCGGTCTCGCGGATAATGCTGCTGCGTAGCTCATGTGTCCATTTATACGAACCGATAAAACGGTCCATTCCCGAAATGTCGATGTAGTGCTCGTCTATCGAGGCCTTTTCGTAGACGGGGGCCCGATCGGCAATAATATCGGTTACCTCCCGCGAACGTTTGCTGTACAAATCCATATCGCCGCGAATCACTATGGCATCGCGGCATAAAGACAAAGCCATCCTCATAGGCATGGCCGAATGAACACCATACTTCCTCGCTTCATAGCTGCAACTGGCCACCACACCGCGATCGGAAAGGCCTCCGATAATAACAGGTTTGCCGATTAATCCTGAATTCTCCCGCCGCTCGACAGACACGAAAAAGGTGTCCATATCCAGGTGTACTATCGTATTGTTTTGAACGTTCATGGTGTTATCCTCCCTGCTTTTCTTGTTTTTCACTTTTCCTGACTCACTCACGCCCCCTCTCTACGCGTAGAGAGGGGAGGAGCATCGCAGATGCGACCGGGGTGAGTCAAAATTTATGCCCCTATTTATAGTTGCCTCCCGATCTTTTCCAGAACCGAATGAACGTCATCGACTTCCTCATTCCGGACTCGAAGGACCTTTAACTTTAAACTCTTGAGAATTTCTTCACGGTGTTGATCATCATCCTTTTGAAAGTCGTGAATTTTTCCATCAACTTCAATGACTAACTTTTTCTCGGCACAGTAAAAATCAGCTATAAAATACAACGGCTTGTCATTGTACGTGTCGTAAATAATTGGGTGTTGACGCAGAAATTTGAGTTGGTGAAATCTGCGGTTTCTCAGGTTTATCCACAAAAGTGTTTCGGCATTGGTCATTCTTTGCCGAAGTTCTCTGGCTCTCTTAACTGGAGTTGGTCTGTCGCTCATTTTATCTGTTTTTACTTGTTTATCTGTTTTTTCTACTCACCCCCGCCCCCTCTCTACACGTAGAGAGGGGAGGAGCATCTTAGATGCAACTGGGGTGAGTCTCTGTGAAAAATCTACTTCAATTTTTGTTATTCAAAAGTAAACTCGTATATTTGATTGTTATTTAATCAAAATGTACGATTGTAATTTAATTAATTACTTTTAAACTACCAAATATGTATTTCGATTCCAACATTAAATTTTTGCGAAGCCGTAAAAAGCTGACCCAGGATCAGCTGGCTTTGGCGCTGGATATCAAGCGGTCGACACTGAATAATTACGAGAACGGAATTTCGGGACCAAGCATACAATCACTGGTTTTGCTGTCGGATTATTTTCATGTGGCTATCGATACCTTATTACGGGTTGAACTCACCAAACTTCGTGATAGTCAGCTTTACGAACTGGAGCACGGGCAGGATGTCTTTCTTAAAGGAAGTAATCTTCGCGTGCTGGCCACTACCATCGACCGGCAGAACCGTGACAACATCGAACTGGTTTCTGAAAAAGCCAAGGCCGGCTATACCAATGGATTTGCCGACCCGGAGTATATTTCGGAATTGCCTGTTTTCCAGCTTCCATTCCTTTCCACGGAACGAAAATACCGGACCTTCCAGATCAATGGTGACTCAATGCTGCCTGTTCCCGATGGGGCCTGGATTACCGGTGAATTTGTACAGGACTGGAATGAAATAAAAACCGGAGAACTCTACGTGGTACTAACCTTAAATGAAGGCCTGGTTTTCAAACAGCTGAAAAATGAACTTGCCGAACGCGGGTGTTTCCAGATGATTTCACTCAATACGTCTTACCACCCTTATGAGCTGGCAGCAACCGAGATTCGTGAGGTTTGGAAATTCGTGCATTATATCAGCAGGGAAGTGGCTGAGCCAACTCTTACTGACAGTCTGGTGGGTCGGCAACTGAAGTTACTTACAGAAGAGATCCTCGGACTGAAGCGTAGTTTGGGCAATCTGGAAAAGTAAAAGGGTAGGGGCTTACAGTATTCGCTTCAGCACTTCGTCCCTTTTCTGCCTGGAGATTGGCACACTGCTGCCATCAGTCATGGAGATGTAACCACCATCTGTTTTGATGTAGGCTGCAATCTTATGGCAATTGATGAGATGAGACTGGTGTGTGCGCAGAAAATGATGTTGCTCCAGTATTTCCTGATATTCCTTGAGGGTTTTGCAAACCAGGTATTCCTTTTTGCCCTCCAGATAAATACGGGTATAATTACTGTCGGCCTCTAATCTGATGATCTGGTTGATGGCTATAAATTCAATTTTATCGGCTAAAGGCAAAGCAATTCGCTTTTCATCTTCCGAACGGTCGATATTGGCCACCAACTCAACCAGACGCTGGTTTTCCTTTTTACGGATAATCTGTGTCCGGGCTTTCTCTACCGCTTTCGACAACTCAAATATATCAATGGGCTTTAATATATAGTCGATGGCACAGAATTTCACCGCCTGAATGCCATACTGATCAAATGCAGTCACAAATATAACTTCATAGTTTTGACCGTTGAGCGACTTCAACAAATCGAAGCCTGAACCACCGGGCATTTCAATATCCAGGAAAACCAGGTCAGGGGTCTGCCGGTTGATCAGTTTCAGGGCTTCTGTGGCAGATGCCGCTTCACCAACAATCTCGACCTGTGGACAATACTCCTGTACCAAATCGCGTAGGTTGTTGCGGCTCTTGGGTTCATCGTCAACGATGATGCATTTGATATTCATAGTTTAATCAATTGGAATAATAAGAGTTGCAACTGTTCCGGCAGCATTGTCCTTGCTTTCAACGGTCAGCCTTGCCTCTTTACCGTCTAAATTTAGAATGTTTATACGTTCTTTCACCAGTTTCAGGCCAAATCCTTTCTGACTGAGTGTATCGCTTTTTTCTGCAAGCAAACCAACCCCATTGTCGGTCACACAAATACAAAGATTCCCATTTTGCCGTTTTACCAAAATGTCGAGCTTTCCCAGTGCCCCTTTACCTGCAAGACCATGCACAACTGCGTTCTCTGCCAGGGGTTGAATGATCATTCCGGGAATCTCGATCAGCTCAGGGTTCACCTCCGGATCTATGCTGATCTCAAATTTGAAGTCGAACCGCAATTGCTCCAGTTGGCAATACAGCTCAACGGCCTGAAGTTCGTCGGACAGCGAAATCCTGCTTCTCTCCGAATTATTCAGTACCCCACGGAGTAATACTGCAAATTTGGACAGGTAGATGTTCGCCTCTTTAAACTGGCTGCCATTAATGAGCGACTGTATGGAGTTTAATGCATTGAAGATAAAATGAGGATTCATCTGTGACCGGATGGCCTTAATTTCTAACTCTTTTATGCGACGCCTGGCAGCTTCCTGTGTTTTTATTCGGCGAATTCGAATCCGGTAAATCCACAATCCAATCAGAAACGTGAAAAGGATGGAACCGAAGCTCCACCCTGTAGTTTTAATCAACGCTGTTTTTTCAGCCTTCGAATAGCGTTTAGCGTCTGTCGTTTTCCGAAGTGACTTTTCGAATTCAGAAATACGACCTGTGTACTTATGGGTCATTGGATCTTCAACATTGTTCTCTACGATCCGGAACCATTTGTCGAGCATGAATATTTTGGTACGGTCTAAAAGTAATTTTGATTTTAGAAACTCAACTGGAAGTTCAATATAGTTGACATTTGGCTTTCTCCAAATAGTACTATCTACTTCACTTCCTATCCAGAAATTTCCAGTTGGCAGAACAAATATAAACTCCACTTCTTCCGCTCTGAATTTTTCAATATCTTCTTTAAATTGATTAATTGAACTCTTGGGGCCATCAAACAAAACCAAACAAATCGGTTTTCCTTTCAACTTTTCCAGATTAAATATCGAACTATCCTTCAGAACGAATGACTTTAAAGGAAATTGATTTCCAATTGATAGTTCTACTGCTGTTTCGTATACTCTTTTCAAAGGTTCAGTTAGAACCGGATCTGAGCAATTGTTGATAAAATCCTTATAATAGGGTTTTACAATATCAAAATTTGATAATTTATGTCTCAGTTCAAGATCAATTATTTTTGCAATTTGATTGTACAATGAATATCCCCGAAGTGAGGCTTGAGCGAAAAAATAGTTTTCAAGAAAATTGTTCATAAAGGATTTTCCTACA
>Ga0302286_10001139_pt1 | contig 20126 bp, 20 predicted proteins | sample III_Fen_E2_3_FD_198765 | JGI IMG/M metagenome (GOLD analysis project Ga0302286, IMG submission 198765) | Peat permafrost microbial communities from Stordalen Mire near Abisko, Sweden - III_Fen_E2_3 | ecosystem: Environmental > Terrestrial > Soil > Wetlands > Permafrost | place: Sweden: Abisko...
AATTGGTCGGGAAATTCTGGATTCGCGTGGTAATCCAACTGTTGAAGTAGAGGTAACCCTCGAGTGTGGTGCAATGGGTCGTGCTGCTGTTCCATCCGGAGCATCAACCGGTGAAAACGAAGCTTTGGAATTACGTGATGGCGACAAAGGCCGTTACTTAGGAAAAGGTGTTTTGAAAGCGGTTGCCAATGTAAACACAGTAATTGCCAAAGAAATTATTGGCATGGATTCTTCAAATCAGGTAGCCATAGACAGAAAGTTAATTGCCCTTGATGGAACAAAGACAAAATCAAAACTGGGCGCCAACGCCATGCTGGGTGTTTCATTGGCTGTTGCCCGTGCAGCAGCTTCTGCCCTTGATATGCCATTATATCGTTACATTGGCGGAACCAATGCAAAGACATTGCCTGTTCCAATGATGAACATCATCAACGGGGGATCTCACTCGGATGCTCCTATTGCTTTCCAGGAATTCATGATTCGCCCTATTGGTGCTAAATCTTTCCGTGAAGGGTTACGTATGGGTGCTGAAGTTTTCCATCACCTGAAGAAAGTGCTCCACGACCGTGGATTAAGCACAGCCGTTGGTGACGAAGGTGGTTTCGCTCCTAAACTGGACGGAACGGAAGATGCATTAAACAGCATCATAAAAGCCATCAAAAACGCCGGATACAAACCAGGACGTGCAGAAGATAGTGGTGATGTTTCAATAGGTCTGGATTGTGCTGCTTCTGAATTTTACAAAGATGGCGTCTATGACTATTCAAAGTTTGAAGGCAAAAACGGAGCAAAAAGGAATTCAACCGAACAGGTGGAATACCTTGCCAGTCTGGTTGCCAATTTCCCCATCGATTCAATTGAAGATGGTATGAATGAAGCTGATTGGGATGGTTGGGTTGCCTTAACTAAAAAACTGGGAGACAAATGTCAGTTGGTTGGTGACGATGTATTTGTAACCAATGTGGAATACCTGAAAAAAGGTATCGAACTGGGTGCTGCCAACTCAATTCTGATCAAAGTAAACCAGATCGGTACTTTAACCGAAACGCTTGATGCTATCGAAATGGCTCACCGTGCTGGTTATACTTCAGTAACATCTCACCGTTCAGGCGAAACTGAAGATTCAACGATTGCTGACATCGCTGTTGCAACCAATGCCGGACAAATCAAAACAGGTTCCTTGAGCCGTTCTGATCGTATGGCAAAATACAACCAGTTACTTCGCATCGAAGAAGAATTAGGCGCTTCAGCCATCTACGGATACAAAAAAGTAATTAAAAAATAAGCTTTTTAAGCTCAAATATTGAAGGCCGGTTCTGAAAGGAATCCGGCCTTTTTTAATGTACTTTAGCGAAATGTTGAGCATGTGACTTCGAGTAACACGCTCAATTAAAATGGAACAGAATATGTATAGCAAAGACGAAACAAATCTTCTTATAAACGAATTCTGGATTGTGTTTGCACGTCGCTGTGAGACTGTCCCGTAGTTACGCCATAGAAAGAGAAAATGGTGTTATACGATACAGGCCTCCGGGGAATTGATCTGAAATTTGATATCACCCGAGCCGAAGCTATGGTCATGATTGAAATAAACAACAAGGAGGAAACTCGTCGTCTGGAAATATTTGAAGCGATGTTGAAATACAAAAAGTTTCTGGAAGAAGGTTTTGTCAAACCGCTCACCTGGGAATTTTGCTTTATTAGGGAAAGCGGTCAGGAAGTTTGCCGCATTTACACTTCATTGCCGAATGTGAATTTTCATCGGCAAACCCAATGGCCGGATATTTATAACTTTCTGATCGGCAATATGCTCATTCTCGAAAATAACTTCATGGATATCAGGGATGTGCTTGAGGTAGAGCTCTTCTAATAATTCCAACCACGACCACAATGAATACAATAGAAAAATCAATAAATCATAAATCATTCATTCCATTTGTATTTCACATTCAACTAGGTGTTTTATGTGCCTAAGTGGTTAATTTATTTTCTCTCTTGTGTAATGAATATCAACTATGTTCGTCTTAACTTTGAAACAAACAGAAAAGGGTTCGAATGTTAGCCAGAGATTTTAAAACCGAAGTACTTCCGATGAGCAACAGGTTGTTGCGATTTGCCCTGCAAATTCTTCAGAATGAAGAAGAGGCAAAGGATGTACTTCAGGATATATTTCTGAAACTATGGCAAAAACGTGATGAGTTGGAGAAGGTGGATAATATGGATGCTTTTGCCATGCGAATGATCCGAAACCGATGTTTGGATGTCATCCGGTCGCGAAGGACTGTGTCGATGGAAGTGGTCAAAAAGGCCAAAATAAAAGATGAAGAAAGTTCAGATACAGATTATCTTGAAAATACAGATTCTGTCACTCTGGTCAAACGAATCATAGCCGAATTGCCCGAATTACAGCGTATCGTGATTCAATTACGTGACATTGAACAACTCGAATATGAAGAAATAGCAGAAGCCACTGAGATGAATGTAAACGCCATCAGGGTAAATCTATCTCGTGCCCGGAAAAAGGTAAGGGATGAAATCTTAAAAATTCAAAATTATGGAATCACAGAAAATAAACCTGCTGCTTCAAAAGTACTTTGATGCCGAAACCACCCTTGACGAGGAGAATGAACTGATCACTTATTTTAACTCGGATATAGTGGATGAAGGTCTGAAATCATACATTCCCATGTTTACTGGTCTAAAAAACATTCAGGTATCCGAAAATCAGGAATTGGGGGATGATTTGATGAACTTTATCCTCGAATCGGAACACAAGGAAAAATTAAGGTATCGTTGGATGTGGCAAATAGTTACAGGAATAGCGGCTTCTGTGATTCTGGTGATGTTGGCTGTCAATTTCTACAGCAATCAATACCAATGGAAAGACACATTCTCTGATCCCCAACAGGCTTATGCTGAAGCGAGTAAAACCCTTGATTTTGTTGCCGGCAAATACAACAAGGCTTTGGCCCAGCTAAAACCAATCGGGAAATTAGGAAATGCAGTAAGTCCGTTGAATTCAGGAATGATTAAGTTGAATCTGGGTTTCCAGCAACTGAAAGACGTAAAAACATTAAACAAAAAACTTAAAAAAGAATAACCATGAAACGAATTTTTATTACCCTGGTTTTGCTTATCCCTTTGATGGTGATGGCTCAGGATGGCAGTCCGATTGACAAGCTTTTTAATAAGTATGCCAATAAAGAAGGTTTTACTACGGTAAATATCAGTGGCAAACTTCTGAGTTTTGCCAGTAAACTGGATGATTCGAAAAGCGATGAAGCTTCAATGCTTGAAAAAATAAGTGGAATACGCATCCTTTCGGTTGAAGACAAGGAACTGAATAAAGGTCTTAACTTTTACAAAGAACTGGATGCAGATGGGTTCTTTAAAAACAACAAATACGAGTCACTCATGGAAGTGACTGATAAGGATCAGGTAGTTCGGTTTTACGGACGAAGTGGCGAGAAAGGGAAGCTTTCAGAACTACTGCTTGTAGTGGGTGGCAATGACAACACCCTGATCAGCATACGTGGAGTGATAAATCCTGACGACATTAGTAAACTTACCGGATCGCTCGATTTGGGGGTGAAAACGAAGTAAAGGCCTCCCCCTACCCCTCCAAAAGAGGGGATAAAAACCCTGTATTCGATTGATCTTAGATTGACTTATGTAAGTACCTACTTTAGGCAAATATCTTTTTTCAATAATTGAGAAATTCATAAAAGTCCTCAATTCCTAAGCCTCTCCCTTTTGGGGAGAGGTTGGAGTGGGGCTTTCTTTTTTTTTGCTTTCCTTCAAAAATTTGTCTTACTTTTAGTTCTGAAATAAGACTGATAAAAATGAATCCTCAGAGTTACTGGAAAACCTGGCATTTTAAGGTGAATCAAACCTCTATCTTTAGGGCAGGTTTTGCTGAAGTGTGTATTAAGCATATTCAAAACGGATGGTTAGTAAAAAGCAGGACCACTGACCAGTCTACTGATGAATTAACCGTTGAGGAAATGGACGATTTGAAGGATGACTCAGATGTACTACATTTTCACACCGGGTCTTCTCATGAATTGATTGTTGTTCCTGCCTTGCCCAATAAGGCAGTAGTTTTCAAGAACAATAAAAACATCAAAGTAAGTGCAGGAGAATCAGCTAACCTCTTTTTCAGGATTCCACTCACCATGCAATTTTACTTTCAGGAAGTGAAGGATGAAAACCGACTGGTTGAAATACCTCTGCAACGCTTGTCCGATACCTGGTTTGGTGAAATCGACAGCGGTGAACCTGCTTATTCAATTGGCAGTTATTACGACAAATCATTTTCTGAAGTAGAGGCTACAAGCTGGGAGGCCATTTCTTCAGTCGAGATCATTAACAATACAGTGGGAGTCCTTGAACTTCAGCGATTGATCCTAAGGGTTGAAGATTTTTATCTCTATCTGAAAAATAGCCAATTGCTTACAAGTCATGTCCGAATTGAATTCAAGGGGCAGGAACAGGCAGGAAGCGTTAATTTAGTGGTATGGAAGGACATTCATGGTGAAAACCCTGTTCTGATTGCAAAACCGCGTTCTTCGGATACCAAAAACCTTTTACGCCGAAGTTTCTTCTTTATCAAAAACATCTATCAAAACTAGTTATGGATTTGGGACTTTCAACTTATTTTAATACCGAAACGGTTGATAAATTCTTCCGTATACTCTTTATTCTTATCGCAGGTGTCGGTTCCATTCAATTGATTTCATTCATGGTGAAGCGTTCGCTTCGCAAACAACTTTCACGTCAACGGATGATGCTAATCTCCCGCACCATTGTTTATACGGGATACATCGGATTGGTATTGATCGTCATTCGTGAATTGAAGTACGATTTAACTGCCCTGTTCGGAGCTGCCGGTGTCCTCAGTATCATTATCGGTGTAGCTTCCCAGACCAGTATCGGCAACATCATCAGCGGACTATTCCTGGTTGGCGAGAAGTCATTCGAATTGGGCGATGTTGTGCGGATAGGTGATAAATCAGGAACTGTTTATTCCATCGATCTGCTATCAATTAAGGTGAAAACCTTCGATAACTTACTGATCCGAATACCAAACCAGGCAGTGATATCTACAGAACTGACCAATATTACCAAATTTCCCGTTAGGCGACTCGACTTGCAGATTGGAGTGGCTTACAAGGAAGATCTGAGGAAGGTAAAGACTGTTTTGGAGAATGTGGCCCGCAACAACCCCCTATGTCTGGAAGAACCTGAGCCCGTGATTATTTTCCAGACTTTTGGCGAAAGCAGCATTACAATTACTCTTGGTGTCTGGTTCGAAAAGGCCAATTATCTTGCGGTAAGAAACAGTGTATTTATTGAAATTAAGGAAGCCTTCGATCGCGAAGGAATTGAAATACCTTTCCCACATATCAGTGTTTATGCAGGGGAAGCAAGTAAACCTATAGGAGTAAAGCTTCTGGAAGATTGAAAAATCGTATCTTACAAACCTCAACCTATTTTCAAAAACCAATGAAATAACTCATGAATGCAATGCCTTTCGTCCTGGGTGCTTTAGCCGTTTTAGCTTTAGCCTACAGGTTCTACTACAGCTTCATCGCCGCGAAGGTATTAATGCTCAACGACAATGAGATAGCTCCATCTATCAGGTTGTTTGACAAACACAATTACTACCCGATGCCGAAATGGGTTGTTTTCGGGCATCATTTTGCTGCTATTGCCGGAGCAGGGCCCTTGGTAGGACCTGTGCTGGCCGCCCAGTTTGGTTTCATGCCAGGTTTTATATGGATGCTTGTCGGCGCGGTGATGGCAGGAGCCGTTCACGATATGGTTATACTCACCGCCTCCATGAGGCATGACGGAAAATCGCTTGCAGAAATTGCCAAGGCAGAGATTAGTACCTTTAGTGGCACTATCACCTCCGTTGCCGTACTCATAATCCTGATCATTGCATTGGCCGGTCTGGGAGTGGTGGTTGTCAATGCCCTTGCCGAAAGCTCATGGGGAACATTTACCATAGCGGCCACCATACCGATTGCGATATTCATGGGCCTGTGGATGTTTAAATTTCGTAAAGGAAGAACGGTTGAAGCTACAATTATTGGTGTGATTCTATTGTCACTTGCAGTCATCTACGGGAAATATATCCCGGGATCACCCTTCGAATCCTGGTTCACTTACGATCGTAAGACACTTACCATACTGCTGGCTGGCTATGGATTTTTCGCCTCCGTCTTGCCGGTCTGGATACTGCTTTCACCCCGCGACTATCTGAGCTCCATCATGAAGCTAAGTGTAATTGGGATGCTTGCAATCGGAGTTGTAGCAGTTAGTCCTACCATTCAAATGCCTTCGTTTACACCTTTTATACATGGAGGAGGACCGATTATCCCCGGAACTTTGTTTCCCTACCTTTTTATCACGATTGCCTGTGGCGCCATCTCAGGTTTTCATGCCCTGGTAAGTTCAGGCACCACGCCCAAGATGATCATGAAAGAATCGCACATCAAACCAATTGCAGTGGGTTCCATGCTGGCAGAATCTATGGTAAGCATTCTTGCCCTGATCGCTGCAACCAGCCTTTTCCCGCTCGATTATTTCCAGATCAATGTATCGCCTGAGAAATTCACACAAATTCTTCCACAATTACATGCTTTGGGATTTACCCAAACTAATCTGACACTTCTCTCTTCACAGGTGGGAGAGACCATTGCAGGCCGGCCCGGTGGTGCCGTTTCACTGGCTGTTGGTATGGCACAGGTATTTTCGGCTATCCCCGGACTTTCCGGTTTGATGTCCTACTGGTACCATTTTGCCATTATGTTCGAAGCCTTGTTTATCCTCACTACCGTTGATGCAGGTACCCGTATCGCCCGGTTCATCCTGCAGGAAGCGCTTGGGAAAATCTATTCTCCGTTTGCCCGTGCAAACTGGATCCCAGGGAGTCTCATCACCAGCTTTCTCATCGTATTTGCCTGGGGATATTTTATCTATACAGGAAGCGTTGCCACTATCTGGCCCATGTTTGGGGTAGCCAACCAGTTACTTGCAACGCTGGCATTGGCAATCGGGACTTCCTTCCTGATAAACAACGGGAAGCGCAAATACATGTGGATCACCCTGGGGCCCATGATCTTTGTTGGAATAACCACCATTACAGGAGGTATAATGAATATGATTAACATCTATATTCCGCAAATATCGGTAGCAACTACCCGCATCCAGGGAACAATCAATACACTCTTAACAGGTGTGATACTGATCTGCGTGGTGCTTATCCTTAGTGAAGCTATCCATAAGTGGGTTAAGGGGAAGAGAAGCACAAAGTTATAAGATTAGATTAGCTATATTCTCATTCCCAAAATAACTGATTGAAAGCACAACCTGACTGTTCAAGCCTACAATGAAAATCACGTCTAAAATGCTATATTTCCATGCTTTATATTTAAATACTAAGCAGAAACTAATAATATTGAAAAAAAATCTTCAACAGTAACTCGGTGCCTGTTTTTATTATTTAAGCTTCCGTTTTCTTTCCTGTTTCGGTTATGAATTCTTTTTGAATTGCAGTTATCCCTGTCATACCCTTGTCATACCTCTGTCGTACCATTATCGGTTCTAATTCGAATATAATTCGAAACAAATACAAATATAATTCGAATATAATACGTATTTGTACGAATTAAATACGAATTATATACGTGTTATATTCGAATTATATACGAATATAATACGATAGAGGTACGATAATGGTATGACAGAGAATAAAATCCTTCCAAAAGGGAAAGTATGGGAATTTGGTATCAATACAAAAGAATTGCAATAAATGGTATGTTTAAACAAGAGCTTACCGGTAGATTTTATGGCCGTGTATATCCAGGCTGCCTTCTTTTTCGAGGGTTTTCACCGAGCGGATGACCGTTTCAACACGCAGGCCGGTCAGGTCGGCAATGTGCTGCCGGGTGAGGCTAACCTCGAACTTTTGGTCGACCGGGATGCCTTCCTCTTTTTTCAGATAGTCCAGCAGGCTTAGAATACGGTGTTCGGGTTTGAAGCTCGATATTTCTTTCAGCAACATGGACTTATAAAGTAATCGGGTAGCCATCATGCGTGTAATTCCAGAGTGTATTTCCGGGTTTTCTTTCAGGAGCTTAAAGAATTTGGCTTTCGATAGCTTATACAAACAAGTATTTTCTTCAGCAACGGTGCAGGCCGGATAATTGGAATCGGTAAACAGGGGAGGCTCGCCGAAACTTTCACCGGCTTCAAACATGCCCTGGGTAAAGAGTTTCCCATCTGTGTTCAGGTTAAACATCTTGATCTTCCCGCTTTTCACCTGGAAATAGCTGGAAGCCCGATCTTTTTCATGAAAAAGGAATGCTCCTTTTTCGAGTTTCACTTCCACGGCGCCATAGTGTTGGAGTATATTTTCGTCAATCATTTTCGCTCAGATTAGGCATTACTTTTGCCTTGATTTAATAAATAAAGAGGTTTTAATCTTATATGTCTTTATGCCATTAGTCTCAAAACAGACTAAAAACGAATCCAATAAACTTATATACAGTTAATTAACTGATTTTTACCTGTATGATCTCGCTCATAAAAGTAGGCAATTTAGCCCAACTATATTTGTTCATCAGCATGAAATTTCAAAATAACCTATTTATAAATATTAAAATCTAAGAGTAATGAACATTCGTAAATTATGGTTTGGGTTCATAACGGTGATGGTTCTCAGTTTTGGAGTACTGGGGTACTTCGGAATCGAGATATACCATGAAGCCCCACCAATTCCTGACAAAGTAGTAACCAGCGACGGAACAGTATTGTTTACCGGTCAGGATATTCGAGACGGACAAAACGTATGGCAATCGATTGGTGGACAGGAACTGGGAACGGTTTGGGGCCATGGAGCCTACCAGGCGCCCGACTGGACTGCCGATTGGCTTCACAAGGAGGCTAATGCGATTCTGGACGCCCTTTCTACCGAAAAATTTGGTAAGAAATTCGCTGAAATTGATCCTGCGGACCAGGCTTTCCTGAAAATTAAACTGCAGGAAGATATACGTAAAAACACGTTCAGTGAAACTGCTAAAACGATTTCGGTAAGCGCCACACGGGCCCAGGCTATTCTAAAGACCAGCGCTTTTTATGCCGGTCTGTTTACCAACGATCCCGCTATGGCTAAGTTGCGTGAAGCCTATTCCATTCCTGAAAATTTGATTAAAACCAAGGAACGGATGTACAAGATGACGGCTTTCTTTTTCTGGGCTTCATGGGCCTGCGTGACCGAACGGCCCCACAGCGATCTGACCTACACGCACAACTGGCCGCACGAAGAACTTGTTGGCAATGTCGCCACAGGCGATTTGCAGATATGGACTGGCTTTAGCGTGATCATTTTGCTTTTGGGAATTGCCCTGATGGCCTATCAATATGCACGTACCCGAGACAAGGAAGAGCATCTCGATATGCCTTTGGTAAATCCACTTCTGACGATGATCTCGACGCCTTCGATGAAATCCACGTTGAAATATTTCGTAATCGTTACGGTATTGATCCTGGTTCAGGTGACGATGGGAGTCATTACTGCACATTTTGGGGTAGAGGGACATTCGTTTTACGGGCTTAATCTCGATACGATATTGCCATATTCCATCTCACGAACCTGGCATGTTCAGCTGGCTATTTTCTGGATTGCAACCTCATGGCTGGCTACGGGATTGTATATTGCCCCGGCTGTTTCAGGCTACGAACCTAAATTTCAGCGACTGGGAGTCAATGTGCTTTTTGGTGCACTTCTTGTGATTGTTGTCGGTTCATTGGCTGGTCAGTGGATGGGTGTAATGCAGAAACTGGGCTATACTCAAAACTTCTGGTTCGGACACCAGGGATACGAATATGTCGACCTGGGCCGTTTCTGGCAGATCTTCCTGTTTGCTGGCCTGTTTATCTGGCTGACACTCATGGTCCGTCCGCTTATTCCAATCCTGAAGACACCTTCAGAAAGCCGTAACCTGATCATTCTATTCGTGGTTGCTTCGGCTGCCATTGGATCGTTTTACGGTGCCGGACTGATGTGGGGTCAACAAACCAATCTGGCCATTGCCGAATACTGGCGCTGGTGGGTGGTTCACCTCTGGGTGGAAGGTTTCTTCGAAGTATTTGCTGCTGTTGTTTCGGCCTTTATATTCGTGCAACTAGGACTGCTGCGCATCAAAACGGCGACTACGGCGGTACTTCTTTCAACAATTATCTTTTTAGGGGGCGGTATCATTGGCACCTTTCATCATCTGTATTTTACAGGAACGCCAACCGCGATCCTGGCTCTGGGTGCAACCTTCAGTGCTCTGGAAGTTGTTCCGTTGGTTTTGATGGGATTCGAGGTTTGGCACAATTATAAGCTGAGCCGTCACACCAACTGGCTGACTGCCTACCGCTGGCCTATTTACGGATTGATTTCCGTAGCATTCTGGAATTTGGTAGGCGCCGGTATTTTTGGCTTCCTGATTAATCCGCCAACTGCATTATACTATATGCAAGGACTAAATACAACAGCCGTGCACGGTCATACCGCATTGTTTGGCGTATACGGAATGTTGGGAATTTCACTCATGCTTTTTGTTCTGCGGAACATGTGGGTGAAGAGTGTATGGAACGATAAACCTTTGTTCATTGCCTTTTGGGCCATCAACATCGGGCTTGCCCTTATGGTACTGATCAGCGTATTGCCGATCGGTCTGCTTCAAACCTTTGCCAGCGTGAAATACGGCATGTGGTATGCCCGTTCGGCTGAATTTCTTCAGCAACCCTTTATGCAGACCCTTCGGTGGATGCGCGTTTTTGGAGACACTATTTTTGCTGTAGGTGTCCTGGCTTTGGTTTATTTTGTGGCTGGTCTGCTATTTGGCTGGTCGATTCAGAAAGAAGAAAAATAGAAGAAAATTTTACTAACCACAGAGAACACGGAGGAAACAATAAGTTTAGAATAACAACCTGTGATTCTGTTTGCTCAGTTAAAGCTCTGCGATCTCTGTGGTTTATATTAAAATAATTTAATAAACAACAAGATGGAAAATATCAGAAATAAATCAGTAGGGGAGATAGTAAAATTGGATTTTAGGGCTGCAGATGTATTCAGCAGTTATGGCATCGACTTTTGCTGCGGAGGTAAGATTTCGGTTGCGGACGCATGTGCCAATGCTAAAACGGAAGAGTCATTAGTCATTGGTGCATTAGAAGACCTGAAAAGTCAACAAGGATCTGCAGTGCATGATTTTGACAGCTGGGACATAGGGTTCCTGACTGATTATATTATTCATACCCATCATCAGTATGTTACCAAGTCAATAGAGCAGATTCTGCCGCTGGCGCAAAAGGTTTCTGACGTACATGGTGACAATCATGTGGAAGTGATCCAGATCAATGAACTGTTTCAGGAATTGGCTGAAGATATGCTTGCTCATATGCAGAAAGAAGAAGGCGTGCTTTTCCCATACATCAAAAAGCTGGCTGCTGATAACTCAGCAGGGAAATGTACTGATGCTTCGTGTTTCGGAACTGTTATGGGACCTATTTCTGTGATGGAAAGAGAACATGAGAATGCAGGATTAATCCTGAAAGAGTTGTTTCGTCTGAGCGATGGATATACACCTCCTGAGGACGCCTGTAATACATTCAGGGTTCTTTACGGCAAGCTGAAAGAATTTGAAGACGATTTGCATCGTCATATTCATTTGGAAAACAACATCCTGTTTCCGAAGGCTATCGCAATGGAACAGGCCTTGCAGCTCAATTGACAGCGAAGAAGGAGATGAAAAGATAAAAGTCCTGAGTCCATATACATTGGCTCAGGATTTTTTTATGCAGTATCAACTATTATTTGGTAAGAAACGTCAGCACTGTTTGATTAAACTGATCAGGATGCTGCTGACAGACACCATGATTGGAATCAGGAAATATACACAAGGATGCCGATGGTATGGATTGAAAGATTTTTATGGTATGCTCCGGTTTTATCATATCGTGATCACCAGCCATGACCAGTACAGGACAATGAATCTGACTTAGATTGGCATAGGGAATGTTGGGCTGGTCGATCATCATCTGAACCAGGGCAATAGCGGTTTTGGAATTCGTAAGTGTATGGGTCACAAAATCCTTCATGCCCAGAATATCTGCATTTGTCACTGCAGAAGAATCGGGCACCGTGTTGGCGCCAGAGATGGCTAGTTTCTTTACTTTATCGGGACAATTCAGGGCCATAAGGATTCCGTCTATTCCCCCATCACTCCATCCGAGGATATTGGCAGATTTGATATTCAATTGATCGAGCAATACACAGAAGTCGGATGCCATCAGATCGTAGGATATTTTGTCAGGTGAACCTCCCGACTTGCCCTGCAGACGGCTGTCTATGGCAATGACCTGATAGTACTTCTCAAAAAAAGGAATCTGGTTGCTGAATGCATTGATGGAACCACCGTTGCCATGCAGCATAATCAGGGGTTCGCCGGTTCCGTAAGTTTCGTAATATAATTGAATGTCATTCACCTGGGCAAAATGACCTGCCTGGGGATTATTCCCATAAGGAATCGCAGTTGTTTGTGCACAGCCAATCAGGAAACAGGGCAGAAGGGAAATAAGGCAATATAGTTTTTTCATTCTTCTTTAGCTTAATAATAAATCGTCATTAATCGTTAGTAAAGTCGCTATTATGATTGTTTCCGAATGACTAATGACATTTTTCTATTGTTTAAACAATCGGGCAAAGCCTGGGTAAGCTTTTAAAGCAAGTAACTCAAAATCGATTAATTTATTCTGAACGAGAGGTAATTGATCGATGATCCGTCGGGCATGATCTTTATTGTCGGCTTCCAGTATCAGCACTGCACAATGGTCATCGGTAAAGTACATCTCACGGATTAGTCCTAGCTGCTGAAGTTCCCAGGCTTTTCGGCTCTCTGCTTCCAGATAGGGCACGTAATCGGAGTCAGTCACTCCAGGAATTTGTTTCTCGATGGCTAATATTTTCATCGCAAGGTTATATTATCATTTACCTATTGCTGTAAAAAGACGGGTGTTTGTGAATGAAGCTTTTTCAACCGTATTCTTGTCATGTGAACAAACAAATAGTCCAATCAGAAGGTTTTCAGGGAAATCAAAGTCCGGAACTTCAACGGTCCAGAAAGGATTACCCAGTTTGGCAACCGATACGATATAACTCCGTCCACGGCGTTCAAGTTGTAAAATGTCGGCATTTACAATGGGTAATTTGATTTCTTCTATATTTCCGCCATTCTGTTTGCGGTATTGAAAACAGGTTAAGCCGTCACCATGAACAGTCAGGCAAACCATTGCGGCACTGGTATCAATACTCGTACGGAACATCAGCCCTGATTTGCGATGAGCATTGCCACCCTTGCCTTCCAGATTGGGTTGTGTGGTCATCAGAAAATCACCCTTCAGCTTTCTCCATAGAAAGTGTAATTCGTCCTTTTTAAACCAGATGTTTTCACCTGAACCCGAAAGTTTATAAGTCTGTATGGAGTTATCAAAAGTTGCAGTGCCTTTATGCAATACCTTACCGATATCGGCATGGTTTTCAAATATTCCAACGGGATTCTGGGCCTGCGTAGTTGCAGCTCCAAGAAGTAAAGCGAAAAACAGTACAAGGTTCTTCATCGATTAGGATTTATGTTTGATACATATAAGGTTACAAGGTAATGAAATTTGTTTCTATTGTTTCTATTGTTTGAAATGTTTGAGATGTTTGAGATGTTTCTATTGTTTAAAATGTTTGTTTGCATATTAACCTTATAAACAAAAGAAACATAACAAATTTTAGAAGCCCTAATAATCCAATCTATGCCATACATATTAAACTAATATTGCCTGCTTTTCGAATCGTTCCTCTACAATCTGAAATCCAGCCTTCAGATACATGGGCAAAGCTTTTGGATCGTCTATTTCGCAGGTATTCAACAGAAACTTTCCTGGTTTTGATTCCCAGGCTTCGCTAATTGCCCAATGCAGGAAAGCCTTACCCAATCCTTTGCCCCGGGCATTTGGTGTCAGACCAAAATATTCCATATGCACTTCGCCTTCAGTACGTGAGTCTAGTTCAGCGAATCCTGCCAGTTCATCGGAGGCATACAAAACATAGATCTTTACCTGGGGATGGCTAATAATCTCCTGCAAGTCTTTATCACACATTAGTTGCCGGTCGACCCAGCCTAAATCGCCACCAACAAGTTTATTAAGATTACGGTAATCATCGCAACCTCCATTGAATAGCCTGATCTGAGTATATTCAGGAAGGACCGTTTTCAGATCAGCAGGTTCACTAGTCATTTCAAGAAACCAGCGTTTGACGTCTTTATAGTCTATTTTGGGGTAGAAGTTATCATGATTGGCAATGGGCTTATATTAATGTTTAGCTGGCTGTGGCGTCTTCAAATATACCATTTTGTGGCTAATCAGACTATACGTATAATCATCCTTTTTTATGGAATGGATCAATATGCATAAAGGGGATAAATGATTACCCCCTTCTGTATTTCTATTTGTCAACGATGTATTGAAATCAATTCTTCCTTTAGTTTGAGATGAATTATGCCGTTATTAATTTTTCAATATCAAACTTCTTCATTTGCATAAATGCCTGAATGACTTTTCCAGATTTTGACGGGTCACTCATTAATTCACCAAGTATAGAAGGAACGATTTGCCACGACACACCAAACTGATCTTTTAACCATCCGCATTGTTCGGCTTCAGGAACAGCAGAGAGCTTGTCCCAATAAAAGTCAATCTCATCCTGGGTTTTACAATCAACCACAAATGAGACGGCTTCGTTAAAACTGAACGCATGCGACAAGGAACTGTCCATAGCCATAAAGACCTGTTTGCCCAGCCTGAATTGCGCAAATTTAATGGTGCCTTCAACATCAAAATCATTGGCTGTATATCTCTCAATACGGTCAATGGATGATTCATCAAAAAGCGATTTATAGAATCGAATGGCCTGTTCTGCTTTCCCGGCATATTTTTGGGTAAATAAAAGGGATGGTGAGAATTTCTGACCAAAATCCTCAATCTTGCCGACAGAGATTTGCCAGCTGACTCCAAACTTATCCTGCACCCAACCATACTTTTCGCTCCAGTCATACTGGTCGAGCGGCATTAAGGCTGAACCGCCCTTCATCAGAAGATTCCACACTTCTTCTACCTCTTTACCGGTTTCATATACCACAAAGAACGATACTGAGGGATTAATAGTGAAATGTGGCCCGCCATTTAAAAGAATAAATTTTTGACCAGAGGTTTCAATAGTTACCACAATATGATTTTCCGAAGTGATAATCGTCTCCGGGAAGACAGAACAGTAAAACTCTGCCACTTCTTTTGCCTTGTTGTCAAACCAAAGGCAGGGAGTAATCTGATTTTTCATATTAATAGTCCTTTCGTTTATTTCTTTGATTCAACATAGCTCTTGAAGTTATTCAGGATTGTTTGCCAGCCCGAACGCTGCATTTCCACAGGATTTGTATTTTCTGTTTCAAATGTCTCCAATATTTCTGTTTGGTTATCCCTTGAAGTGAATTGGATTTTTACCTTTCGGCCATCTCCAATGACATACTCAATTAATTCATTGCTCTTTACGGAATGATAAATCCCTTCAAAGTCGAATCCCATACTGCCATCTTTGGCTTCCATTCGGGTAAGGAATTTCCCTCCAACACGCAAATCATTTTCAGCCCTGGGCGTATGCCAGTCAACAGAGCCACTGCACCAGCGGATAATATCATCTGGTGCGGTCCAGCATTCCCATACCATTTTTACAGGAGCATTTACCCTTACGCTTATCGAAACGATTGTTCTTTCTATTGTTTCCATTGTTTTACTTATTAAAAGTGAATCTATTGTTTTTCGCTGCAATTAAACATCCATTGTACTCCATATTTGTCAGTACAACTACCGTAATAATCTCCCCAAAACATATCCTGTAAATCCATGGTGACTTTTCCACCGGCAGATAATGCCTCAAAGAGCCTTTTTGTATCAGAGCGGGTATCAGGTTCAAGACTTATATGGACATTGTTGCCGAAATTTACATTAAAACCCATTGATTCCGGAGCATCAGTGGCCATTAGCTTATGACCTCCAAGAATTGGAAGTTCGATGTGCATAACAAGATTCATGGCAGCTTCCGGTATTGATGGCTGACCTTCCGTGGCAGGGATATCACCGAAACGTGCTATATGATTTCCGGTAAATTCTCCGCCGAATATGGATTTGTAAAAATTGAATGCTTCCTCTGTTTGATGAGGAAAATTGAGATAAGTATTTACCCGTGCCATAATCGTATAATTTAGATTTCAGACTTGCATAACAAATCGGGTAAACTTTTGTTTGAAATCTTTATACTGGGAAATATTCAATATTGAAATTGATTGAATAGATGAGCGTGTTATACAATCGTGTGAGAATTACGCACACTCGTATTGAGATGTTTTCTGGTATTGTAAGCAAAAAAAGAACATAGAAAAGGCTATTCCAAAAGTTATCATTATACACATTCAATGCTTTATCCTGAAGGTTCAGAATTCTGGCTTAACCTGTGTAATAACTTTTGAAACAGCCTCTTTATTAATTTAAACTACAGTTCGCGAATCTTGATGTTGCGGAACCATAATGGATATCCATGATCCTGAAGACCGATGAAACCTTCTTTGGCGATACCTTCAGTGAATCCGGGGAAATCTTTGAATTTACTTTTGGCAACCATGGCATCCCATTCAGGAGTCCACATGGTATAAGTAACCACTTTAACTCCATTTTGTGAAACAGTCACATGACCGTCTTTTACGCTGATAACGGTTGTATTCCAGGACCCGGCAGGATGAACAGTTTTAGGGTCTGCAGGGAGCATATCATAAAGCGAACCGGCAAGGTGACTGTCAACTTTATTATCGCCGGCGTCTATATTGTCGAGTATTTGAATTTCAGGGGCAGCATAATAGATAGGTTGACCGGGAACTTCACGCACATCGTAGAAGATTCCTGAATTCGCCATTTTACTGGCTTTCCAATCAACAGTAAGTTCGAAGTTCTTGAATTTTTTGGTTGAATAAAGAATATCGCCGCCGGATGGTTGACCTGGTTGTTTATCCTTCGCAGTGAAAACTTTCATGGTGCTTTGATCAATCACCCAGTTTGCGGGCATTGCCTTGCCATTACATTGACGCCAGCCATCGAAATTCTGACCGTTGAACAGGAGTACCCATCCTTCTTTTTTCTCTTTGTCCGTAAGTTTATTCACTGTTTGTGAAATTCCCGGAAGTGCGATTAAAATCGCAGCGACTAATGTTAAAGTAATAAAAATGTTTCTTCTCATGATTTAAACTTTTAATATAAACGATTTATTGGAGTTAGTATTATCAATCATCAAAGTAAAAAGATTCAAAGCTATTTAGCAAGTGTAAATACAGGTATCCGGTCTAACGGAACTACTATAGAATATGTTTTTCCGCCTTTGTATGTTTTCCCGTCATCTCCAACCCATTTTCCTTTGGGCAGAATTACCTGACGGCTGTTTTCTCCATTGACCATAGGTGCAACCAGTATGTTTTCGCCTAGCATAAATTGGTCGATCACTTTTTCGAATCCCTTGTTTGGAAAATAATACTCCATTGAGCAGATGATCGGATTGCCTGTTTCGGCAGATTGGTGTGCCAGTTCCAGAATGACAGGAGTGTATTTCTCCCTTATACTCACAGCCTTTTTCACAGCATTCAGGTGTATTACATCCAGTATTCTCCATGGAGCAACAGAAAACTGCATCATCGGCATCAGGGCATGGATTTGTGCAGAACGAACAACAATATCCTGATTAAATGTTTTCAGATCAAGAAAGCTGGTCCAGTTTCCGCCACCAATCATATCCGGACAGGAAAATGTGTAGCCAGCCATTGCTTCTGTTATCATATGAGGAATCAGTTTCTGCACATCCTCCCAGGAATGGTTTTTATCATGTAGACGCTGCGCGAGTGGTTGTCCCGACATTTTCCAGCAGGCTCGGTATTCATTAAGAGGGAACCTAAGGCCGAACTGAGCCCATAATTCACATTGGCGGTTTGGTGTTGAGGGAATCATTGGTAAAGCATCCGAAGGGTAAAAATTCATGTCACCTGCATCAAGCTTAAAGCCATCTACCCAAAAATCTTTGACAAGTCCGTCAAGTTGTTCGTTGAACCAATTCACCGCTTTAGGATTGGTGAAATCGAGCAGGGCCGAATATCCATTCCACCAGTTGATCATAGCCGGATCAGTCGCCTTTTCCCAGGTAGGTTTATCTGCTTTTTGCTGCATCAGGAATGCTTTATCCTTCATCAGTTTCTGTACGATCATAGTCTGGTCGGCACTTACAAAGGGGCACACCCAAAGCATCACCTTGAAGCCCATCTGATGTAACAGATCCATCATTTGCCGGGGATTAGGGAATCGACCCGGATGAAAGTTCCACTTACCGTAATCTTCCTGCCAGGTATCGTCAATCATGATCACACCCGGTGAAAAGCCATTATCCAGAATAGCATGGGCATACTTCATCACATCTGCCTGATTCTGGTGATAGGTCAATTCAATCCATGTGTTGTACTGAGGTTTGGAGAAAAGCAATTCATCGGGCATCTTTCCTGAAGCCGGAAAGAAATGTTCTGATGCGTATTTACGTGCTTCGGCCAGACTGCTTCCTGAATGTCCGGATTTTACTTCTCCCAGGGCCTTTGAAATGATGATTTTATCTTCCTGTACTTCGAAGGCAAAAGGTTCTTCGCTCCAAACCCACAACCCTTTATTCCCCAGAAGCAGAGGCTGAATCTGGTTGTCCTGATTGTTGGCATAAAAGTCATACCTGTAACCGGAATTATATGGCATCTTTTGACCATCCTTTATAATCCCTGACCAGACTTTCTCTCCCTGAAGTAAACTGATGTTTTGAGTAGTCTGTCCAAAAGATGCCGAACTTAAGATTAGCAAGAGAAACAAAAAATGCAATTTCATTAGGTTTAATTTATCGATTGGTTTGCAAATACAGCTATTCTATGATTAGTTTTGAATTCCTACTCCCCGTGTCATTACGTAAACGAATTAAATAGATTCCCTTGTTCCAATTTTTCACATCTAGAGTCATAAGGGACGAATCAGGTGCTATCTTTTTCTTGTAGGTAAGTTTCCCATCTGAACCATATACTGCCAGTTCATGATATTGTTTGCCGGGCATAAGGATGGTAACCATGCTGGTTGCTGGATTCGGGTAAATGATTTCATTGCTTTCCTGTTTCAGATTGTTGACGGCAGTACCGCCCTGATACTTTAAACTTTCATCAGCTTTTGCCCAATTGGAAGGATTGGGTCCCATAACAAATTTTATGGTTGCCCCTTCCTTAATGTCTGAATGACTGAACCATGATTTGGTCCACTCAACACCATTTATAGTACATGATTGGATATAAAGATTAATTGATGAAGCATTTTTTGCTTCGATGGAAATGGTCTTATTATCACCCAAAGCAATAGAGGACTTTGTATATAACGGGCCAACCAGGTAATAAATATCCTGTCCCGCATTGGGGAAGAACCCCAGAGATGAAAAGATATACCATGAACTCATGGCTCCGCTGTCATCATTACCAGGATACCCTTTCAGCGAATATTTGGAAGTCATTAGTTTTCTGACCCAATAGCTTGCAAGGTCAGGCCGCCCTGCATAATGAAAGGCCTGGACGGCAAGGAAGGCAGGTTCGTTGCCATAATCAATCAGGCCATTCTTAAATCCATAATCCAGCTTCGCGGTAAACTTTTCAGCACCTCCTGTCAAATAAACTAATTTGTCCATTTGGTGGGGAACGAAATAGGAGTAAGTCCAGGAACTTGCTTCATAGAAATAATCCTGCCAGGAGCCCCAATTCTTTTTCATGTCAATAGCTATCCAGGTTCCATCAGCATTCTTTGGAACAATAAATCCTTTATACAAATCGCTCACTGCATCCGGATTCCATAGGTTTTCCCACTTGTGACTTCTATCCAGATAGGTAGTATAATCGGCTGTTTTCCCCAATCCTTTGGCT
>Ga0302286_10001140_pt1 | contig 20112 bp, 16 predicted proteins | sample III_Fen_E2_3_FD_198765 | JGI IMG/M metagenome (GOLD analysis project Ga0302286, IMG submission 198765) | Peat permafrost microbial communities from Stordalen Mire near Abisko, Sweden - III_Fen_E2_3 | ecosystem: Environmental > Terrestrial > Soil > Wetlands > Permafrost | place: Sweden: Abisko...
CACTGAAAAGTGATTTCCAACATTATAAAACATTTTCATGAGAAAAGTCAGAGTGCGTTTTGCACCAAGCCCTACAGGACCATTACATATTGGTGGAGTTCGTACAGCATTGTATAATTATTTATTCGCAAAACAACATGGAGGAGACATGCTGCTCCGTATAGAAGATACCGATACAGCCCGCTATGTTCCCGGAGCAGAAGATTATATTGTAGAATCGCTGAACTGGCTGGGGATAACAATTGATGAGGGCATAGGATCAAAAGACGGAAGTGTTGGACCTCATGCCCCTTACCGGCAGAGCGAACGGAAGGCCATTTACCGGAAGTATGTTGACCAGTTGCTGGAAGCCGGTTTGGCGTATGTAGCTTTTGATACTCCTGCCGAACTGGAAGAAAAACGTAAGGAGATATCCAATTTCCAATACGATGCCAGGGTACGGGACCAAATGACTAATTCATTGACATTATTGAATGAAGAAGTGAAGCGACGGATTGAAAATGGCGATCAATACGTGGTTCGTATCAAGATTGAACCTAACGAAGAGATTAAAGTTCAGGATTTGATCCGTGGGGAAGTAATCATAAACTCTTCGGTACTGGATGATAAAGTGTTATTTAAATCATCGGATGAATTGCCAACCTACCATATGGCAAACGTGGTTGATGATTATTTAATGGAAATTTCGCACGTGATCCGTGGAGAAGAATGGTTGCCTTCGGCTCCGTTGCATGTATTGCTGTACCGCTACCTGGGATGGACTGATGTCATGCCGGAATTTGCGCATCTACCCTTGTTGCTTAAACCGGACGGAAATGGAAAGCTTAGCAAGCGTGATGGTGACCGGTTAGGTTTCCCTGTATTCCCATTAAACTGGAAAGACCCCAAGACCGGCGAAACATCTTCAGGATATCGTGAAGCGGGATATTTCCCCGAAGCAGTCATTAATTTCCTATCGTTATTAGGGTGGAACCCCGGAACTGAACAAGAGATTTTCTCCATGCAGGAGTTGATTGAATTATTCTCACTGGATCGTGTCAGTAAAAGCGGTGCCAAGTTTGATTATGAAAAAGGAAAATGGTTTAATACAAAATACCTTCAGTTAAAATCGAACGAAGAGATTACTGCTCTTTTTCAACAGGTTTTAGTTGAAAAAGGGATTGTTGAAGAAACTGACAAGGTACTTAAAGTCGTATCGTTGGTGAAAGAACGCGTTGGTTTTGTACATGACCTTTGGGATCAGTCCAGTTTCTTTTTTGTAGCACCTACCGAATATGATGCTAAATCCGTTCAGAAACGCTGGAAAGCAGAGACACCTGCCCAGTTGACAGAATTATGTGTTGTTCTGGCAGCTCTGGAGGATTTCTCCTCTGAAAAGACAGAAGTGGTAGTAATGGACTGGATCGCATCAAAGGAATATAATATAGGCAATATCATGAATACATTCAGGATATCGGTTGTCGGAGCAGCAAAAGGACCCCATATGTTCGATATAACGGCTCTGATAGGCAAACAGGAAACTATCCAACGTATTGAACGTGCTATTAAAACTATCAATATTTAATCATCCATGCAAAAGCGTCATTTAGATCCCCTTCAATACATTAACGAACAGATATTCACTACGCAGAAATATATCATCCCGTTCATTCAGCAGGTTAAGAAAATTGACGCAACGGTGCAGGTACTGGAAATTGGTTGTGGAGAAGCGGGAAATTTAAAACCCTTTCTTGATCTGGGTTGCTTGTGCACAGGTGTAGATTTTAGTGCCCCCAAGATCGAGAAAGGCAAAGAGTACTATGCCACACATGCATTTGCAAAGAATATCCGGCTGATTAGTGAAGATATTTATAAAACAACCGAGTTTCATGCCCAGTTCGATATCATCATTGTCCGGGACGTGATTGAACATATCCACGATCAGGATAGATTCTTAGTCCTATTAAAGGATTTAATGGCTCCGGAAGGGGTTGTATTCTTTGCCTTCCCGCCCTGGCAAAACCCTTTTGGTGGGCATCAACAAATCTGCGAAAGCAAAGTACTTTCAGCGCTTCCCTATTACCACTTATTACCAATGCCTCTTTACAAAAGTGTTTTGCACCTATTTGGGGAGAGTGCCGCAAAAATTACCAGCTTGTTGGAAATAAAAGAAACCGGGATAAGCCTGGAACGATTTGAACGACTGGTCGAGAAAAACGGGTACATTCAATTATTAAAAACATTGTATTTCATCAATCCGAACTACGAAGTGAAGTTCGGGTTGAAACCACGAACCCTTACAGCTTTTTTAGGTAAGATTCCATACATAAGGAATTATTTCTCCACCTGTGGATATTATCTGATTAAACAAAAGTAAAATAGCAGAACTGAATGAAGAAAGTACTGATAGTGACCTATTATTGGATTCCAAGCGGTGGTGCCGGTGTACAACGCTGGGTGAAATTCACTAAATACCTTCGGGACTTTGGGTGGGAACCTATCATCTACACGCCTGAGAATCCGGAATACCCGTCTGTTGATCATTCCTTTGAAAAAGATATTCCATCGGATATTACCGTACTCAAAACGCCGATATGGGAGCCCTACAATGTGTACAGGAACCTGACCGGGAAGAAAAACCAGTCGATCAATGCCGGTTTTATTTCCGAAAACAAAAAACAAGGCTGGAAAGATAAATTATCAATCTGGATACGGGGTAACTTCCTGATCCCCGATCCCCGTAGGTTCTGGATTAAACCCTCCGTAAACTATCTGACTGATTATTTACAGAAGAATCCCGTGGATGCCCTGATTACTACAGGACCGCCTCATTCGATGCATATGATCGGACTGGGGTTGAAAAAGAATATCCCTGCTTTGCATTGGGTTGCCGATTTCCGCGATCCCTGGACGAATATCGATTTTTACAAAGACTTGAACCTTACAGGGATTGCAGATAAAATTCATCACCGCTTAGAGGCAGAAATAGTGCGTAAGACCGATCAGGTTGTAGTGGTGTCGAACGATATGAAACAGGAATATGAACTGTTGAACCCACAGAAGATTGACGTCATTTCGAACGGGTATGACGAAGATGATGATCAGAATGAAATCATCGGGTTGGATGAAAAATTTACTATTTCGCATATTGGAACCCTGAATGTAGCCCGTAATCCAAATATCCTCTGGAAAGTGTTGAGCGAACTCTGTGTTGAAATTCCTAAATTTAAATCTGATTTACAGATACAATTGGTCGGGAAAGTTGATTTCTCTGTATTGGAAGCAATCCGTATGAATGGTTTGCAGGATCAGTTGTTGAAGATTGATTATCTTTCGCACCGTGAAGCCATTGCAAAACAACGATCTTCGCAGGTATTGTTGTTATTGATTAATAATTCGGGAAATGCAAAAGGAATACTTACGGGAAAGTTTTATGAATACCTGGCAGCAAAACGTCCTATTTTAGGGGTTGGTCCAACGGATGGCGATGCGGCAGCGGTACTTCAGGAAACAGGGGGAGGAGTGATGGTTGGTTTTACGGATGAAAAAACCACAAAACAAAGCATTGTAGATTACTATGAACGATATAAATCCAATACCCTGAATGTTCAAACAGGATCGGTTGAGAAATACTCGAGGCGATCGCTTACCGGACAGTTAGCCACATTATTAAATACTTTATGAAAAAGATCATCACAGTTGTAGGTGCCCGCCCGCAGTTCATTAAAGCTGCCACGTTGAGCCGTCAATTCAAGTTAATAGGAGTAGAGGAATTGATTATTCATACCGGACAGCATTTTGACGCCAATATGTCGGATGTCTTTTTCGAAGAAATGGAAATACCCAAGCCGGCCTACCAACTCGATATTCATGGATTGACCCATGGAGCCATGACCGGACGAATGCTCGAAGGCATTGAAGAAATCCTGTTAAAAGAGAAACCCGATGGTCTGATGGTTTACGGGGATACTAATTCAACTCTGGCAGGTGCTCTGGCTGCTTCTAAGCTTCATATTCCGGTGATCCATGTTGAAGCGGGACTACGTTCCTATAACATGGAAATGCCCGAGGAAATTAACCGTATATTGACTGACCGTATTTCAACCATCCTGTTTTGCCCTACCGATACGGCTGTTCAGAATTTAAAACGTGAAGGGTATGATACGATGCCTATCAAGATCATCAAAAACGGTGATGTTATGCAGGATGCTGCCATGTACTATGCCGCCAAAGCTGAACAAAAATCGAATATCATCAAGGAGACAGGGTTGAAACAATTTGTTCTGGCCACCATCCACCGACAGGAAAATACAGATTCACCTTCGAATCTAAAGTCTATCATTACCGGATTGAATGAAATTAACCGACAAATACCGGTTGTCGTACCTGTACATCCCCGTACCCGTCATATCCTTGCACAACTAAATATAGTACCAGAGTTCAAATTAATTGATCCGGTAGGCTACTTTGATATGATCATGCTCTTAAAAAACTGCGAATTGGTTATTACCGATAGTGGTGGCGTACAGAAAGAAGCTTTCTTTTTCGGAAAACATTGTATTACTTTACGTGAACAAACCGAATGGGTTGAGCTTATCGATCAGGGATTTAATTTATTAGTTGGCAGTGATTCCCTGAAATTGAAAGAAGCCTTTGAATTCTTCAAAACAAAACATTCTGATTTTACGGTTGATTTGTATGGTAAAGGGAAGGCGGCAGCCTTTGCGGCAAATGAGATTGCAAATCATTAAAGTATAATTTCAGTGATTCATTTTAAATGTCTATGATCTCAATAATAATTTCTACCCGGGACTCAGAATTGCTTCGACGTGTTTCAGAAAACATTCATGAAACGATTGGCGTTGAATATGAAATCATTGCCATTGAAAATAATGCTCAATATTCGATTTGTGAAGCATATAATATGGGTGTTGATAAATCCAACTATCCGTATCTGTGTTTTGTACATGAAGATGTGTTGTTTAAAACCAAGGATTGGGGTAAACGGCTAGTGTCTATTATGATAACTGATATTACAATTGGATTGATTGGAATCGCCGGAACTAAATTCAGATCAACTTATCCTTCTGCAATAGGTCAGGGGCCAGGATTAAGTCAATTTTTAAAAGGTCATATTTATCAATTCGATGTTTATAAGGATTTTGATGAAAGCATTCAGAAGAAAGAACTGGAAGATGTAGTTTGTGTAGATGGAGTTTTTATGTTTAGTAAAAAGGACGTTCTTCAACAGTGTCGTTTTGACGAAAAACTATTAAATCATTTTCATGGATATGATATAGATTTTTCATTGCAGGTATATTTTCATTCATTTAGAGTGATTGTCGATAGAGGGATATTACTGGCTCACTATTCAAATGGAAATTATGTTGGACAAAACACCATTGCAAATAGAAAGGTTGGCAGGAAATGGTTGAAGAAATTGCCGATTGCAACAAGTGATACTAACTTAAGTTGCTTATCTGTTCGTATTTTGGATATGTGTAATTGGTTATACTTTTTGAAAACTGCCTTTGTACGAAATTTTTATAGTGTTTTCCATAAAAAAAGTATGTAATTGCAATCAATAAACACGAACACTAAAATTTAAAATTAATGTTAGATCAATCAACAATTCATAAAACAGGAATTGGTTATTTCCAAAACCAACGTACAGTCATGTTGAAATATATCCCGGAAAATGCAAACCGTATCCTGGAAGTAGGTTGTGGAGAAGGTGAATTCTGCCGTTTATTAATGCGCTCTGACAGGGAGATCTGGGGAGTTGAGATCAATACTGAAGCAGCAAGTATTGCAGCTCAAAATTGTACCAAAGTTTTAGCTGGTGATTTTAATACTGTATATAATCAATTACCTAAGAATTATTTTGATACTATCATCTTCAATGATGTACTGGAACATATTTATGCACCTTGGGATACCATCCAACAAATCAAATCATTGTTGTCCCCGACAGGAATCGTAGTGACATCAATTCCTAATTTCAGATATGTTTCAAATCTTATTACTGAGATACTTTTTGAAGGTGAATTCAGGTATAAGCCGGAAGGAGGTATTCTAGATGATACTCATATCCGGTTTTTTACCGCAAAAAGTATTAAAAGGATGTTTCAGGAACAGGGATATGAAGTATTGGTAAATGAAGGAATTAATCCATGTAAAAGTTGGAAAGAGAAACTGTTTATAAATTTGACTTTTGGGTTTTTGAAAGATGCCAGATATAAACAATTTGCAACAGTAGCTAAAGTAGTTCATTTATGATTAATTCTCCCTTAGTCTCCATTATTACCCCTACCTACAATCACGAAAAGTATATCGTTGAATGTATTCATTCGGCACAATCACAATCCTATTCCAATTGGGAAATGTTAGTTGTTGACGATGGAAGTACGGATAATACATTTTCAATTGCGAAAGAATTAGCTGCAATTGATCCAAGGATTCATGTTTTTACTCAAAAGAATATTGGGATATTCAGACTTAGCGAGACCTATAATTTTGCATTATCCCAGGCAAAAGGTAAATATATTGCAGTGTTGGAAGGTGATGATGTGTGGTTACCGGAGAAATTAGACCTCCAGGTGAAAGAACTGGAAGAGGATGAACAAATTGTAATGTCGTTTGGTCAGGCTTATTCATCAACTACCGATTTGAGTTCTAATTATGGATTGACTGATTTCTCAGCAAAATCAATTGAAGTACTGCATAACAATCCGATTGGTTCAGCAACAAAGGTTTTATTGTTTTCCAATTTTATTGTTGCACTGACAGTCCTGATTCGTCGGAGGACACTAGATCAAATAGGAGGCTTTAAACAGAGTCACCAACTACCTTTAGTAGATGTCACAACATGGATCGAACTATCCCTTTGCGGAACATTCTCATGCATTCAACAACCTTTAGGCAAATGGCGATTCTATCCGAATCAAATTACAAAAACTTATACTGCCGAAATTCACGAAGGCTTTTATAGCTTTGCCATGGATTTCTTTAATAAAGAAAATCAATTCTTCAGTCAGTCTGGGATTACAAAAAATCAACTCAGGACTCATTTTAATAAACAGCTCGTGGAGGCACACTCCCGCTCGGGAAGGTATAAGTTGATGCGGAAAGATTTTGTGGGTGCAAGAAAAAATTATTTGAAATCTATATTCTGTTTTGGCTTCTATCAGCCCATCTGGAAATTACGCTCCCTGGTTGGTTTTGTTTTCAGCCTGTTTCACGCAGACATAGAAACCTTTGCAAAGCGTATGGGGAGAGTCAGCTACAAATAAAAAATACTGATTTTTAAATCAGTATTTTATTCTCTTCAAAGTCCTTACAGGCCTTCTCATAATCATCCGGACGACCAATGTCCAGCCAATAACCCGAATGTACTTTTACTGTGGCAGGATTGTGTAAACGGATCATGTCAAGCATTAAATGGTCGAACCCGTACAGCTCATTCTCCGGAATATAATCAAGGATCTTCTTATTAGCCATATAGACACCCATGCTGACATTGTAACGGGTAACGGGCTTTTCTACAAAGTTTACTAACTTGTTATCATTCCCGACTTCCAATACCCCATAATCCACTTTCTGATCCCGGGAGTAAGCCGAGATGGTGAAGGTATTCTGCGATGCAACATGCTCGTTGTAAAAGGTCCCGAAATCAAGATCGGTCAGTACATCCCCGTTCATGACCAGGAAGTTTTCAGGCAAGTCCTTTATGAGTTTCAATGGGCCCATGGTGCTTAAAGGTTTGTCTTCGAGGGAATAATCAATTTTTATCCCCCATTTGCTTCCATCCCCGCAATAAGCACGAATTATATCCGCCATATGATTTATAGTGATGGTAATATGGTCAAAACCGTTTTTAGTCAACTGACGGATAATGATTTCTAGAATGGGCAGGTCGCCCACCGGTACCAGCGGTTTAGGCAAACTAATCGTATAAGGTTTTAAACGTGTTCCTTTTCCTCCTGCTAAAATGACTGCTCGTTTAGACATTGTAGATATTCGATTTAAAGTATGATAAATTATTCCCGATCCATTCGATGGTTTCTGTTAATCCGCTCTTCAGTGTGTGATTTGGTGTCCACAGTGTATTCGCCTTGATTTTTGAGTTGTCACAGAAGAGTCTCTCAACTTCACTTTTACCCGGACGTACTCGCTGTTCATCCGAAATGATCTCTACATGCGTTCCAATGATCTCGGCAATCAGTTTGACCAGATTTCCAATGGTTATTTCTTCATTCATGCCAATATTGGTGAATTCACCAAACAAACCTTCTGCATTGGCAATTTCATAAAACCCATTGGCGGTGTCTTTCACAAACGTAAGATCACGGGTTGGACTGATATTTCCCAGTTTAAGTGTTTTCTCTCCATTTAGAATCTGGGAGATGACTGTCGGGATAATAGCCCTTGCCGATTGCCTCGGACCATAGGTATTGAAAGGACGTACAATTTTTACGGGTGTATCGAATGAATTATAGTAACTTATGGAAAGCTGATCAGCTGCAATCTTGGTGGCTGAATACGGTGACTGGCCTACCATGGGATGCTTCTCATCGATCGGTACGTATTGAGCGGTGCCATAGGTTTCACTGGTGGATGTTACCATTATCTTTTCAATTCCTAACTGCCTGGCCGATTGCAATACATTATAGGTGCCATCAATATTTGTTTTGATATAAGCCTGCGGTGAAACATACGAATAGGGAATCCCAATCAATGCCGCCAGGTGGAAAACAGTATCACAGCCTGTCATGGCCGAATATACCGAATCGTAATCCCGTATGTCGCCGGTGATGATTTCAACCTTATCTTTTACAGAGCTTGTATCCAGCCATCCCCATTTATTCCAGGAGTTATAATGTACAAAAGCTTTTACATTGTATCCTTTTTCAACGAGTAATTCGGTAAGATGTGAGCCAATAAATCCACCTGCCCCGGTAACCAGAATATTCTTCATTATTTTACGTGTTTTGCGTTTGTTTGGTTTTATTTATATTACTTGTATGTCTCAGATCATCATTTTTAATCCTTCGAGGATCTCTATCTTAGGTGCCCAGTTCAATTCAGATTTTATCTTGCTGATGTCGGCAATGGTATCCATGACTTCGTTCGGGCGGATTTCGTTTTTACAATGATACTCAATTTCTGTATTGAATAATCCTCTGACCATGTCAATGATCTCTTTTACAGAATAACTGACACCTGTTCCCAGGTTATACGTCTGCAATGTCGCAGTATTCTTTGATTCAATTGCTGTATAAACAGCTTCCACGATATCCTTTACATGAATATAGTCTCTTTTGGGACGGTCGTCTTTGATGACTATGCTTCCTTTTTTTGCCTGTTGAATAATGGTTGGAATTAAAAAGTCAGGATTCTGCCCTTTTCCGTAGATATTGAAGGGACGGAAAATAGTAACAGGCACTTTAAAATCCCTGTTATATCCCTGGCACAGGCTCTCGCAAATTACTTTGGTCTGGGCATAAGGATTAAAAGCCTGTATCGGGTGGTTCTCGTCAACGGGTTGGTATTCTGGGCTTCCGTAAATGTACGAGCTGAAGAAGATCATTTTTGCATGGTTTAACCTGCAAAGTTCCAACATATTCAGGGTACTCAAATAATTGGATTCATAGAATCTCTTAGGTTCTTCGTACGAAGCCGGCACAAATGACAGATTTGCTAAATGAACAATGGTATCAATGCCCGTTATGTGTTTTACCTGTTCCCAGTCGCAAATATCACATCCAGTAGCAATGTCCAGTAATATTAATTCATGAGTAGTCTGCTTCAATCTCTCCAGCAAGTATTTACCTATGAAACCTGAGAATCCGGTTATTAAAATCTTCATTTTTGATTATCAAATTTTTAAACATCAAAGATACAACATTCTTTTTAAAGTTTAAAAAAGAATCTAAATTTGTCAATTCAATGTTCCAACGTATCCATAGAATCGGCGTAAATAATAAGCGAATTTAATGTTGCATTTTAAAGTGCTCAGCATTATAAGCTTCATCTTATTTAATCCCCCACTCTATAACCCTTCAACCTTCAACCTTTTCTAACATTAAACATTAAATTACGACATTGTGGCACCAACTGATTCCCATTAAATGGATGGTGGTCCTTTTAATCTCATTTATACGGATCTTACTCTATTCCCTTTTTAGGTATAGAGTGGGTTCAGAGAAACTTCAGATAGACTTCAGATAGGGTTCAGATAGATCTACCTATCCGAACCCTATCTCAACCCTATCTCAACCCTAACTCAACCCTATCTGTAAAACGGAAGGAAAGCGAAGCAAAACGGTAGATGTTTATGTTGGGGGAGGTCGCAGTAACTTGAATTGATAAGCGTAAATACAGAAAAAAAACAGGATCAGTTTTATCTCACATACGGCAGAATAAAAATTTATAAGTATTTATTTCTTTCGAAGAGCTTTGCTGAATGCTACACGATATCGGCATGGATACAGCGGTTGAATCCACAGAAATACTTACTATTCTAAGAAATTTAAAATGCAACATTCGATTGTTCAGTTTACTTCATTCAGTTTTTCCTGATAAATCATCACCTGAATACAATGACCCTACAGGTAAATGGAAATGATTCCTTACTTTTGTAACTTCAACACAAAAAAAGAATATTGTTCATGGAAAATAAGACACGCATCATTTATATAAAGCCGGCAAACTCGTCGTTTATCCGCGGTGATCAACAGATCCTGGAGAAACAATATGAAGTGAAAGCTTTCCTGATGGACCAAAATATCAATAAATTGGTGTATGGGTGGAAGTTGACTTTACTTTTCTTTTATCTGTTAGCCATGATGTTTCGGAACGATGTCATTTTTATATCCTGGTTTGCCGATTACCATTCAGCTATCATGGCTTTTGTGGCCAGGCTGACTCACAAAAAGTCTGTGATTTTTATTGGAGGGCAGGAAGCAGTGTCCTATCCTGAATTAAAAAAAGGGGTATACCGAAAAAAAATCAGAGGGTTATGCGTGAAATATGCTTTGAGAAATAGCAGCTTGATAATCGCGAATCACAAATCGTTGATATACCATGAGAACAGGTATTATAACTCCGAAAATCCACATATTGATGGCATTCAGCATTATGTATCAAATTTAAGGACCCCGGTGGAGATCCTCTATAATGGCATTAATACAGATTTGTTTAAGCGGGATGAATTGATCGCAAAAGAATCGAAACTGGTATTGACAGTGGGAACCATGAGTCAGACAGGCGATTTTTACAACAAAGGGTTTGATTTGTTTATTCAGGTTGCCAGACGGAACAAGGGAATTGAATTTGTACTCATTGGCTTGAATCCTAACTATCTGGAATGGACGGAGGAAAATTACAAGGTATCTGAAATCCCGAACCTGCAAATCATACCCTCTTTTTGTCCACAGGGAATACTAAATCAAAAATACAATCAGGCAAAGGTATTTGTGCAGGCTTCCATTACCGAGGGAATGCCCAATACCTTGAGTGAAGCCATGTTGCTGGAATGCATACCTGTCGGTTCAAATGTAAACGGCATTCCCGATGCTATCGGAGATACGGGTATCATTGTGAAAAAACGACTGGCAGAGGACCTGGAAAAAGCGATAGTGGAAGCTCTGTCTATGAATACCGGGAAAGCAGCCCGTCAGAGGGTGCTGGATTTATTCTCGTTCAAGTTGCGGGAGGAAAAGCTTCTTCACCTCATAGATCAGTTGATTCGTACTTCAAGCAGGTAATCCTGAATTGCGAATTGCAGCCTCCGACATAGGCAATAAGCATACCTTCTAAAAGTTACGGGTTATCAGTGCTGCTTTTTGGTAGAACCGATAAGAGCTTTGGCCCTATCTCCTACAATTCCCCAGATTTGCCCGAATAGCTTGGGTTGAGTGGTCCTGATAATTATCACGTAGATCAGGGTTACCAGCATTAATTGGCTGGAGAGTAATAAAAGTGGTTGAGTCAGGAAAAAGGACAATGAAAAAGCCAGAACAGCCAGGATACAACCTATGACCATATTTGGGAATAAGTCGGATAATTGAGATTTTATTGAAATGAGGATGTCCTTTTTAATGTAATAGGTCGAAATCAGATAGGAAATAAAACAGGACAAAACGTACCCCGAAAGAAGCCCTATAATCCCGAAACTAAAGCTACACAGCACAGAAAGTATAATTAAACTTTTCTTAATAATTTCAATCCGAAAAGTAGTTTTCGATTTACCCCGTGCGTTCAATGCATTCATGTTGAGGACATAGAAAGGAGTAAACAAGGATGCCAGGCAAAGCATTTGGAAATAAGGAACCGAAGGAAGCCACTTTGGCGAAAGCAAAACATAGATAAACGGATTGGCAATTGCGATTAATATCAGCATAATGGGGAAAGAGACAATGGATGTTTTCTTTACCACTTCCCTGAAGATCCGCATTAATCTTTCATTATCATCCTGTACTTGAGTAAATAAAGTATAGGTGCTGCTAAGTAAAATCTGTTGAAAACTATAGTTGAATGTTTCGCTTAATTTATTTGATTGCGAGTAGAAACCTACTTGCTTGACAGGATAGAAGCGACTTAGCAGTAAAACATACAAGTTGTTAAATACAACATTCAGAACCGATGTACCCAGCAGGTTGACGCTGAACTTCCAGAATTCGCGGATTACCTGGAATGAAAATAACCACTTAGGCCTCCATTTGATGGAAAAATGAAAGAATACCATTCTAAAAAAATGATAGGATAGTTGTTGTACCACCAGAGCCCAAATGCCCAGATGCATACACGCAAATACAATGCCCAGAATACCACTCAGCGCTGTTGAAAAGAGGTTTACCTTGGCAATGGTTTTGAAATCCATGACCTTCACCAGTTGGGTAAAAGGAACCAAATAGAAGGCATTAAATAAGATCGCCAGGAATATGATCCTGCCGATTATCACTAATTTAGGCTGAACAAAAAAGGTAGCAATCAGCGGTGTGCATGCAAACAGGATCAGGTAGAGCAGGAGTGAGGTGCCGATGTTGAAATAGAAGATCGTATTATAATCTGTTTCGTTGGCATCCTGTTTGCGTATCAATGCCTGTCCAAATCCACTTTCCACCAGTACATAGGAAAGGGCAGAGAAAATCGATACCATTCCTAATAATCCAAAATCTGTTGGATTAAGTAAACGGGCTAAAATTAAACCAATAACAAACTGTACAACCTGTTGTCCAAGTCTGTCGACAGAACTCCAGGCCAGTGCACCCAGCATCTTTTGCTTTAAATTATCACCCATGTTTTATTGAAAGATATTGATAGAATTGCGAGAGCCAATTAAGAAATACTATTTGCTTTTTATAACATCAAAGCCTTCCCCATAAACCCCGATAACTGATGATTGGGAAATAAAGGCATTCGGATCAATTTCTTTCACTATACGAAAGATCTTAATGGATTCATTCTTGCGGGCAACCACCGTGATTACCTTTACGGGCTCTTTAGAATACCAGCCCATCCCATCTAATATCGTAACCCCCCGATGCAGATCCAGGTTTATACGTGTTGCAATCTGTTCATATTCTTTTGAGAAAATAAAAAACTGAACCGACTGACGGACTCCGTTTATGACCATATCCACTGCAATGGTTGAAATAGCCATAGTTGTCAAGCCGTAAACAATTTTCTCCAGGCTCCCGAAATTAAAGAAATACGAGGAACAAATGATGAACACATCGCAGTAGAGCAGGACTCTGCCAAGAGTGATATTCCTGTATTTATTCACCATTTTGGCAATAATATCCGTGCCTCCCGAACTGCCATTCGCCAGAAACACAATGCCAATACCGGCACCGGACAACAGCCCTCCAATCACACAGGCCATGAAATTGTCCTCTGCACCTACAAAAGTGCCCGGAACAGCTTGTGGCAGAACCGCAAAGAAGAGAGTCAATACAGCCACTCCGTAGATGGTTCGAAGGCTAAAAGCTAACCCGACAGTTCGAATCGCTATCATGATTAATACAAAGTTAATAGCAAAATAGGTGACGAAAATAGGGATTTTAGTGGCATAAAACAATATTGCCCCAATCCCGGTAACACCTCCACCCGTTATTAAATGAGGAAGCAGGAACCCTTTCCAGGCTGCACTATACATTAATAACCCAAAAGCAATAAAGATATATTCCCGGATGGAAATCCAGGTTTCCTTAGTAGATGATTTCAGATTCATTTTAGTTTATTCGGTTGGTTCATGATAGGACTATAAAACGATATTAACTATTTTGCCGGAAACAACAATGATTTTCTTTGGAGTTTTGCCTTCCAGGTACTTTGCGGTCAGGGCATTGGCCATAGCTGTTTTCTCAACCTCTTCTTTGCTCATATCTGCAGGAAGTTCTATGGTAAACCTGACTTTTCCGTTGAATGAAATCGGATAGTTGAATGAGGATACTTTCAGATACTCTTCATTGCAAACCGGGAAAACTGCATCACAAACGGTATTCGTATTTCCGAGTGCATGATATAATTCTTCCGCAACATGAGGGGCGAAAGGAGTTAGTAATATCACCAGAGGTTCCAGTATAGAATTTTTGTAGCATTTCAGTGCGAATAATTCATTTACACAAATCATAAAGGCTGATACCGAAGTGTTGTAGGAGAAGTTCTCGATGTCATACGTAATTTTCTTGATCGTCTTATGCAATACTTTAAGTTCTTCGGGTGTAGGAACATCCTCTGTTACGATAAATGTATCCTCCTTGTAGAATAAGCTCCATAGGCGTTTTAAGAAGCGATGCACCCCATCGATACCATTGGTATCCCATGGTTTGGATTGCTCTAAAGGACCCAGGAACATTTCGTACAACCGCAATGTGTCAGCACCATATTTATCCACAATATCGTCAGGATTTACCACATTATACATTGATTTAGACATCTTCTCAACAGCCCACCCACAATAATACTTGCCATCTTCCAATATAAATTCGGCATTGTTGTATTCAGGATTCCAGTTTTTAAAACGTTCAGTATCCAGGATATCATTGGAAACAATATTTACATCCACATGTATAGGAGTAGTATCGTATTCATTTTTCAGATTCAATGAAACAAAAGTATTTGTGTTCTTAATGCGGTACACAAAATTACTCCGTCCCTGGATCATGCCCTGATTAATCAACTTTTTAAATGGTTCATCCTCACAAACCAGACCAAGATCAAATAAAAATTTATTCCAGAAACGGCTATATATTAAGTGCCCTGTTGCATGTTCAGTTCCTCCGATGTATAAATCCACATTTCTCCAATATTGATTTGCCTCGGGGCTTACCAATTCTTTATTATTTTGTGGATCCATATAGCGCAGGTAGTAAGCAGATGATCCTGCAAAACCGGGCATGGTGCATAATTCCAGCGGAAAGTTATCTTCGGTATGCCAGTTCTTTGCACGGCCCAATGGGGGTTCGCCTTTCTCTGTTGGCAGGAATTTATCGATCTCAGGTAATTCAAGCGGTAATTTGCTTTCGTCTAACATGTAAGGCATTTCATCTTTGTAATAGACGGGAAATGGTTCGCCCCAGTACCGTTGCCGGCTGAAAATAGCATCGCGCAACCGGAAGTTTACTTTTAAACGCCCTAAGTTCTTTTCTGAAATATATTCTTTTGCTTTTGCGATGGCTTGTTTTACAGTAAGTCCATTCAGGAATCCTGAATTCATCATGATGCCTTCTTTGGCATCAAGACTTTCCTCGCTTACATCACAGCCTTCGATTAAGGAAATAATGGGTAAATTGAAATGTTTTGCAAAAGCATAATCCCGGCTATCATGAGCCGGAACAGCCATAATGGCTCCTGTGCCATACCCTGCCAGTACATAATCACTGATCCAGATAGGAATTTCAGTGCCGCTTACAGGATTGATTGCATAGGATCCAGAGAAAACCCCTGTAACCCTTCGATCTGCCAGACGTTCACGTTCAGTACGCTTTTTTGTTGCATTCAGGTAATTTTCAACGTCCTCTTTTTGATCCGGAGTTGTCAGCCTTTTTACCAGTTCACTTTCGGGGGCAAGCACCATGAAGGTAACCCCATAAATAGTATCTGCCCTGGTGGTAAATACTTCGAAGTTATAATCCTGCCCTTTAATGTCAAACCGCAGTTCAGCCCCTTCACTTCGACCGATCCAGTTCTTTTGTGTTTCTGTCAATGAATCAGTCCAGTCAATGGTATTTAATCCATCCAGCAAGCGTTGGGCATAGGCTGACACCCGTAAACTCCATTGACGCATTACCCGTTGCTCCACCGGATACCCTCCACGTACCGAAAGTCCCTCACTTACTTCATCGTTTGCTAAAACAGTCCCCAGTGCTGGACACCAGTTTACTTTCAGGTCAGCTAAATAAGCTATACGGTAATTGAGTAATATCTCTTGTTGTTCTTTTTCAGGTTTAGAGTTCCATTGCGAGGCGGTAAAATCCAACTCTTCGGTACCGGCTGCCTGTATTCCTTGTGTACCGGAAGTCTCAAAAGCTTTAACCAACAATTCTATGGGCTGGGCTTTTTGCAAAGTAGTATTGAAATAATAGTTGAACATTTGGATAAATGCCCACTGGGTCCAGTGGTAATAATCCGGATCGCACGTCAGAATTTCACGATCCCAATCATAACAGAAGCCTATTTTGTCAAGTTGTTCCCTATAACGGGCTATGTTTTTCTTAGTAGTCACGGCAGGATGCTGACCCGTTTGAATGGCGTATTGTTCTGCCGGTAACCCAAAAGCATCATACCCCATTGGATGAAGCACGTTAAATCCCTGCAAGCGTTTGTAGCGGCTGAAGATATCAGAAGCAATATAACCTAATGGATGACCTACGTGTAAGCCGGCACCGGAAGGATAGGGAAACATATCCAAAACATAAAATTTAGGTTTGTTTTGATCAATCCCTGTTTTGTAAATGTGGTTGTTTTTCCAGTAAGCTTGCCATTTTTGTTCTATTTCTCTGAAATTATACTCCATAATATATTGAAAATAAGTAAATAACTTTATTTATAACGGATTTTTCACTAATTGAATTAAGAGTGCAAAGTTAAGCAATTTAGCGGAATAAAAAATTTGCATTCTATCTAAAAAAAACAATCTGTGTTTTTTAATGGCTGTTGTGTACGACAGTTTAAAATAAATGATTATTTTTGTGAGTTAAAAAATTAAATTGAGATTATAATGTCTACTACCCATGCATCTATCCACTTCAAAGTCCCTGAACCGACATTAAGACGTCTGCCGTGGTATCTGGCTTATGCTCAGTTGGTTTTAAAAGATGGCGAAATGTATTTATCCTCAACTCAAATAGCTAAAAATATTGCAGTTGATGCTTCCATGGTTGCCAAAGATTTATCCTATGTGAATATCTCCGGACGTACCCGTGTTGGCTATGATGTAAAAGAACTGGTAGGCATACTTGAATCTTTTTTAGGGTTTACAAATTCGCATAAGGCTTTTTTATTTGGGGTAGGCAGCCTGGGTGGAGCTTTAATGCATGACAATGGGTTGGAGCAGTTTGGACTGGAAATAGTTGCGGGTTTTGATGTCAAGTATGAATTGGCGGGCACGAGCATCAATCATATTCCCATTCATCATCTCGACAGGTTTGTGGAACTTCAGCAACTAACGGGAATAAACATTGGTGTATTAACAGTGCCGGTAGATAAGGCTCAAATGGTTTCTGAAATTATGATAGCCGGGGGCATTCAGGCAATCTGGAATTTCACTCCGTTCCGTATCAGGGTTCCTGAGAATGTGATCGTACAGAATACTTCCATTTATGCTCATTTAGCGGTTATGTTTAATCGGTTGAATGCCATTAAAGAAGAAGAGAAAATCAGAATACAAAAACAAACCAACAAAAAGTAAAATGAAGATATTCGCCATCGGACAAAATTATATAGCGCACAATAAAGAATTAAATAGTACAAACCCCACGGAACCGGTGGTTTTTATGAAGCCGGATACTGCATTACTCAAGAATAACAAGCCTTTTTATATTCCTGATTTCTCAAACGAATTGCATTATGAAACAGAACTGATAATTAAATTCAACCGCTTGGGAAAGAATATCGATACTGAATTCTCAAGTCGTTATTATGCTGAAATAGGGTTAGGAGTAGATTTTACAGCACGCGATTTGCAACGAAAACTAAAGGCAGAAGGGAAGCCCTGGGAACTATCCAAGGCCTTCGACAATTCGGCAGTGATTGGCGACTTTCTACCGGTAACTGAATTGGGGGATGTACAGAAAATTACTTTCCGATTAGATATTAACGGCAAAACTGTTCAAACGGGCCATTCTGCCGATATGATTTTTCCAATCAATGAACTTGTTTCCTATATTAGTCGTTTCTTTACTATAAAGATCGGTGATTTGCTTTTTACAGGTACTCCGGCAGGTGTTGGTAAAGTGGCAATTGGCGATAGGCTCGAAGGATATATCCTTGAAAAAAAGATGTTTGATTTTTATATTAAATAGTTGGAATTGTTTATTCTTATTCCATCATACTAAACGGTAATTTAAAACGTTATAACGTTGTTAGCTTCATAAAAAGACCATATTTTTACATGAAATATAGATTTTTTCTTTTACTCCTTGTCCTTTTCTGTATTCGGGTTGTGACTGCTCAGACACAACAGATTACTTCACATGAGTTACATTGGAACGGGGTTGAAAAATGGTCTGCGGGAACATCAACCATTCCTGTGATTTCTTTCGACAGTGCACAATATCCTACTGATAATCATATCCCATACTTTAATTACAGGGTCATTTGTGATGCCAATTTTTCGTACGATGTAAAGATTATCCATCCCATCTATATTCCTATAACCAGTGAAGAATCCCCTTTGTTGTCAGGCCTCAGCTATCCTCCCGGAAATCAGAAAGTCACTACAAAAGTATTGTCTCAAAAAGGTTCAAGCTTCCTGAATGTAAGTATATTGCCTTTTGTAGTTCAGGGCGGCAAGATACTGAAATTACAATCTTTTGATTTGCAAATATTAAAAACCACTCAGCCTCAAAAGGTCTCTTCCATGAATACCCGGACCTATACAACCTCTTCGGTATTGGCACAAGGTAAATTTGTAAAAATAAAGATTACCAATAACGGAGTTTACAAATTGACTTATGAAGATCTAAGTGCTATGGGTATCGATCCTGCCAATGTTCATATTTTCGGCTTTGGTGGTGGCGTACTCGAACAAAGTTTTTCGTTGGCAAAGGTTGATGATTTGCCCGAAGTACCTGTCTATATGTACAAAGGTGCTGATGGTGTGTTCAATTCCGGTGATTATGTTTTGTTTTATGCCCAGGGAGTCAATAAATGGTCCTATGATAAGACGAAAGCAATGTTTACTCACGTTATAAATTCGTATTCCAATTATGCCTATTACTTTGTTTCATCGGATGCCGGTGTCGGAAAAAGAATTGAAGACAAAGCAATTGTACTGCCAGCTTCCCCAACAATAAATGCTGTTGAGGAATTTCTAGATTATCAGGTATATGAGAGAGAACTTAGGAACCTTGCCAAATCGGGGAAGGAATTTTATGGTGAAACCTTTAGTGATATAACTACCTATAACTTGCCTTTCAGTTTTCCGAATCCGGTATTGACTAATTCTACCAGTGTGTGTCTTGATGTTGCTGCAACATCTTCGTCTAAATTTCCAAGATCGACCTTTTCACTAAATTTAAATGGTCAGCAAACCAAAACACTTTCTGTAAATCAAATTACTGATGAACAATATGAAATGAGTGTAGGTGCTTCATCACTATATACTTTTACACCACAAAACGATACATTTAATTTCAATATCACTTTCATGAAATCTACTGCTACTTCAGTAGGATATTTGAATTATCTTGAAGTAAATGCGCGCAGAAAGCTTACAATGAGCGGTTCAGCCATGCAATTCCAGAATGTTGATTATCTGGGGCAGTCTTCCTACAACCAATACCTGATCAGCAATGCGAACACCAATGTTCAGATCTGGGATATTACGGATCTTCAAAATATCAGCAAGATACCAACCACTATTGTGAATGGGAAAATTTCATTTACCGATACCGGCAATGATGT